>Ga0272448_1003610_pt1 | contig 18293 bp, 12 predicted proteins | sample YNPCB0191_FD_202220 | JGI IMG/M metagenome (GOLD analysis project Ga0272448, IMG submission 202220) | Hot spring sediment microbial communities from Yellowstone National Park, WY, United States - YNP-CB-019-1 | ecosystem: Environmental > Aquatic > Thermal springs > Hot (42-90C) > Sediment... | reverse complement strand
GCAAAGTGGCGTGGGGGTGTGCCCGAGGATGATGCCAACCGGCGGCAGCGGATCCCACGTTGGGGGATTCCCTTAGCTCAAGGCCGGCGGCGTAGCGCGATGACTGTGAGGTCGTCGTGCAGCGGTTGATTATCTGAAAATGCGCGGGCGGCGCTGACAATTCGCTCCACCAGCGCACCGGCGTGGCCCTCGTGCTCCTGCAGGAGGCGGGTCAGCCGCTCCAGGCCGAACAGTTCTCCCCGGCGGTCGGCGACCTCGGTGACGCCGTCAGTGTACAGCAGGAGAAGGTCACCCGGCTCCAGCTGGAAGTGATATAAATCAAAGTCGCCATCGCGGGAGACGCCGAGCGGGAAGCCATTTTCCGTGCTGAGTGCGGCCACAGTGCCGTTCTTTGCGGCGCGCTTAAGGGCGGGGAAGTGGCCGGCGACACAGGCGGCCCCCTCGCCCGTGGTTGGGTTCACCGTTGTAACTGTTGCAGTTACGAACGTGTGGTCGGAAGACTCCTCTGCGAGGAGGTTGTTTACTGCTTTGGTGAGGGTGTCGGGGGAGGCGTGATAGAAGGCCATGGCGCGGAAATAACTGACAACGCGTGCCATATAGAACGCAGCGGGCAGGCCCTTCCCGCAGACATCCCCCACCACGACACAGAGAAAATCGTCGCGGATCTTCACCAGATCATAGAAGTCGCCAGCCACGCTGCGCGCCGGCAGGTTGCACGCCGCCACGTCCAGGAGACCATGGATATTCAGCGTTGAAGGCAGGATGGCTTCCTGAATGCGCCGGGCGGTGTGCAGTTCCTGCTCCAAGCGCTCACTCTCGCGGGCGATCTCCTGCAGCCGCGCGCGCTCCAGGGCAATGGCGACAAATTGCGCCACCGTGGAGAGGAGGAGCAGGTCGTCCTCATCAAAGACCTCGTCGTTCTGCTTGTTGTTTACATTAATGACGCCGATGAGTTGTGCTGGCGATTTCGCGACAGCGGGCGTCAGCAGCGGCACCGAGAGCAGCGAGCGCGTCCGGTAGCGCTCACGTGGCTGGCCGCGGAAGAGCGGATGCTGGGTGACGTCTTTGATGAGGAGCGGCTTACCGTGCTGTGCCACCCAGCCGGCGATGCCCTCGCCGACCTTCCCGCGGTATTTTGCGATAACCTCCGGCTCAAGCCCGTGTGCTGCGCGGATACGCAGGGTGTTAGTGTCCGGATCAATCAGCATGATGGAGCAGTTGCCGACGTGTAGGACGCGTGTGACTAGCTCTACGAGCCCGAGAAGCACTTTTTCGGGGTCGTCAATGGAACTGACGACGCGGCTCATCTGGTGGATAATGGCGAGCGTCTCGGACAGTTCGCGCACGGGCGCATGTGCCTCCTCTGTAAGGCCCCGAAGACGGGGGTCAATATGATTATCGGCCTTATCCATCGCTTTTCCAGCGTTTTTGCCTCGCGGCCTGCCGACGACGCAGCCGGGTACTCCTTGACATCATCTCGCCCACTAGGGTAGAAAAGCAGAGAATGGAGTTGCCTGTCATACTGCAGCACCTTCCTGGAGGTTCATCCTTGCCTTATGCCCGCGCCCGCCAGCCTCTCGCCGCGAGCGTCGCCGTCCGCACACTTCCGCGTGCGCCGGAGCCGGTCCGCGCCTTTCGCGCCTTTGTTAACGACCCCTATCCCTTTTTTCTGGACAGCGGGCAGCGCGGGCCAGAGTGGGGAGAGTTCTCTTATATCGGTAGCCAGCCCTTCCTGATCTTGACCGTCAAGGGCCGCGCCATCAGTGAAACTCATTGCCATCCAGTCCCCCACGCCAGCAAGTCGGCCGGAAACGCCTTTCGCGCGCTCGGACGCATGCTCGCGCGATACCGACTTCAGGGAGAATGGCCTGTCCCCTTCCCCACGGGGGCGGTCGGCTATTTCGGGTACGACCTATGCCACCACGTGGAGCGGCTTCCCGCCTGTGCGGCAGACGACATCCAGTTTCCCGACCTCCATTTTGCCTTCTACGACCACTTGGTGGTCTTTGACCATGTGAGAGACTGCTGTCTTCTGGTGGCAAGCGATTGGGATGATTCGCGGGGGTCCGCCGAGGCGCGTCTGGATGCGCTTGAGGAGAAGGTGCTTTCGGCCACACCGCCGGCCGGGCGTATTGCCGCAGGGCCAATCTCCGCCAATTTCACCAAAGATGGTTATCTGGCAGCCGTACGGCGTGCCAAGGAGTACATCGCTGCCGGGGACATCTTTCAAGTGAACCTGTCGCAGCGTTTTCATGCCCGCTTTGAGGGCCGTGCCTGCGACCTCTACCAGCGCCTGCGGCAGATCAACCCTGCGCCCTTTGCTGCCTATCTGGGCCTGGATGGAGAACGGGCGGTGGTCTGTGCCTCGCCTGAACTCTTCCTGCGTGTTCGGGGGCGCCGTGTCCTCACCCGCCCAATAAAAGGCACACGGCGGCGCGCCCAAGACCCGCTCACCGATGCGCGCCTGAGGGCGGAACTTCTCGCCAGCGAGAAGGATGCGGCAGAGTTAGCGATGATTGTTGACCTGGAACGCAACGACCTCGGCCGCGTGTGCGAGTATGGGTCCGTGCAGGTTAGCCAGCCGCGCGTTCTTGAGTCCTTTCCCACCGTCCATCATCTCGTGGCCACGGTGGAAGGCCGGTTGCATCCGCGGTATGACCTGATGGATCTTCTGCGCGCCACCTTTCCTGGAGGCTCCATCACTGGCGCCCCGAAAATCCGGGCGATGGAAATCATTGACGAACTGGAGCCTACCCGACGCAGCGTCTACACCGGCGCACTGGGGTTCATTGGCTTCAATGGCAGCCTGGATCTCAACATCGTCATTCGTACCATCCTGGTGCGTGGGCAGGATATCTTCTTCCAGGCTGGGGGTGGCATCGTGGCCGACTCTGACCCGGAAGCCGAATATGAGGAGACCCTGGACAAGGCCCGTGCGCTTATCGCGGCGGTGAGCGGGACGGCGTGACCCTCCGAGGCGCGCGGCTAGCGGACGAGGTGGCGATGCCAGCGCTTGTCTATGTCGATGGCGGGTTGTATCCTCCGGAGTTGGCGCGGGTGAGCGTGCTGGACCGTGGCTTCCTCTATGGCGACGGCCTCTTTGAGACCATGCGTGCCTATGGCGGGCACATCTTTCACCTCCGTCAGCACTTGGCGCGGCTTGCCGCCTCCGCAGAGGTGCTACGCATCCCGCTCCCGCATTCCCCAGAGGAACTCGCCGGCATTGTCAATCAGGTACTAGCAAGGTCCACCCTTAGCGAGGCCTGTGTGCGCTTGGCGCTTACTCGGGGGACGGACCGGACTCATGGGGGGAGCGGCAGCCCCGCCCTGATCATCTGGGTGCGTGCCTTCACCCCAGGGGCGACAGAACTCTATGAGCGCGGCGTTCGCGTCCTCTTCGCACGCTATCGCGTCGACAGCACCTCATTCCTCGCGCGGCACAAGACCACAAACTACCTCCTGCACCTCATGGCGCGGGAGGATGCCAGAGAGGCGGGCGCGTTTGAGGCCATCCTCCTCAACGAGCGGGGAGAGATTACAGAGGGGGCTGCGAGCAATCTCTTCATAGTTCGCGATGGACGGGTGCTTACGCCTCTAGTCGCCTGCGGCCTCCTCCCGGGCATCACACGCGCGGCAGTGATGGAGATTTGTGCCGCGATCCCTGTCCCCTGTTGTGAGCGCATCCTCCGCCCCGGTGACCTCTTGGCTGCCGACGAAGTCTTCCTGACAAACAGCCTCGTGGAAGTCATGCCCGTCACTGATCTCGCCGGCCGGACCATCGGCACCGGCCAACCGGGGCCGGTGACGCAACTCTTGGCACAACGATACCGCGAACTGGTGGACAAAGAATGCAGAAGCCCGCACCAAGAAGATGGCAAGGGGAAATGATATGCGTGGCAAGTATGTGGTGATTGTCTTGGGTAGCCCGCGGCGCAGGGGCAATAGCGCGATCCTTGCAGGCGAGGTTGCCCGGGGGGCGCGCGACGCCGGCGCCATGGTGGAGACCTTCTACCTACACGGCATGAACATCCGTCCCTGTACTGCCTGTGAACGTTGCCGACGTCGCAGCGACGCCGATTGCGTTATCCGCGACGACATGCGCACCCTCTACCCGAAATTGCGCCGGGCCGATGCCCTCGTCATCGCCAGCCCCATCTACTGGTTCACCGTGTCGGCGCAGACCAAACTCTTCATGGATCGCTGCTACGCGCTCGGCGGTCCGGAGGGCAACGCCCTCAAGGGCAAGCGCATCGGCATCGTTCTCACCTATGCCGATCCGGACCCTTTCACCTCCGGTGCCGTCAACGCCCTACGTACCTTCCAGGATGGTTTTGCCTACATTGGCGCGCCTATAGTGGACATGGTCTACGGCAGCGCTTGGAAGGCGGGCGAGATTCGCAAGCGCCGCGCCCTTTTACGCCGGGCCCACGCCCTCGGCAGAGCGCTGGCCGCTGACTAGGTGCCACTCTACTGGGCAGGCTCAGAACTAGTTTCCGAACGCACCAGATCCGACGAATCGCCGGGGCCACCCAAGTAACCATCGTTGGGACATTGTGCTCCCAATACGGCGCCTGGGCGTGCGCAGGGCCAGATTGCTCCAAGGGCAGCGCTTTGGTAGAGTCAGGGGTAAGGTGGACTTTGACTCTCGGTTCATGCGAAGCGGCTGCCGTGTGAGGTTCGGAATATGCGCCTGAACGGCACGGGAATCTTTGTGGACGAACTGAGCGACAGCGGCGCGCCCTGCCTTATCACTCATTACCACGCCGACCACCTGGAGGGACTGCACCGCTGGAATGGTCGCAGCCGAATCTTCTGCACCGAGACCACGGCGCAACTCCTGATGCAACTTGACGGTCTCCCCGCCGACGTCTTCCATCTCGTGGCTGTAGATACTGAGTTCGACCTCAAGACTGCGAACGGAGCGGCACGCGTGCGCGTGCTAGACGCCAATCACTGCCCCGGCGCGGTGATGTTTCACATCCAGACACGACAGCGGCGCATCCTCTACACCGGCGATTTCCGCCTGAACGACGCCATTCGCGCCCGCTGCCGCGAACTGGCCAGACCAGACCTTCTTTACGTGGATGCGACCTACGCCCACCCGCGCTATCGCTTCCCGCCGCAGGAGCAGGCAATCGGTGAGGTTCTTGCCCTCATTCGTTCGCGGTGGGATGCCGCAGAAATCTGCCTAGCGGTGTACACCATCGGCAAGAGCAAGCTTCTCCAGGCTATCTGTGATGAGTTTGGCCTGCCCTTCTATGCCCCGGAGCAGATGCGCCGGGCATATGAGGCCATCGGCATCAGCCACCTGGTGACGCGTGACAAGCACAGCACGCGCTTTCGTGCCTATGCACGGGGATACTTTGACAAATATTTCCGCCTGTCAGCGCGCTACCAGTCCCCCCACGTCGCCGTCATCATCCCCACCGGCTGGGCGCTGGACCTCGAGGCGCGCGACCCCGCTTATCACTACGTCGCATACTCCGAGCATTGCGACTACCAGGAACTCCAGGAGTTCAAGGCGCTCGTCCAGGCCCGGAAAGTAATCCCCATGGGCGCGTGACCCCGTGGCCTGGGTGCGGCTCTGTTGCCCGCGAAGAAAGGAACACGCTTGAGGCTTGCCCCCCATCCGCGGCTATATCTCGGCGCCGACTCGCTGGGGCGGCTGGGCCAGCTGCCCACTTTGCCCTGGCTGCGCGAGGCGGCGCGGTGCGTTCGGCGCGATGCGGCCCATTGGGCGAATGTCCCGCCCCTCACCTACAGGCGCGATGTGCACAACGAGCACCTTGGGCGGGCGCGGGAGGTGCAGACGCGCGTCGTGACGCTCTTGGTGCGCTGGCAGCAGACCGGCCGGGAGCGCTACCGGCAGGCCGCCCTTGCCCATGTGATGCAGATGGGCGAATGGGAGTACTGGTCATGGATTGCCTGGCGGCAGCGGAACCCTCGGCCGGACGCGATCTTCGACCTGAGTTATGGCGAGAACAGCGCCACGCTCGCCATTGCCTACGACTGGCTGCACGCCACGCTGACGCCAGATGAGCGCCGGCGGCTCTTGGAAATTGCCCGCAGGTGGTCCTTCTGCGCTGGCCTGAGGCACGCTCGGCCTGGTGGCATATGGTGGTTCGGACGGCCGGACAGCAACTGGAACGCGGTGTGCGCGGGGGGCCTGGGGATGCTGGCCCTGGCGATGTATGAGGAGGTGGCGGCAGCGCGCGCGCTCCTGCCGCGCGTCGAGCAATCTATTTCGGCCTTCGTGAAATACCTGGACGGGACCAACGGCGGCTGGCCAGAGGGCATCGGCTACTGGAATTACGGCATGCGCTACGCCTTCATGTACCTACTGAGCCACGAGGCGGCAACAGGACGGGCGCATCCGCTCCTGCGGCGAAGTGGCGTGCGGCAGACACTTTCTTTCCCGCTCGACTTCTGCCCGCACGGCCAACCCTGCAGTTTTGGCGACGTCAACTCTTGGACACCGCTGCCATTTCACTACTCTGCCGCCGCGCGCCTGGGCGAAAGGGCCGTATGCGCGGCACTGGACGCGCATCTGGCGCGAGGGGGAATCGCCCGCGGAACCGGGCGCAGGTCAGCCTCTTGGCCGAGCGCCGCGGAGTGGCTGGCGTTGCATCCGGGCACCAGCGTCCAGCCGGCGCGCCAGCACATCGCCTCGCCCGCAGTGAAAATCTATGCCGGACTTGACTGGGGCATCGTAGCCGACCGCATGCCGGAGCCGCAACTCTATGCGGCGGTGCGCGGTGGCACTACCAGGGTTCCTCACGGCCATCGCGACCTTCTCAGTTTTCACTGTGTGGTTGGCGGCGAGCGCCTGGTCACTAACCTCGTACCGCAGGAGTATCTGGACACGACTTTCTCGCCGCGCCGAGAGGAAATCTTTGAGGTCGGGCCATTCTCAAAGAGCACCCTTCTCATCAACGGCGTCGGAGTCGTCTCTGGTGCTACGCTTGATTGCACCGAGCCGATACGCTTGCCGGGGGCGGTCGGCATCCGGCTGGAGGCCACAACGGCCATGGGGGCGATGCGCGACGGCCCGGCGGCTGAGTTCTGCGGACGGGTTGTTCTGCTACTGAAGCGGCGAGCGTTCCTTGTTCTTGACCACGTGCGCCTGCCGCACGTGGGCCGGGTAGAGGCGCGGCTGCACACCTTTGCGCATGTCCGGGCGGGCGGCACCTACGCCACCATTCGGGGCCAGCGTGAGCGATTGCACGTGGCTTGTGCAGCGAATGTGCCGGCGCAGCTCTGGACGGCGGGCACCGCGCCCACCACGCCCACTGCGCCGAGTTCCACCATGCTGCGCTTCTGCACCTTGATGCAACATCGGGAAGTCATTATGGCAATGTTGCTCACGCCCCAGGCAAAGCCGGGCAGCGTTCACGTCGCGGCTGTGCGTGGCGGACTGGTGGCCTTGGTGAAAGGGTTGAACTGGCACGCGCGAGTGGCGCTGACGGACCGATTGCGGCCACTCAAACCGGTGTAGCCAGGTTTCTGCCCAAGGCAAGCGCTACTGCGCTAGTGAGCGCCGGAAGCGCTCCACTTCCCAGTTTTCGATGTAGTCCGCTGCTGCTGGTGTCAGGCCGCGGGGGCCGCCGAAGGCTGTGGCGATGAGGAGCGATTCCAGTGCCGCGACGGTGGTTTCCTCTGCCATGGCAGCTGACGAGGGTGTGGTGTCGGCCACGACAAGGCCGAGATTGCGCAAGAGGATGGTGCGCGGCACCGAGGTCTGATGTGCCAACGTTGTCTGAAGTTGCGCGGCCAGGCTCTTTTCGACCACGGCCTCACTATGTGTCTCTTCCAGCCAGAGGGGTGCGCCGTGTGCGTACACCACTTGGTCGGGCGTTAGGGGTCCTGCGGCCAAGAGCGCTGCTGCATCATCCCGTGCAGCCACCGCGAGCGCGGCGGGTGCGCGGCTGAGCCGCACGACGGGCGTCCGCTTGAAGTGAGCGCCCCAGAGCCTTCGCACCACCCGCTGCACGATTTCCGCTGCGGCGGGATTGAGTGAAGATGACTTATGCGACGTGGCCAAGGGACATGGCCTGCCCGCAGCCTCCTCGTATGCCCGGCGGGCGCGTTGCTCGGTTTTGCGCACGAGAGCGATGGTTTCGGTTGGCGTTGTGCCGGTAACGAAGAGGCCGTGGTTCTCCAGAAAAATCAGCGAAGGCAGCGCGCCATGTCGCCCGTGATACTCCTGCACAGCACGCCAAGTCGCCCGTGCCAATGGCAGGCCGGGGTCACAATAAGCAAGATATAGGCTTGGCAGGCTGCCCGCATATATTCGCTCAATTGCCTTTCGTCCGTCCCGTGCGCACAGGAGACCGTTGACCCCCACCGAATGCACGTGCGCAACGCATCGGCCGAGAAAAGCATGCAGTGGTGACTCCACAGAAGGCCGCCCGGGGAGCGCGTCGGTGCACGCAGCCAGCATGCGTTCCTTCACAGCAGCCTCCCGCTCAGCCACTGGCTGCTGCATTAGGGCGTCGTCGGCGAGGAGGTCAAGGAGTGGCCTGATACGGATGCAGCGGTAGCCCTGTCGGGCCGACATGGTCGCCAGCGTCGTACCACTGGCCTTGACGAACATGTGCTGTCCATCGCTGGCCTTGACCGAGGTATTGCCGCCTCCCGCTTGGACTAATGTCGGATCGTTGCCGAGGGCGTGGGAAAGGGCGAGAAGGTCGGAAACAGCGCAATCATCCATTGGGTTTTACTTACTGTAGATTGACGGTGCCGGTCAGTGCAGTCACCAACTCGCAAAACGCAAGAAGGAAACCACAAGTTCGGTCAATACGCCTTGGCCATCACCACTCGCTGCGGTGAGGGCTTGCCGCAGAGCACACACTTGCCGGCTTCCGGCTCGGCGTCAAGGGGCAGGCAGCGAATCGTGGCTTTTGTTTCTTCTTGAATGCGCCGTTCGCACTCACTGGAGCCACACCAGTGCGCCCGGACGAAGCCTTCTCGGTCTGCAAGCGTGGTCCTGAACTCCTCAGCGGTGTTGACCGTATATGTGTGTTCGTCGCGGAACTGTTGCGCCCGCTGAAAGAGGTTGGCCTGTATCTCTTCCAGGAGGCGGGCAACAGTGGCGCCCAGGGTGGCGACGGGACACGGGGTCTTCGTGCGTGTGTCGCGTCGGGCAAGAACTACCTGGTCTTTGGCCACGTCGCGTGGCCCGATTTCTATGCGGAGAGGGACGCCCTTGAGTTCCCATTCGTTGAATTTCCATCCTGGAGTGAGGTTGTCGCGGTCGTCCACCTTCACCGTGAGGTTAGCGTGGAGGGCAGCGGTGATACGACCGATGGCCTCCCGCACGCTGCGCTTTTCTTCGTCGCTCTTCCAGATTGGCACAACGACGACGTGGATGGGGGCCAGGCGCGGGGGCAGTACCAACCCGTCGTCGTCAGAATGCGCCATCACCAGCGCACCGATGAGGCGTGTGCTGACACCCCAACTGGTTGCATAAACATACTGTCGCTCACCGCGCTCGTTCTGGAACTGCACATCAAAGGCGCGGGCGAAATTCTGGCCGAGGTAATGCGAGGTGCCTGCCTGCAGAGCCTTGCCGTCCTGCATCATGGCCTCGATGCAGTAGGTGTTCACGGCGCCTGCGAATTTCTCGCCTGGCGTCTTCTCGCCCTTGATTACTGGCAAGGCCATGTATTCTTCGGCAAAGCGGCGGTATACTTCCAACATGTGCAGTGCTTCCTCCCGCGCTTCCTGTTCGGTGGCGTGGGCAGTATGGCCTTCCTGCCAGAGGAATTCCGTCGTCCGCAGGAAAAGGCGCGTGCGCATCTCCCAGCGCACGATGTTGGCCCACTGGTTGATGAGGATGGGTAGGTCACGCCAGGACTGTATCCAGCGTTTATACATGCTCCAGATGATGGTCTCAGAAGTGGGGCGGATGTAGAGGGGTTCTTCAAGTCGTTCGCCACCACCGTGGGTGACAACGGCGCACTGCGGGGCAAAGCCCTCCACGTGCTCAGCCTCTCTCTTCATGAAGCTCTCGGGGATGAAGAGGGGGAAGTAGGCGTTGACGTGGCCGGTGGCCTTGAACATGCTGTCAAGGGTGGCTTGCATCCGCTCCCAGATGGCGTAGCCATGCGGGCGGATGACCATGCAGCCCTTGACGGGGGCGTAGTCGGCCAATTCCGCGCGCTGGACGAGGTCCGTGTACCAGCGCGAATAATCCTCGCTGCGCTTAGTGATGCCTTCTGCCACTTGTTCTCCTCGGAAGATGGGGAGCAATGGAACGGTAGACTTGCACATTGCCCGCCCCTGCGCCCGACGCGCCCAGGGACACCTGCATACGCGGCGTCAAGCGGGACAGCCTTTGCGAATGCGGAGTGTGTTGGTTGCTACTCCTCGCCGGCCTCGTCTTGGGCAGTGTCGTCGCCCTCGCTCTCGCGGAGAGAGGCGTATTCTGCCAGCGCCTCCTCGGCCGCTTCGCGGACTTCTTCGTCCTTGGACTCGGCGCACATCTCAAGCACTTCAAGGGCGCCCGGCCCGCCTGCGTGGGCCAGAGCCCAGATGGCGGCGAGGCGCACCTCCTTGTCACGCGCCAAGGCCAAAGTGCGCAGTCGGGGCGTTGCCTCCCTGACGTAACCTTCTGCCGCTGCCGTGATTGCCTCCAGCAGCCGCTGCCGATCCTCGCTGTGCAATTCCTTGACGATGTACTCCGACCAGCGACCCGACTGGCTGCGGCCCATGGCGAAGATCGCAGAGAGGTTGACTTCTGGGTCTTCGTGGTTGTAGGCCCATTCAATAAGTTCGGCGACGTCGTCAGCTGGGTCAAAAGAGAGGGCCTCAATTGCCATGCGCCGCAGCAAGAGCGGCCGCGAGGCGTCACGGGCGGTGTCCAGCAAAAACCGCCGCACGCGGAGGAACGCCGCCTCCGGCAACTCCTCAGCAATGGCTCCCTCGTAGATGAAGATGCCGAGGATAGAGAGCGCTCTTGCTCGTACCTCTATATCCTGGTCGTGCTCTGCCACCTCAATCAGCGGGTCGATGTACTGTGCTTCCGGAAAATCCCAGAAGGCCTGCACCGCCAATTTGCGCACCTCAGGGCTCGGATCATGGAGAAGGCGCCGGTAGAACTCGCCACCGACGCTGTATCCCTCTTCGCTTTCGGCCAGCATACCCAGCAGTTCTATCTTTTCCTGCTCGGACATGGAGTTCAGATCTTCAGGCACAACCATCTTGATTCAGCCTCCGCCCCGCGCCACCTGGGGCGCGACGCAACTGTGCACACCTTTTCAAATACAATGTTATACTTGATGCGTATTTCTGTCAATGGGCGTGGGCAGGGCAACGAGCCTCATGCGCAGCGCGCGGATGCCGATGACCTTTGGTGTTTTTCTGGCGGGGTTCGTCTCCCTCGTTGCCCAAGTTCTTCTGTTGCGCGAGTTAGCTGTTTTCTTGCATGGCAACGAACTGGTTTTCAGCGCTGCCTTGGCTGCCTGGTTGCTCCTGGCGGCCATGGGTAGTTTCGTCGCCAGTTGCTGGGCCGACCTGATAACGTCGCCTGAGAGGGCCTTTGCGTGGCTTCTGGGTGCAGCCGGCCTCCTCGTGCCGTTGACTCTCCTGTATGTCCGGCTGGCGCCTCGGCTCTTCCTGGAGCCGACTGGTGCCGCAGTCTCATTCGGGCGGATGTTCCTAATCACCGTCTTGCTCCTTGCGCCGCTACTGTTGGTGCTGGGCTCGCTTTTCGCCTTGGCTTGTCGCGTTGTCCTGCCGCACGGGGAAGGGCCGCGTGCGGGTATCGGCCGCGCCTACATCTTAGAGGCTGCTGGCACCACGGCAGGTGGTCTGGCCTTTACTTTTGTGTTTGCGCCTGCGGTGCGCCCTCTGACCGCTGCCCTGCTCCTTGCCACAGCCGCGCTGGCTATGATGGGGGCAGGCTTGGCCAAGCGCCGGCGGTTTGCCGTTGCGGTGGCGGTCTTGATGGGCGCGGGTCTGCTGCTGGTGCTCACAGTTTCGGGCCGTTCGGCCTTGGAACTGCGCTCCCGCGCACTGCGACTGCGTGGCTACGTGCTGCAGGACTCACGCGACTCAGTTTACGGCCGGGTGGATGTTGCCACTCGGGGAGGGCAAGTGGCCTTCTTTGAGAATGGCAGCCTTGTTGCCACCAACGAGTGCGAAGAGAATGCTGAGCCACTCGCGCATCTGGCACTGTTATTCCACCCTATGCCTCGCCGCGTGGCGATGGTCGGCGGTGCCTTGGCCGGCACGTTGCGCAAGGTGCTGGAGCATCGTCCCGCCGAAGTGGATTACTGTGAACTCGACCCACTGCTGGTAGAATTTGCCCGCCGGTATGCCTCTGTCCCAGATCGTGATGCTCTCAGCGGCACGGGTGTGCGGGTGCATGCTGATTTGGATGCCCGCCGTTTCCTCCGTCGCGCCGAGGGGAAGTACGATGTGGTGTTGCTTGACCAGCCAGACCCGACGACCGCCGCGGCTAACCGTTTCTTTACCCTGGAGTTTTTTCATGAGGGAGGCCGCGCCCTGGCGTCTGGCGGGATTCTGGCATTCCAACTCTCAAGTGCGCCGGGACGGTTAAGCGAGGAACAGCGCCTCCTGACGGCTTCAATTCTGCGCACGCTGAAGGCTGCCCTGCCGGAGGTGCTGGTTATCCCGTGCGACGATCGGAATGTCTTTCTTGCTTCCCCGACGCCTGGCACGCTCGTGACCACGGCGGGAACCCTCCTGAGGCGCATGGAGGACCGCAATCTTCGCGTCGTCCGGCTGCAGCCGGAGGCCATACGCCTGTGCCTGGATTCTTTTCAGCAGGAGCGCCTTTTTCAGCAGCTAAGAGAGGCCCGTCATGCTGCCATTAACCGCGACGATCACCCCATCTCCTACTACTATGGCACGCTGCTGATGCACCGCATTCACTCCGGTCGCACTAGGTGGCTGGGGTGGCTGGAGGAGCTGAACATTCGCCGGGTCGCAGCTATTGCCCTGGGGCTGGCTGCTATTCTGGCGGTGCTACAACGCCTCCTGCGTTGGCGAGGCGCAGCAGTTTCCGCGGCGCTGGCCAGTGTGGGTTTTACTGGCATCTCCTTAGAAGTGGTGCTCCTGCTGGCTTTCCAGGGATTTTTTGGCTACGCGTACACGTACTTGGGCTTGCTCTTCGCTGCCTTCATGTTGGGGCTGGTGGTGGGCAGCGGCATCGGCCTGCGCCTGGCTAGCCGGCAGGATTGTACCCGGCGGCGATTGCTGGCAGCGGTGGCTGCACTGGCCGCCTATGCCTTCCTGTTGCCCTGGGTCTGGCGATATGTGGGTGCAGTCAGTGTTCCTCTGCGGCATGCCGCAGAGGTATTGGGATTTCCGCTCCTGACTTTTGTGGCGGGGAGCCTGGTTGGCACCGTTTTTCCTCTCTCAGCTCAAGTGTGGGTCGTGGAGTGTTCCCGCAGCGGCAAGGGGTGCGTCGGTCGCGTCGGTGGGCTGCTTTATGCCTGTGACCTGCTCGGTTCTTTCGCGGGGGCGCTGCTCACTGGAGCGCTCCTCGTGCCGCTCCTCGGCCTGGCCGGCACTTGTCACGCCGTTGCCATTTTCCTGAGCAGTGCACTCGCGTTGCTTCTGGTGGGAGAGTGAAGAAGCTGCGCGGTCGGGTCAGGTGGGCGGTAAGCCGAGCACCGAACGGTAACAGGCTGCGAGCGTTTCTGCCTGCTTGCGGGCGTCAAATGCCTTCTCAACCTTGGCGCGAGCGGCAACCGCCAGCGCGGCGCGGCGTGACGGCTCCCGTAATAGCGCCTCGATGGCCCGCGCGAGCGCGGCTTCGTCGCCCTCGTCCACGAGAACTCCGCTCACGCCATCTTCCACCAGTTCAGGAATGCCGGCGTGCCGCGTAGCCACAACCGGTAGCCCCAGCGCCATTGCCTCCATAAGCGACACTGGAATGCCCTCCCGGTCGCCATCCCTAGCCCTCCGGCTGGGTTGTAGGAGCAATGTTGCGGCGCGCATTTCCTGGATCACGCGCTCCCGTGGGACCGCGCCTAGCCAGTCCACGCGTTGCCAGAGCCCCAGTTGGCGGGCAAGGACCTTCAGGCGGTCTTCCTCAGGACCGCTCCCTGCGACCCGAATACGCAGGGGCAGCTGAGAACGCGCTAATGCCCGCAGCGCCAGATCAAAGCCCTTCTTCTCCACTAGGCGTCCGACCATAAGTACGCGCGGCTCCGCCGTCATATCAGAGGAGAGAGGACTGAAGGTCAGGCGATCCAGGTCTACTCCTGAGTGGTGCACGCGGACGCGCTCAGGCGGAGCGCCTAGGGCGTGCATATCGGCAGCCATCGCCTCCGAGCGCACGAGAAACAGGGCAACATTGGCGAAGAGGTGTGTGCGTGCGCGCCGGCTGCGCTGCTCAAGTAACATGACGTCACGGCCGCGGCACGAGACGATTAACGGCCTGCCGGCTGCGCGTGCTGCTGGCCAGCAGCTGAGCGCAATGTGGGCGAAGTGAACGTGAAGTATGCATGCTCCGGTTACGCTTAGGGCTGCGGCAAGCCGCGCCAGCCGTCGTCCTTCGTTCGGCCGGCCGGCCCGCACAAGAACTGCGCCACGCACCCCGCGCGGCCCAGCCACGCCTGCGCGCAGGATGACGCCCAGGTCGTGGAGCCATCTGCGGCAAAGTCCTCTGCCGGCGCCGCCCAAGTATAGCACGCGTCGCATGAGGGGTTCAGCCTCGGGGACGAGTTCCGCCGCCGCTCCGGGTTCGTCTGCGTAAATCACCTGCGCTACGCCAATGCGCTCCAGGAACAGGAGTTCGTTGAGAACCCCGCCTTCGCTCAGGGCGGGGAAGTGGGGCACGACGTGGCCGACGGTGAATTCCATGGGCGCGTCCGTCCAGTGTTACGGATGACTAGGTCGCGCACCCGGGCGCAGTGGCGCGGGGCAGCTGCAACTGGCGCTCAACGGCCGCCAACACGGTACGTGGCTCTATTGCCTCCATGCAGGTGGGCGAGCGTTGGCACTCGCGGCGGTAGCACGGCGCGCAGGGTAGGGAGGAGGCAATCTTCTCGCCGCGGCCGTACATCTCAATCTCACTCGCACACGTCGGCCCAAAGAGAGCCACCGTCCTCCGCTTCTCCGCCAGTGCCAGATGCATGCCGAGGCTGTCACCGGTGACCACTACGTCGCAGAGGCCGATGAGGGCCTGGAACTGTTTGACCGTATTCCCTGTGCCGGTATCTACTGCTGCCCCGCCGGCTGCGGCGGCAATCATCCGCAAGGTGTCACGTTCACGTGCCGCGCCGAAGAGCAGCACGCGTGCGCCCAACTGCGCCCGCACGAGGCGGACGAATTCGAGGCACTGGCTGGGCCCCCACATTTTGTTGGCAAAGGCTGCTCCGCCACCGCAGTTCAGGCCGACCAGTAGTTCGCCCGGAGAGATCTGCAGCTGCCGCCGGAAATCGGCCGCGAACTCGCGCTCTGTCTCGGAAAGGCAGAGGTCGTAATCCTCGCCCTGAAAAGTCAACCCGCAACACTCAAAAATGACTTCCTGATAGGTGCGCGAGTTCTGGCGGAACTTGAGTTCATCGGAAAGTCCTAGGCGCATGGCATACTCGGCACCAGCGTTGATGGGGTAGAGGGTACCGTGCGGGGAAAGGCCGAAGCCGCGCTTCTCTGTAGCGCGCACCATCATAGCCACGGCGGTGGCACGGGGTGTCTTATCAAGGCTCATCAACAGGTCGAACTGCTCCACTTGTAGTCGCGCCACTGCAGCCACGCTGTAAGGCAACACCGCATGAACCCGCGGATGCCCGGTAAGCAACTCCTCTGCCTCAGGCGCAACCAGCCAAGTGATGTGCACAGGTTGAAAGGTGCGGTGCAGGGCAGGCAGAAGCGGAGTGGTGCGCGCTACGTCGCCAATAGCGTCCAGTTTGATGATGAGGATCCGCTTCCCCATCGGGGCGTAATCAGGACACCCCTCGCAAGGCCGCCCATACCGACAGGGTTTTTCCCCCAGAAAGTGACGGCAATCCAAGTGCAGGAAAAGCGAACCTTGCGCCACGCGCTGACCCTCGCCGGCCAATGTCAAAGGGTGATAATATCAGGGTCTGGAAGGGGGGTCAAATCGGCCGCCCAGGGGTTTCAGGTGGTGTTGACAACCGGGCCAGCCTCAGGGATACTTTTGGGAGACCTTGCAGGAGGCGCGGGCGAATGACGCCGGCTTCGGATAAGCGGTGGGTGATCCACTGTCCCTCATGTGGGCGCGACGTGGAACCGAAACCGGGTCCCAGGGAGGGCACCTGGCAGTGCCCTTACTGTGAGGATGAGGTTGTTGCGGAGGAGGCTCCGGATGCGGCGGCGCGCGTTCAGGAGATTGCTCCAGGCCTGTGTGTCGGGCAGCGTCTCGGTGGCTACGAGGTCGAGCAGTTACTGGGCACAGGCGGCATGGCCGTTGTGGTGCGCGGGCGACAACTGACTCTCAACCGCCCTGTCGCCATCAAAGTGCTCTCTCACGACCTCGCCGATAACCCGCTGTTTGTGGTGCGCTTTGACAGCGAAGCCGCCGCACTGGCGCACCTGAATCACCCCAACATCGTGAACGTGATTGACCGGGGCAGGCAGGACAAGACCTACTTCATCGTCATGGAGTATGTGGAGGGCGAGACCCTCCAGGACCGCCTGAAAGCCCGGGGTCGCTTGCCCCAGGCCGAGGCCCTTGCCATCCTCCGGCAAGTTTGCAGTGCTCTCGCTTACGCGCATCGCAAGGGTGTGGTGCATCGTGACATCAAGCCCGGCAATATCATGATTGACGCGGAAGGCAGGGTCAAGATCACCGACTTCGGCCTGGCCCACCTCACCGCCGCGGGCAGAGATTTTGACCTCACCAAGACCGGCCAGACGATGGGCACCTTGAAGTACATGGCACCAGAACAGTTGCAGGACCCCAAGAGCGTGGATGCCCGCGCCGACATTTACTCGGTAGGCGTTGTGCTGTACGAGATGCTCACCGGCAAACTCCCGGTTGGCGCCTTCAAACTGCCCAGCGAACTCACTCGCGAGGTTGATGTCCGCCTAGATGACGTCGTCCTCAAGGCGATGAGGGCCGATCCGGCAGACCGATTCGCCAGCGTAGAAGAGTTGATGCAACGCATAACCGAGATTGAGCGCACGCCACGGATTACCGCGCAGGATGCGGCGGCAAAAGAGGAGGCCGAGGAAAAGGCGGTAGTCGTCCAGGAGGAAGAAACACCACGTCGCCAGTCGGGCACGTGTCCCCGGTGTGGGCATGAGAGCGCCCCGACGGCCCGGTCTTGCGAGGAGTGCGGGGCGCGTTTAGATGAACTCTTCGAGCCTTGTCCTCAGTGCCAGAGTGCCAATCGCCGCGACCAGGCCGTCTGCCGCTCCTGCGGCTGCGACCTTGCGCTGGAGCACCGTCGTCGCCGGCGGGAGGTAGGGGAACGCCGCCGGCGTGTTCGTGCCCTCATCCGTGAGAGGCGCTTTGACAGCGCCTTGGCGGAACTACGCGCCCTCGCCGAACTCCCCGGCCCGGAGTATGAAGAGGTGCGTGCCAGTGCCCGCTCCTGGATGGTGCGTGTCGAGCGACAGCAGATGGACTGGTTTACCCGCCTCTACGAGGCCGCCAAGCGCCTTATTGCTGAACGGCGCCACGAGGAAGCGCTTGAGACTCTGCGGCGACTCCCGGATTCTTTCAAGAAGGCCGTGGTGTTACGCCAGAAGATTGAAGAGCGCCTCGCTGAAGGCAAGCGCCTCATTCAGGAGGCCTTGGAATACGAAAAGCAGGGTAATCTGGAGGCCGCGCTGCAAAACTGCCGCGAGGCGGCACACATCTGGCCACATAGCGTACAACTACGCAAGCAGATTCTCTCTCTCAAGAACCGCATTGGCAATCGCGCCCTCGCCGAGGAGTTCCTCCGGGATGGCAGGGCAGCCTTTGACCGCGGCGATTACGGAGAGGCGCTGTCCCTCTGCCGCAAGGTTCTGGACCTGGTGCCCGACCATGAGCGTGCGCTGCAACTGATGGCCGCGATTGAAGCTGAAGGCAGCGAGGCCCGTGGGCCGCGCACGGATTTTTCGGTGGTCCTCCACCCACCGCCATCCGCGAGGCGCGAGGTGCGGCTGAGCCACGTCTTCATTGCCGTGCTCCTGGTCGCTGCCCTTATTGCGCTGTTCATAGGCGGCTATTCCATTCTCCAGAGTAGGACCATGCGACGTGAAGCTGAGGCCCGCACCCTCGCCAGCGCGGCAGAAGAGGCCGAGCGCGAGGGCTATCTGGATCAGGCTCTTATAGATTACGAGCGCCTGCACAGAGAGTATGGCAA
>Ga0272448_1003608_pt1 | contig 18306 bp, 13 predicted proteins | sample YNPCB0191_FD_202220 | JGI IMG/M metagenome (GOLD analysis project Ga0272448, IMG submission 202220) | Hot spring sediment microbial communities from Yellowstone National Park, WY, United States - YNP-CB-019-1 | ecosystem: Environmental > Aquatic > Thermal springs > Hot (42-90C) > Sediment... | reverse complement strand
TATGCTTAAGGAAATCGCGCCAGAGGCAGAGAGGCGTGGCGTCATGATTGCCGTCGAGAATCGCGACCCGCACCTGTGGGAACTGGCAGCTCTCCATCGTCACGGCAAAGACGGCCGCGACCTCATGCAGTACCACCAGGGGATGAGACTCGACCTGTTGGTCGAGCAAGTCAAAGAGGTCGCTTCTCGCAACGTCGGCATCTGCCTCGACGTGGGCCATGCCTTTCTCGCTGCCCCCTATTGGCCGAATGGCGATTTCCTGTCGGTCATCAGGCAGGCTGCACCCTGGATCAGGCACGTCCATTTCCACGACAACTTCGGCCGCCTGGACGACTGGGCCGAGTCGCTGATGAAGCGATTGGTCTTTGGCGAAGCAGATTGCCACCTGCCGCCCGGCTGGGGGAATATACCCCTGGCCCAGGTGTTATCCACTCTCAACGCGGCCGGCTACAGCGGTTGGCTGATCACCGAAGTACGCCCTCGCTACATGGATCGTCTGGCCGAGATTGCCACAAATGTTCGACTACTCTTATCTTGATTTTGGATTTCCGATTCAGCTCCACTGACCCGACAATTGTCAATCCAAAATCGGCAATCTAAAATGGAGGTGTGTCATGGCTCGATTGTATGGACGGGATTATACACGCCACGACTTGGCCCGCCGCATGGGGCTGATGGAACAGGTTGCCGGCATTCGCCTTATCGAGTTCGCCGATGGAGTGGGCCGCGGTGTACGGGCTGCTCTCTTGCGTACCGGCAGCGGTCTGAGTGCAACCATCTTGATTGATCGTGGCCTCGACATCTACGACGCCGACTACAGGGGTGCCGCCCTCGCCTGGGTGTCGCCTACCGGGCCCAAACATCCGGCCTATTTCGAAGAGCCCGGACGCGGCTGGCTCCGCAGCTTCTATGGCGGCCTCGTCGTGACTTGTGGCCTCAGCAGCGCCGGCGCTCCTAGCGTCGACCAGGGTGAGGCCCTCGGTCTGCACGGGCGTATCTCGCACACACCCGCCAGCAATGTGCATACGGGCGGTATCTGGCAGGGCGATGATTACGTTGTCTTTATCGAGGGCGACCTGCGCGAGACCCGCGTCTTCGGCGAGAATCTGCTGCTCCATCGGCGCATCGAAGCCCACGCCGGGGGCAAGACCATCTCTATCTACGACACAGTGCGCAACGAAGGCTTCCAGCGTGTGCCGCACATGATGCTCTATCATTGCAATTTCGGCTTTCCGGTGATTGATGATGGCGCCCGCCTGGTGACCGGGGCACGCTCTGTCATGCCACGTGATGACGACGCCCGACCGGGTATCGGTGAATACGACCGCTTCACGGGTCCCATCCCCGGTTATCGTGAGCAGGTCTTCTATCACGACATACCGGCCGGCAGCGACGGCTACGTCACGGCCTCCATCGTCAATCCCGGCTTTAACGGCGGCGAGGGACTGGGCGTCTATGTCCGCTATCGCCAACGCGAGCTGCCGCGCTTCACCGAGTGGAAGATGATTGGCGAGGATGTCTATTGCGTGGGCCTGGAGCCGGCCAATTGTCTGGTCGAAGGGCGAGCAAAGGAACGGGAGCGCGGCACGCTCCAATTCCTCGACCCCGGCGAAGAGCGCAGCTATCACATCGAGATCGGCATCGGCCAGGCTGTTGCCTGATGTGTCTGGCGGAGATCCCGTCTCCATGCCTCTTTCTGAAGCCGGGCTTTCTGCAACCAAGCGTCCGAGGATGATAGCTGCTCCTTCCCCCATCCCGCGGGCAGGAAGGAGAGCGTGACGCCATAGGCTCTCGCCCCGCGTGTGGGGGCTGGTCAGGGTCTCATAAGGGTAGGTTTTTTGCCGCACATTTGATTGACCCTCTCGCAGGTTTGGGTAACCTGCGGGAGGGTCATTGACCTGCCGGTGAAGGTCGGCATTGCCCCATTGTGGCTGCAACGTTAGTCGCCACATAGATGCGTCCAATCACCGCTTATACATCCTACTTGATTTTGCACTTTGGATATGATAGTCTGTAAGCCACGGAGGGAACCGGCCTGCCTTCTGAGCTTTTCGATCGTTCCTGCGCAGAGGATGTAATGCGGCGGGCAGAAGAGGTTCTGGAATGGATAGAGACGAACTTCTTGACCATATCAGACGAGCGCACATCTATCGAGCGAGACTAAACCGTACCATCCGGCGCCAGAGGACCACACTGGGGAGTGATGATGCAGACGAAGCTCAGCGTCTTTTGTGACCGCCTCATGGAGGCGGGCTGGCTGATGGCAGCCATGCTCGCTCCTCTCTATTTCGATGTCTACTCCAATCGTGTCTTCGAGCCAGATAAGATCGCCCTTGTCCGTTCTATCGCCACGATCATGGCTGCCACCTGGATTATCAAGCTTGTGGACACCGGCATGCTGTCTTCGCGCCGTGCCGTGTCAGCGAACGGGCAGCCGCCACTGCCCATTTATCAACGTATTACCCAAAACAACCCACTGGCCATCCCGGCCCTGATTCTGGTTGCCGTCTATCTCATAGCCACAGTGACCTCGGTGGCCCCGATGATCACCCTGTGGGGCTCGTACCAGCGCCTGCAAGGCACATACAGTACGCTCTCGTATATCGTCATCTTCTTCCTGGCAGCCGCCACCATCCACACACGCGAGCAGATCGAGCGTGTCATCTCCGTCGTGATTCTCACCAGTATACCAACCGCGCTCTACGGTATTGTCGAGCACCTCAAGCTGGAATGGCTGCCCTGGGGAGGCGACGTCACCGTGCGCGTGACGTCAACCATGGGCAATCCCATCTTCATCGCCGCCTATCTGATCATGGCCGTCCCCCTCACCCTGGGGCGTTTCTCCGACCGACTCAACAACTTTCTGGCTATCACTCCAACGAATAACAGGAATGGAAAGGGCAACGGCGTATCATCGTCCAGAGCCGTGCTCGTTTTCATCACTCTGCTCCAGGCCGTCGCCTGGTACCTGGTCATCCATTTCGGTCTGCGGGCCTATGGCGACATGATCCTCAAGCAGCCGTCCGGCATCGGCCTGATCATCTTTCTGGTCGCCTTGATTCTGGCCATCGCCTTGCCCTTCATCGTTCGCCGTGGTCTGTCTGTCTGCTTCAGTGCCAGCTTCTATGGCGCAGTCCTGTTGGTTCAGCTTGCCACCATCTGGTACTCACAAAGTCGCGGCCCCCAGCTTGGCCTGGCAGCCGGCCTGGTCGTCTTCATTTTCCTTTACGCGATGAAACGTAACAGCCGCGCCCTGTGGTATTCTGGTCTGGGTGTTGCTCTGGCAGCAGCCCTTGTCCTGGCCGTCGTTCAGGTGCCCAATTCACCACTTTCTTTCTTGCATCCATATTTGGGCCGTCTGAGCTCGATCGTTGATCAGGGCAGCAGTACGGTGCGCAGCCTCATCTGGCAAGGGGCGCGCCAACTCATCGGCATCCACGATCCGATTGCCGTGCCAGGCGTCTACACAGACCAGTTCAACGCCCTGCGTCCGCTTATCGGCTATGGCCCCGATGCCATGTACGTGGCCTACAACCGCTTCTATCCACCTGACCTGGCCCACCATGAGGCGCGCAATGCCTCGCCGGATCGGTCGCACAACGAAACGTTCGATGCCTTGGTCACAACAGGTATCCTCGGCTATTTTGCCTACTGGATTGTTTTTTATACCGTCATCTACATGGCCCTGCGCTTCCTGAAGGTCATTGATGAACGCCACGGGCGTTATCTCTTTGCCGCCCTGCTGTTGGCCGGCGTCGCCGCGCTCGTTATTATCTACGGCAACCTGCTGCCCATCGAGTTCACGCCGGGACCTCCATTGCTTGGCGTGGCCGTCTTGGGTGGCTATCTCATCCTGTCAGGCGTTCTGACCTATGATTGGAAAGGCAACGAGCGGGCCTTCGACCTCATTCTGATTGCCCTCGTTTCGGCCGTCGTGGCCCACTTCGTCGAAATCCAATTCGGCATTGCAATTGCTGCTACCCGTGTTCACTTCTGGCTTTTTGCGGCGCTGATCGTCGTCGCCGGCCGACTCGCTCAAGCGCAAGAAGCAGAGCCTGTCGCCGAGAGCATGGTTGTGGCGGCGCCGCAAGAGCGCGTTCTGGCGGCCGCCGCGCCGCGCCAGCAGGCCGGCGCGGCAAGCTTCAGCAAGAAGAAGGGCAAGGTCGTTGCCACCGGGCGCCAGCGCCAAGACACGCGCACGCCACCCTCACGCCAACACATCAATCGCGGCGGCGAGGCCGACCTGTGGACGCTCATTCAACGGGTACTCCCCGCTACGTTACCCCTTGCCGTCGTCGGCGGCATCATTCTGACCACCATGGCCAACGACTTTATTCTGCCGCCGAATACGCAAAACAGGCCGCCGGCGACGACATCAGTGCAGGTCTGGCTCTACTTCCTGACTCTGGTGGCCTGTGCTATCGTTGTCGCCCTAGATAGAAAACATGATCCCCGTAGCGATGAGGTCAACGAGCGCGTTGCCTCGCTCATCATCTTTGTCGGCGTGTCTCTTCTTATGTGGATCGCCTACATCGCCCTGCGCGGGAGTGCCCTGGCCACCGTTGGTTCACAGGTTGATCAGGTACCGCTAATCCTGGTCGCGGTCTATTATCTGACCGTCTCTCTCTTTGGCTTAGCGCTCGCCGGCGCCCTTTATCTTCAGCATCGCCCGGCAGTTGTTGCTACCCCCGGCGGCCTTGCGACCGGCATTGCCTATGCTGTCGTGGCAGTGGCCGTCTTGTTCTTCGTGATCGCCACCAATGTCAACATTGTGCTTGCCGACGTGCAGTACAAAACCGGCCTGGCCTACGATAATCTCCAACGCTACGATGCCAGCATCCAGTCCTATCAACAGGCTATCGCGTTGGAGCCGGGACAGGATTTCTACTATCTGTTCCTGGGTCGCTCTTTCATGGAGCTGGCGCGCCAGTTCCCCACCCGCCAGGCCAACCCGGCCTACGACCCCAACGTGGAGAGCCCACTCACCCTTACGCGCGAGCGGCTGGGCAGCCTGGGACGCGAGGACCTCATTCGGGCCAGCCTGGTTGTCCTGGAAAAAGCACGCAATCTCAATCCGTTGAACACAGACCACTATGCCAATCTGGCGCGGCTTTACCGCTTTTGGGGTGAGACATCCGGCGATAAGAGTAAACTCGACACGGCCGACCAGTACTTCCGCCAGGCGACAACACTCAGCCCCAATAACGCCCAGCTCTGGAACGAGTGGGCCATCGTCGAAGTTCTGCGTGGCCGCTATGATGATGCCACTGCCAAGCTGCAACACTCTCTGGAGCTGGACGACCGCTATGACCTGACTTACTATTACCTCGGCAATCTTCTGATGAACGAGGGCGAGAGCAATCAGGATGCCGGCCAGAAGCTCGATCAGCTCACCAGGTCTGCCGAAGCCTACAGCAAATGTCTTAACATTACACCAACCTATTGGGAATGTGCCAAGGCGCGTGGTTATCTCTACGGCAAATACCTGGGACGCCCGCAAGATGCCATTGCCGATTTCAAGCTCGTGGCCAACGCCTTGCCGCGGCCGGAGGATCTTAACCGCATTTCTGATCCCAATCAAAAGCAGCAGGCAACTCAAGAGCTGATCAACGTCTACCAGAACATGGCAATTACCTATGGCCAACTCGGACAGTTCGATCAGGCCGTCGCCAATGCTCAGGTCGCCGCGGCGCTGGCTCCCAACGACCAGGGGCTCAAGAGTCTTGTGGAGCAATTGAAACAGCAACAGAACAAGTAGAAAACCATGGCCATCTACATGCTGATCTTCTTCTGCGCCCTGGGCGTTGCCTATGTCGGTACACCTGTGGCGCAGCGAGTAGCGCTGGCATCGGGATTCGTCAAGCAGCCAGGCGGCCGCCATATTCACGCCTCACCGATTCCACTCCTGGGTGGAGCTGCCATCTACCTGGGATTTGTGGCTGCTCTTTTCCTGGTCAACAACCCCCGCGCAGAGTTCAAGCAACTGGCCGCCATCGTCGTCGGGGCGACCATCGTTGCCCTGTTCGGGTTGTGGGATGACCGCCACAGTCTTGGAGCTCTGGTCAAGATGATCGGCCAACTTCTGGCTGCCAGTGTCATCGCCTGGAGCGGCATTCGCGTCGAGTTTCTGCACAACGCCGTCCTTAACACTGTTGCCACCTTTGCCTGGCTGGTCGGTATCAGTAACGCCATCAATTTTCTGGACAACATGGACGGCCTGGCCGGGGGCGTGGTCTCGATCGCGTCGGCCTTCTTCTTCTTGCTGGCGACCACCAACAACCAGATCCTGGTCGCCAGTCTATCGGCGGCCCTCTTCGGAGCATGCCTGGGCTTTCTGCGCTACAACTTCAATCAGGCCAAGATCTTCATGGGTGATACCGGCGCCCTCTTTCTGGGCCTCGTCCTGGCCGCGGTTGGCATCAAGCTGCGCTTCGAGAACCAGGACATCGTGACCTGGATGATTCCCGTCATGGTGCTTGGTTTGCCCATCTTCGATACCACCCTGGTCGTCATCTCGCGCTTGCGGCGCGGGGTCAATCCTTTCACAACGGCAGGCACCGATCACACATCGCATCGCCTGGTGAACCTGGGCCTCAGCCGCCGCGAGGCAGTTCTTGTCCTGTACAATGTCTGTTTTCTGTTTGGTATGGCATCGTTGTTCCTTCTCAATGCCACCATCTTCGAAGGTTATTTCACCGGGGCGGTCGTGGCAGGCATCTGCCTGTTCGCCATCTATCGGCTCGAGTTCCGCCCAAAAGGCCGGGCGTAAGCCGGGGTGGAGCCGAGTCGGTCTGCCATGACCGGCCGTCGGGTATCATGGCTGACCAAACAACATCGTTAGAGGAGAAAGCTATGCCTCTTGCGGAGCGCATCACCGCCAAGACTGCCCTGATCGGCATCGTTGGCCTCGGCTATGTGGGCCTTCCCCTGGCTGTCAATCTTGCTCGTGCCGGCTATCGGGTGACGGGGATTGATGTCAATCGCGACAAAGTTGCGGCAATCAATCGTGGCGAGAGCTATATCCAGGACATTGCTGCCACTGCCATTGCCGAACAGGTTCAGGCCGGGCGACTGCACGCCGTCACCCACTACGACAGCGTAGGCGAGCTCGACATTATCTTCATCTGTGTGCCCACCCCCTATAGTGAATCGAAGGCTCCTGACATCTCCTATATCCAAAGTGCCGCCCGCGCCATCGCTGCCCATCTGCGCCCCGGTCAGCTTATCGTCTTGCAGAGTACCACCTATCCCGGCACAACCGAAGAAGACGTCCTGCCAATCCTGGAATCATCGGGCCTCAAGGCAGGACGTGACTTTCATCTGGCCTTCTCTCCAGAACGCGTCGATCCCGGCAATCGGCGCTTTACCGTCGAAAACACGCCCAAGGTCGTCGGTGGGCTGACGCCCGAATGCGCCGAACTAACCCGCCTCTTGCTTGGCAATCTATCGGCCCCTGTGCACGTCGTCTCATCGCCGCGTGTTGCCGAGATGACCAAGCTTCTGGAGAACACCTTCCGCGCCGTGAACATTGCCCTGGTCAACGAGCTGGCTTTGCTCTGCGAACGGATGGGCATTGACATTTGGGAAGTGATTCAGGCGGCGGCAACAAAACCCTTTGGCTATATGCCGTTCTATCCCGGGCCGGGCCCCGGCGGTCACTGCATTCCGGTTGACCCGCACTACCTGGCCTGGAAAGCCCGCCAGTACGACTTTTCCAGCCGCTTCATCGAGTTGGCCGCAGCCGTGAACGAGGCAATGCCCTATCATGTTGTTAGCCTGGTGGCCAGTGCCCTCAATCTGCAAAGACAGGCGCTCAAAGGGGCAAAGGTACTCGTTCTTGGTGTCGCCTTCAAGAAGAATATTGACGACGCGCGCGAGTCGCCCGCCCGCCGCGTGATCGAGGGATTGTTTAGGGAAGGCGCCGAGGTAACATACAACGATCCGCATATCCCTCGTTTCAGCGTCGGCGGCGACACCATGTGTCCTCACCAGATCGTGCTCGCCTCTCAACCACTCGATCAGGCCACCGTAGCCGCGCAGGATTGTCTGGTCATCCTGGCTGCCCATGACGCTTACGATTACCCGTGGCTGGTGCAGACCGCCAGGCTTATCGTGGACGCGGTGGATGCAACGCGAGGGGTGAATGGACGAAACGGTAAGGTGGTCAGGTTGGGGGCACCATTTGCAGAAGGGAGGTGATGTCATGATTATCTTGCAGCGCCGTACCTGATTGCAGAGCAGCACGATGCACGGTGTGCATCAATCGCTCGCCCCCAGCGCGCCCACAGCTAGCGACGTCACCTCCTCTGCCGGCCCGTGATGGCATGAGTCTCCGACGTTTGTGCGGTTGTGTGCGACTGGGCACAATCTCACAAACAAGGAGCCAACCATGTCATCAGCATTGCGTATCTTGACATCCCGTTGGGGACCCATCATCACCGGCGCTGTGGTGGGCGTGGTCGCGCCCATCCTGGTCAAACAGGGCAACCCGGGCAACATGGGTATCTGCGTTGCCTGCTTCAGCCGCGATCTTGCCGGTGCTCTCGGCCTGCACCAGGTGAGCACCGTGCAGTACATCCGGCCGGAGATCATCGGCTTTGTCCTGGGGGCAATGGTTGCCGCCCTGCTCTTTGCCGAGTTCCGCCCCCGGACGGGGTCGTCACCGCTGCTCCGTTTCCTCTTAGGCATGCTGGCGTCGGTGGGCGCCCTGGTTTTTCTCGGTTGCCCATGGCGCGCCCTCCTGCGGCTGAGCGGCGGCGACTGGAACGCCATTGCCGGCCTGCTCGGTCTGACAGCGGGCATCATCTTGGGCATCGTTTTCTTGCGCATGGGCTTCAGTCTGGGGCGCAGTCGGCCCGCGCCTCAGGCTCTGGGCTGGGTCATGCCCGTGCTGATGATCGTGCTTCTCGTCCTGCTGATTGCCGCCCCGCAGTTTGGCCGCGATGCCAACGGTAAGCCAACCGGCCCTATCTTTTTCTCGGCCAAAGGCCCCGGCAGCCAACATGCCCCCATTGCCCTCTCTCTTGCCGCCGGGTTGGTTATTGGCTTCCTGGCCCAACGCAGCCGCTTCTGCACGGTGGGAGCGATCCGCGATCTCATCCTGCTGCGCGATAGCCACCTGTTCAACGGCGTTGTCGCCCTGGTTGCCGCTGCCTTTCTCACCAATCTGGCCCTCGGCCAGTTTGTAGCGGGCTTCAAGAACCAGCCAATCGCTCATAGCGATGGCCTGTGGAACTTTGGCGGCATGGCTCTGGCCGGGCTGGCCTTCACCCTGGCCGGTGGTTGCCCCGGTCGGCAGCTTTTTCTCTCCGGTGAAGGTGACGCCGACGCAGCCATCTTTAGCCTGGGCATGATCGTCGGCGCCGGCTTTGCCCACAACTTCAGCTTGGCCAGCTCCGCTGCCGGCCCTGGCGCCTACGGCCCGGCAGCAGTCGTCGTGGGCCTGATCGCCTGCGCCATCATCGGCCTGACCGTGCGCGAGGCAAAGGCAGCATAGGAGGAAGCAGGATGAAAACCGTGAAGACCATTGATGCTCGCGGGCTGTCGTGCCCGCAACCGGCCATGCTCACCCGCCAGGCGTTGCAGCGGATGAGCAGCGGTAGCCTGGAAGTGCTCGTTGACTCTGGCACGTCACGTGACAACGTCACACGCCTGGCCGAACGCGCCGGCTGGCGCGTTCAGATTCACGAACAACCAGATGGCAGTTTCAGACTGGTGCTCGAAAAATGATCTACCTTGATCATGCAGCCACATCCTGGCCTAAACCGCCGGCTGTGATCAAAGCGATGTCCGTTTTCCTGGAGCGCGCCGGGGGTAACCCCGGCCGCTCCGGCCATCGGCTATCCATCGAGGCGGCGCGTATCGTCTATGACGCCCGTGAGACGATCGCCGAGCTCTTCCATGCGCCCGACCCGCTACGGGTGATCTTCACGCTCAACGTCACCCACGCTATCAATCTGGCTCTACGCGGAAGCCTGCGACCGGGCGATCATGTCGTGACCAGTAGCATGGAGCATAATGCCGTGATGCGCCCTCTGCGTGCCCTCGAACGGCAAGGCATCCGCCTGACGATGGTTAGCTGTGCACCCGATGGTATGCTCGACCCGGCAGATGTTGCCCGTGCCATGTCGGCAGCCACCCGTCTGGTCGTCATCAACCACGCCAGCAACGTTACGGGAACCATTCTGCCCGTCGCCGAGGTGGCGGCCATTGCCCACGCGGCCGGCGTGCCCATTCTGGTTGATGCTGCCCAGTCCGCAGGCGTTCTTCCTATTGATGTGCAGGCAATGGGAATAGATATGCTCGCCTTCACCGGCCACAAAGGCCTGCAAGGACCACCGGGAACGGGAGGGCTGGTGCTCAACACAAGTGTGGATCCATCTACACTCGACCCGCTGGTGCGCGGGGGAACAGGCAGCCACTCAGAGTTCGAGGAGCAACCCGACGATCTGCCCGATAAGTACGAGAGTGGTACCCCGAACGGGGCAGGGATTGCCGGCCTGGCAGCAGGCGTCAGGTGGGTGGCAGAGCGCACAGTTGAGGCCATCCGCGCCCACGAAATGGCGCTCACCCAAGCATTGCTCGACGGACTATCGGCCATTCCTGGTGTGACCGTCTATGGCCCGCGTGACGCCGGACGTTGCACAGGCGTGGTATCGTTCACGATCGCAGGGCAGCATGTGTCAGACATCGGCCTGCGTCTGGACGACGAATTCGCTATTCTCTGCCGCGTGGGGCTACACTGTTGCCCCGCTGCGCATCGAACCATCGGCACGTTCCCGGCGGGCACCGTGCGCCTGTCGCCCGGCGTGCTCACCAGTCATCAAGACATACAACAGACCATTGCCGCCGTTAGACGCATCGCCCGGCCGTAGGGTACAAATAAAAGTAACTGTTCACGTTTACCCTGGAAGCAGGCGCATCGGCATGCCTATACCCTCCCGCAGGTTACCCAAACCTGCGGGAGGGTATGGAGAACGCCGTCGGCAATCCGTATTCCGTGCCATCCGTACGTGCATCCGTGGCCAGCTCGCCCTGTTTTCCCCTTACCCTAACGGTGAACAGTTACAAACAAAACACGATTGTTCAGACGCCGGGCAGTCTCCTGGAATTCCTGGAAAAAAAATTCCAGGAGACTACGGTGGGAGCTGCCAACGAGGGTGTTGAACGATGTTACCTGTCTATGGTATTGTCCTGGTTCATACGACGTCGGCTGCCATGCGCAGCGAGAAAGTGCTGCTCAAGGCGGGACTGAGCGTCAAGCTTATTCCCACGCCGCGCCAGTTCTCCAGCGATTGTGGTATCGCTCTTCGCTTTCCCTGGGAGCACGTTGAGCTTGTCAAGACGCTGTTGACAACCGCACAGGTCGAGGTCGCCGGCATTCAGCCACTGTCATGATGGCGCAACGTAACCGGTGCTTTCTTCGTTTATAAGAGCAATGACATCGTCACGCATCATTGCTTGCTGCTTGTTCGCTCTCATACTCTCTCTGCTGTTGGCGGCCTGGGCCGATGCTTCGATCATCGCGTCCCCGCGCCCCGCGTCCTTCACATCGCCACGTCTTGAGGCTCAGCTTAGCCCCCCGGCCACCATCCGCGTTGTCCATGACGCCCGCAATACCTACTGGACTGACTGGCCGGTGGGCGAAGTGCGTACGTTTGATTTTGAGTACTACGTCAAACACGTCATCCCCTACGAGGTACCCTGTAGCTGGCCGATAGAATCATTGAAAGCCCAGGCTATAGCTGCCCGCACCTATGCCTGGAATCGCATCCTGGGCAGCGTCAACCGGCCGTGGGATGTTACCGATTATGCCGATACGCAGATGATGGGGCCAAATACCTATCCCAACTGTGAGCTGGCCGTCGAAAGCACACGCGGCCAGTATATCGCCTATCAGGGCAGCCTCATCTCTGCCATGTACAGCGCCGAGAACGGCGATCCGACGCTTGACCTGGGCACTGTGCCTTATCTGCGCGGCATCGAAGACCCGGTGGGCTTCGCCCGCGAGCGCAATGGACATGGTCATGGCCTATCCCAATGGGGGGCGAATCGCTGGGCGGGCCAGTACAATTGGGATTACCAAAAGATTCTGCTACATTACTACACAGACGTGTCGGTTGAGCTGCCGCTGGCGTCGTCGCCGGACACCGCGCCGCCCATGGCCAGCCTGGTCTTGCCCTGGTCGCAGTGGTACGTCACCGGTAGTCGCCTCTTTCTACGCGCCAACGCCTCCGATGGCTACAGCGGCGTCGCCCGCAGTGATTTCAGCGCGCGTTTCGCCAACGGCACCACGACCACGATTGGCAGCGACAACAATCCCACCGGCGGCTGGACGGCTTCCTGGGACATGTCGGCCATTGCCGACCAGCCCATTACGTCGCCGGTTGTCCTCAGTGTGACCGTGCGCGATGTAGCGGGCAACGCCTCAAACGCGGCGCTGCCTGCCTACATCGGCCTCGACCGCACACCGCCAAGTGTGACAGCGTCGCTTGACCAGCCCTATGGCGGGATACCGACGGTCACTTTACGCCTGAGCGGCAACGATACGGGTAGCGGCCTGGCCGCTATGGCTTTCAGCAACAATTGGGTGTGGGAAGGTGAAGACCTGCCGCGCTGGACGGGCAGCGTCGTCAGTGATAGCGGCGCTCTCAATGGCTCGGCGTGGCGAGCACGCGTCGGCATTGACGCGCCCGGCAACACCTATGGACCATTCACAACCATCCTGCCCGCCGGCCAGTACCGCGCCTATTTCCGTCTCAAGACCACTGGCGTGCTCACCACGGCCGTCATCGCCCGCCTGGATGTGATCACCTCGACGGCGGGAATGACCGGCCTCATCGGCCTGCACGATGTGCGCGGCGGAGACTTTCGTGTCTCTGGACAGTATCAGGAATTCGCCGTCGAGTTCGACTACCGCACTCCAGGCGAACAACTGGAGTTCCGCACCCATTTTCCCGGCGTAGCAGATATCTATTTCGACCGCGTGCTCATTGTTTCATATCCCGTGCCATTTGCTGCCACGGCCACATGGAATGCCGGTGGCGGGGCACTGCCCAAAACTGTGCGTGTCAAGGCGGTGGATGCAGCGGGCAACGTCTCGGATGATGCTGTGGTTGTGATCGGCGGTCCAACACCAACACCAACACCAACACCCACCGCTCCGACGGCGACGGCAACCACCACCGCCACGCCGACAGCAACGACCACCACAGGCACAAAGACGCCCACAGCCACGGCAACAGCAACGACTTCTGCCATCCGCGTCCTGCTACCCATCATCCTTGCCGACTATCTGCCGCCGCCAACGGCGACGCCGACCGCCGGGCCAACATCGGTCTGTAGTCCGGGCGTTATCGCCACCTTCGCCGTGGGTAGGGAGCCGCATGGCATTGCTGTCGCGCCGGGCCGCATCTATGTGGCCAACTTCACCGGCCTGGGCCGGCAGGGAACGGTCAGTGTGTTGGATAGCTCGACCGGTGAAGCGGTCGTGCCGCCTATCCCGGTCGGTCTGGCTCCCAACGGAGCAGCCTACAACCCGGCCAACGGCATGGTCTACGTTGCCAATCGCGATAGCAACAACGTATCGGTCATCAACACAGTCACGAATCAGGTGGTGGCAACAATCCCGGTGGGGAACATGCCCAACGGCGTGGCCGTTGACCCGTCAACCGACCGCATCTATGTTGCCAATTGGGGCAGCAACAATGTGTCGGTTGTCAGCGGTGCGAGCAATACAGTCATCGCTACGCCGGCCACGGGCAGCGAGCCGGCCATGATCGCCGTCAACCCCGAAACCAACCGTGTCTACGTCAGCAACCACGGCTCGAACTCTGTGACGGTCATCCGCAGCAGCGACAATATGGTGATACAGACGATTGCCGTGTCCACGGCCGCCCCATACGGCATCACCGTCAACCCTACAGCCAATCGCCTGTATGTGGCGGGGATTGTCGGTGGGCGCATCGCCGTCATTGATGGGGTGACCGGCAGCATCCTGCGCACAACTGCTCCTCCAGGCGATTTCCATCCCTGGCAGGTGGCCGCCAATGGCAGTACAGGCCGCGTCTTCGTCACATCCTCGGCAGGCGGCACAGGCTCTGGTTTCATCTACGAGGAAAACAGCGGGGAATGGCGGGCGGGCTTCCTTGTCTTGGGTATGCAGCCCGAACAGGGCATTACCCTGGATTCGACCGGCGGACGCATCTATATCGCCAACGCCGGCAGCGACAGCGTGACCGTCATCCAAGACTGCCCAGCTGGCGGTCAGTAGTCAGATGACGGTCGTCAGAGACATGCCTGATTACTGCTTCTCTCGCTTCAAGAACCAAATCACTCCGCCAAAAGCCACGACCGCACAACCGGCAAGGACACCCAGATTCACCAGGGCGTTCGTCCTCGTCGCCGAATCGTTCATCCCCTGACTGATGGCTTTGACCATGTAGCTGGTGGGGATGAGCTTCAGCACGGTGGAGATTTGAATAGACCTTCACCTTGATTTGCCAGTACCGTTGGGCCCCAAGAAGCCGAAAACCTCACCGCGTTCGACAGCAAACGAGATTCCTTTGACTGCCTCGCGCCCATTGAACCGTCGTTGTAGATCATGAGCTTCAATCATGGGCATGGCGTCTTCTCCTATCAGACTCCCGCTGTCTGCAAAGACAGTAGGAATCTGGCCGTCTCAGGCCAATGATAGCAAGACCAGGCTGATGTTGTACGCCGCATGGCAGATCATCGCCGTGCTCGTGTTGGCCCGTTGGCGGAGCAAGCCAAGCACAAGCCCGACAAGGAAGACCACAACGGTGGCTATGCTCAAGCCATATTGGCTATGCAACAGGGCGAAGAGGAAGGCCGTCAGCAAGAGGCCAAAACGCGGCTGAATGGCCCCTCGCAACAGTGTCTCCTCGCCAATGCCCGCTGCCAGCCCCAGGCTTAGCACCCCCAAGGGAGACTGCGTCAACGGCCCGACCAGCAGCTCGCTCAGTCGGTCAACCTCCTGGTTGCTCAGCCCCATGTTCTCCAGAATCGTCATGCCAATTGTGATCAACACGGCCATGCCTGCGCCACCCGCCAAACCCATCGCCGCCTGTCGCAGTGTGGGTGTAACGATCCCCAGGCGCTGCTGTGTCTCATGCAGGCTACGGCGGGTGAGCCAGCCCACGCCGACAAGAGACATGATGATCCAGACTAAAGCCTGGGCCCACAACGCCGACGCCGTATCTACCACCGTGGCAGGCTCAACACCCTGCAGCATGTCTGCCAGATTGCCTAAGCCGATGCCCACCGTCGCGCCCAGGTTGATGAGCACCAACATGGTGAACGACAGCGACACGGCATGAACCGTGCTGGCCGGATCAATCGGCAGCATGCGCGCCACCAACCGCCGGACGACCGGAAGGAGCAGCCCGATGCCGATCAGCGACGGAATCCAGAGGGCCGGCCCCACCCGTCCCAGCGCTGCCACCAGATCCCGATTGACTGCCACTTCAGCAGCGGTTGTTGCCTGCGCGGCAAGCCCCAGCAACTGTAGGATGAGTCCGAACAGGATCAGCATTACATAGAGGAAGATGAGCAAGCCATAGCTCAAACCGGCCAGTTCCGTGCCGGAGATGCCTTTTCCCCGGCGCTGATCGGCAAGGTTAGCCAATAGCAGGATAAAGATGAACGGAGCAAATAGGATGAGGGTTATGACCAGATTCACGTTGCAGCTTCTCCCCGGTCGTCATGCGCTGTGGCCACACCCGCGACTGAAAACGGCAACAACGGCTGCCTCGCTGTCGGGCGTGACAGCGCGACGACTGGCATTCACGTCACTTATCAATACGCACAATGCCCGTCTGTGTTTCGCATGATAGACCATGCCTGGCGGTCATGTCAAGCGCCACTGCCGAGGAAACTGCTCAGCGTTCAGATAGCTGACCTGGTGTCAGAACTCGGAGATGTCGTGCCACATCAAGCGGCGGGCTTCGGCGACAATGTCCTCGATCTGAGGCACGGCGCGACGTTCGAGGGTTTTGTTGAAGGGAATGGGGATATCGCGGCCGGCCAGGCGCACGATGGGCGCTTTGAGATGATAGAAGGCACTGCTGCCGGCAATCACACCGGCCACCTCACCACCAAACCCACCCGTTCTTGGCGCTTCGTGGACGATCAGCACGCGTCCGGTTTTGCTGGCCGAAGCGATGAGGCATGCCTCATCCAGTGGCTTGAGTGTGCGCGGATCAACAACTTCGGCGTCAATACCCTCTGCGGCCAGCATCTGTGCGGCGTCCAGTGAACGCTGAACCATGATAGACGTGGCAATGATGGTCAGGTCACGACCAGGACGTTTGATCTCTGCCTGCCCCAAGGGAATCATATAGAGGTCCTCTGGTACTGGCCCCTTGGTCTTGTACAGGAGCTTATGCTCGACAAAGATCACCGGATTGTCATCACGAATTGCGGCAACGAGCAGCCCTTTTGCGTCATAGGGTGTGCTGGGCATCACCACCTTCAGTCCTGGAATATGAACGAACCAGTTTTCCAGGCTCTGCGATTGTTGCACCCCCTGCCCGGCGCCAGAGCCGGCCGGAGTGCGTAGCACACAGGGTACACTGCCTTGGCCGCCGCTGCGAAAGCGTAGTTTGGCCGCCTGATTGACAATCTGATCAGAGGCCTGGGTCATAAAGTCCATGAACATGATTTCGCCAACCGGTCGCATGCCGCTGAGAGCGGCGCCGGTTATGACGCCGGCAATGCCTCCTTCGCTGATGGGAGCGTCAACGATTCGTTCGGGCCCAAACTCGTCAATAAGCCCCATGGTGACACCATTGGAGCCGCCGTACACCCCCACATCTTCACCGATAACGAAGACCCGGCTGTCCCTCTGCATCTCCTGGCGGAGTGCTTCGCGAATGGCCTCAGCGTAGGTGATCTCGCGCATCAGGCATACACCTCGCCTTCCAGCCTGTCCGAGCACGCTTCGGGGGACATCTCTGCATAGGCATAGGCTGCCTCCACAGCCTGGTATGCCTCTGCACGCACCTGCTCCACCTCTGCTTCGCTCATAATCCCATCGGCGATCAGCCGGGCCTGCCAACGCTTGATAGGGCATTTCTCCTTCCAGCGTTCGATTTCCTCGGTTGTGCGATAGCGGTTGGGATCATTCTTGGAGTGGCCGCGCCAACGATAGGTGACCGCCTCGATCAGTGAGGGCCCCAGTCCCTGACGTGCGCGGCCGGCGGCCTGCCGGACGGCATGATAGACGGCCATGACATCATTGCCATCCACCGTCAGGCCGGGCATGTTATAGGCGGCGGCGCGGCCGGAAAGGCGCTCCACGCTCGACGCCTTGCGCACCGGCGTAGAGTAAGCATACTGATTGTTCTCACAAACAAAGATGACAGGCAATCGCCATAGCGCGGCCATATTCATAGCTTCGTGGAATGCCCCATTGTTGACTGCGCCATCGCCAAAGAAGACCAACACTACCTGACGGCGCTGCTGCATTTTGATGCTCAGTCCCACGCCCACGGCCAACGGCAGGCTGCCGGCCACAATACCATTGGTGCCCAGGTGCCCATGGCGCAGGTCAACAAAGTGCATAGAGCCGCCGCGTCCCCGGCAACACCCCGTCTCCTTGCCCAGGAACTCGGCCATCAGGGTATTCACGTCTGTGCCCTTGGCGATGGAGTGTCCATGTCCGCGGTGTGTACTGAACAGGTAATCATCATCTTCCAGGGCAGCCAGTGCTCCGACTGCCGACGCCTCTTGGCCGATGCACAAATGCATCGTGCCGTGCAACTTGCCGGCGGCAAAGATCTGCTCGGCTTTTTCTTCGAAAGCGCGAATGAGCCACATGCGGCGCAGCATGACAATGCGCTTCTCCCTGCTCGGCGACGCCTCGGATGGCGGCGCAAGGACAAGGACTGGCGCCGTGGCTTTATGTGTAACAGCGTTCATCATCGTTCGATGCCTCCTCGGTCAATGTGAGATTGCCCCCTCGACCGGCTGCGGTTTCGCCGGTCTACCGATTGCCGGCGTGTCCTTCGCTACCTGGCAGGACACGCCATAGAAAGCGCGGCTATTCTATACGATGACGAGCGCTTCACCAAGAGCTTTTGCCTGCCAAAACCTATCAAAGTGGGGCGACGCGGTGTGGAGGTGCACCGGCGGGGAAAACTGTTCACGTTTACCCTGGAAGCAGGTGCATCGGCATGCCTATACCCTCCCGCAGGTTTGGATAACCGTGATCTTTACCAAGAACATACGTTCTATATCTTCATGTGGTATAATGCAAGCGGTCGTCTAATCATCCGTTGTTCTCTA
>Ga0272448_1003600_pt1 | contig 18328 bp, 16 predicted proteins | sample YNPCB0191_FD_202220 | JGI IMG/M metagenome (GOLD analysis project Ga0272448, IMG submission 202220) | Hot spring sediment microbial communities from Yellowstone National Park, WY, United States - YNP-CB-019-1 | ecosystem: Environmental > Aquatic > Thermal springs > Hot (42-90C) > Sediment... | reverse complement strand
TCCACTCAGCATGCATATGCATCGTCACGCTTGCTGTGGCAAAAACAGCCGCAGAAATAGGGAGACCAGACCTAATGCGCTGCATCAAATGCTTTCAAGGATAGAAAAGCAATTATTCACAGCCCTCATTAGTAATATACCAAAGATTCTTATATTGCCATTATTTGGTTCACTGGGGTATCTAACTCATTTGAAAGTTGATGGAGTTTGGTGATGCCTTCATCTTCTAACCATATCTTATAAAACATTTTATTATTGGGCTTTACAGAACAATATGATCCCATTGGCTCACGTGTATGTTAAGGTTTATTTTATTGCGCCATCCCTATTCACAATATATATGCATGCAATTACGTGAAATCCTTAATACAACAGTATAAGTTCTTGAGGAATTTTTTTATGGAAAGATCTTACTGGAAAAAGGTGTTTTATGGTGATTATTCCTTTACCGTTTTTAACGATGTCTATGAACCGGCAGAAGATTCGTTTTTGATAGCGGGAAATTTGGAAGTTAATCCAAACGAGGACGTTGTTGACGTCGGTGCAGGATGCGGAATCTTGTCCATCATTTCTGCAAAAAAAGCCAGAAGGGTTGTCGCAATAGATGTGAATCCAAATGCTGTAAAATGTGTTAAGTACAACGCTGTTGCTAATGGAGTCTCCGACAAAATAGACGTGATACAGGGAGACCTTTTTGGACCACTAAGAAAAGATGCGGTGTTCGACCTTATTCTTTTCAATGCGCCGTATTTACCTATAAAAAGTGAAAAGATTAACAGCTGGGTCGATTGTGCTTGGTCAGGCGGTGCAACTGGAAGAAGAATAATTAGCCGCTTCATCAGAGATGTGCCGAAGTACCTGAAACGTAATGGGCGTATACTCCTAGTTCAGTCCACACTTTCTAACATCGAAAAAACAGTGGAGCAATTTACGAAGCGAGGTTTTGATACAGTCATAGTTGGTGAAAAGAAGGTTGCGTTTGAGACAATTTCATTATTATTGGCAAGGAGAAGGTAGATTACAATTAAGTATATTCTTTGAAGCTTTAAATCGTTAAAAAATAATTCGAAATATAAGGGGTTAATTATGTCTTTAAGGCTTCAAGGAAAAGTGGCTTTAGTAACTGGGGCAGGGAGAGGCTTAGGTAGAGCTTACGCCTTGCATCTAGCACGCATAGGGGCAGATGTCGTTGTAAGCGACATCAACTTGGACTCAGCAAAAGATTATGATGAAGAACTTTCAGCCTCCACAGTGATGGACGAAATAAAAAACATAGGAAGGAAATCAATAGGAATACAGGCAGATGTTACCAAAAATGACCAAGTAAATGCCATGGTCAAACAGGTTCTTGATGAGTTTGGGCATCTCGACATCCTCGTAAATAATGCTGGAGGCAACCTTAACCGTCTTGGTGCTAAGGCTGGAGCACCAGTTACTTACCCGTCATCTGCCTCAATGGATGATCACCAATTTATAATGGACGTTAATCTCACTGGTACAATACTTTGTTGCCAAGCCGCCAGTGTTCCGATGAAAAAACAAAGGTATGGGAAAATTGTGAATGTGGCTTCTCAAGCTGGGCTGCATGTATCTCCTGAGATGGTTAACGCTATGTCGTATAATGTTGCAAAAGCAGCTATCATACATTATACACGCTGTCTTGCAGCTGAACTTGGACCTTATAACATCAATGTAAATTGCATAGCTCCAGGATGGATAGCTACATCAAGAGCTGTCGCAGAGGGAAGGAAGGGAGAAGTCGCGAAACGTCTTGAAATGCAGATTCCATTAGGTCGCCTAGGAACGCCTGAAGACGTGGCGAAAGTTGTTGAGTTTCTTGTTACTGAACTCTCAGACTATATTACTGGGCAATGCATCTCCGTTTGCGGTGGATACATTCTCTTCTAGGATACCAGAAATTACTTTCTCTGATGAACTTTTTTAGCAGCATCAACAATTGCTTCGACAGTAATGTTGTGGGCATTCAAGAGCTCACCCCAATTCAGTGCTGACTCGCCAAACATGTCTTTTATGCCAATCCGTTCCAATGGAGCTGGATATTTTTCGCCTAAAACCTCCGCGACGGCGCCTCCTAAAGCCCCGATCACGCTGTGTTCCTCAACTGTTACGAGAGCTCCAGTTTTTTTAGCTGCCTTTAATATGGCGTCTTCGTCTATGGGCTTTATTGTGTGCATATCTAAAACTTCTGCTTTCATACCAATTTTTGAAGTTTGGTTAGCTGCCTTTACAGCTAAGTGAACGGTAGATCCAGAGGCAATTATTGTAACATCAGAGCCTTCTTTAAGGCAATTCGCCTTACCGATTTTAAATTGACAATTCTCCATAGATTCCCAAACAAACGGTACGGGCATACGATTAATCCGTAAGTACACTGGGCCAAAATGATCGTAAATTGCTCTTACAGCCTTTCTTACTTCGATACCATCGCATGGCGCAATTACTGTCATGTTTGGCAATACTCTTGCCAATGTCACATCATCTACCGATTGGTGTGTAGCACCGTCATGAGCGTCGGACAATCCTGCGCTTGTTCCAACAATCTTAACATTAGCTTTCTGGTAGCAGACTGAGATTCGAATCTGATCGTAAACTCGTCCAACAGCAAAAACTGAAAAGGTGTGAATAAACGGAATAAGTCCAGTAAGTGAAAGCCCAGCTGCAACTCCAACCATGTTAGATTCAGCTATTCCAACATCAAAAAACCGTTTAGGATACTTCTTTTTGAAAATGTCTGTTTTGTTTGAATGCGACAAGTCCGCATCGAGAACTACTACTCGGGGATCTTCGCCAATCTGGACGAGCGCATCTCCGTAAGCGTCTCTCATGTCTTCCCTACTACACATTATTTTTGCCTCCTTTTTCACTGAGTTCTTTCACTGCTTTTTCGTACTGCTCCGGAGTTAATGCACAATGGTGAAAGTCCACATTGTTCTCGACGAACGAAATTCCTCGACCCTTAATAGTATTACATACCAACATTACAGGTCGATTTTTGACCGTTAAAGCCCAATCTAAGGCATCTAAAATTTCGCTCATGTTATGTCCATCTATTTCTTTTGTTTCCCAGCCAAAGGCACGCCATTTTGAAACCAAAGAACCAACTATCGTACTGCCAGAAGCCATAAGCCTATTTTGATCAGTTATGCCGGTTAAGTTGTCAAGCTTGTAATGGGATGCGAAAATAGCGGCTTCCCAAACCATTCCTTCCGTACTTTCTCCATCGCCAACAATGACATAGGTACGAAAATCCTTCCTCTTGATCTTGGCTCCTAGGGCCATGCCACACGCAATGGAAAGTCCTTGCCCTAGCGATCCAGTTGATGCCTCAATTCCAGGCGTCTTAAGCCTGTCTGGATGACCTTGAAGAATACTGCCGATCTTCTTAACTTCTTTAAGTTCTTCTCTTGGAAAGAAACCAAGTTCCGCAAGAGCAACATACTGGGCGAGCACGCTGTGTCCTTTACTTAGAACAAAGCGGTCCCTGTCTTCCCAGTTTGGATTCGTAGGGTCAATTCTCATTTGGTGAAAGTATAATGCGGCAATGATGTCAGCGATCGATAGCGATCCTCCAAGGTGGCCTCTTTTCCCGTTTGACATTATTTCTATAATGCCTCTTCTAATAGCCAACGCCTTTTCTTCAAGGCTTCTAATCGTCAATTGAGAGTGCATAGAACATGATTGACACAAACGGTATAAATATTTTTAGCTGAACATTTAGTTAAGTTTCTCGGAAAAGTTGATGTTACCAAAATCTTTTAACGAGATACTTTAAGTAATTATAGTAGAGCATTTGACTTTAACCAAAAAGACTTATTCAGAATCCATAAAGGATGTTATCTGAGTCGAATAATCTGAAGGGTTGCTATGAACGAGTTGGCTCGAAAAAGAAGGTTAGGAGCAAGGGTTCTCAAAGCGATGGCTTCAGCCTTAAGGTTAAACATTTTAAGGCTTCTTTACGAGAGGGGACCAATGTCTTATACCGAGATTATGAATGTTCTAAAGCTGAGTCCCAATCGCGACGCTGGAAGGTTTGCTTATCATCTGAAAACTCTTATAGGAATGGATCTTATAGAGCCTGATCCTGAATCCAAAAAATATCTACTTACTAATATGGGTAAAACCTTAGTTGAGTTTGCTGACGAACTTGACAGCAATGCTTTTAGAAGAAGACTGCTTGTTCGAACCTCGAGATTAGCAATAGAAAATTTTGACAGAAACAAAATAGCTGCATCTCTAGTCAGAGAGGCCGAAGTTCCAGTTGAACTAGCTCAGAAAATATCAAGAGAAGCGGAGAAACGACTAATAAAACTTGGCACCAAATATCTAACTGCTCCATTGATTAGAGAGTTCGTGAATGCGATCTTGATTGAACGAGGCCTTGAAGAATACAGACATAAGCTTACGCGCCTCGGTTTCCCCGTGCACGATGTGTCTTTGCTTATGAAGGAGACCAGTGCTAGAGGAGAAAATGTCGAAAAAGTCCATAATGCAGCTGGAAGCCGCGTCATCGAGGAATATACTCTTCTAAACATTTTGCCAAGAGACATTGCAGATGCCCACATATCTGGATCCTTGAATCTGAATAATCTTGGTTCTTGGGTTCTGAAGACCTATGGGGTCATGCATGACCTGAGATTTTTCTTAAGGAATGGTTTCGCTTTTAGAAATTTTGCAGATCAAAGAATCTCCATAAGTCCGCCCAGGAACCTTAGATCCGCTCTTTCGTTGATTTCCAATATGTTGCATCTTGCTTCGTCTGAAGTTACAAGCGAGCAGGCTATTGATTATTTCAATTTATTCTTAGCCCCATTTGTTAAGAGTCTTTCGAGAGATGAAATAAAAGACAACATTCGACTTTTTCTGGAATCAGTAAACATAACTGTTCCTACAGGAATTTCACTTGGACTAGAAACCGTTGTGCCAAACTTTCTTTCTGAGGTAAAAGCCGTAGGCTTAGGCGGAGAAATCTGTGGTGTCTATGCTGATTATGTCGAAGAAACTAGACTTATTGCTTCTCTCATTCTAGAATGTTTAGATGAAAGAAAAAACTTCAAGCCAATTTTCAATCCCAGCGTCATCGTAAAAATGAGGCGGGAAACCTTCAAAGACTCAGACGCCAAGAGGATTCTGTTTGAATCTCACAAGCTATCTGTTTGGGGTCTTCCTTTCTACGCGAATCTTGTTTCCGAAAAGACAGACACGGTTTCTTATGCGGCGGACGGTTTGAGGTTTTCTGCTGACTGGACAGAAGATTGGGAGCTAGATACTATGAGAACTGGATGCTTAGACCGTGTTACACTGAACCTCCCGCGAGTAGCCTATGAATCTAAGAAAGATAAAAAAAGTCAGTTTTTCAGAGTTTTGAGTGACTTCTCTGAAAAGGGTTTAAGAGCCTTAGATATTAAAAGCCGTGTGATTTCTAGGCGTTCTCAAGAGGGGCTTCTGCCTTTTCTGATGCCAAAAGAAATCCAGGACCCTTACTTCAGGCTTGAAGAATCAACGTGTATGCTTGGATTCGTTGGGTTGAACGAGGCTGTCCACGCAGTAACAGGCAAATCGATCCACGAAGAGGAGAAGGCTCTTAACTTTGCTGAGGAAATCCTAACTCATCTTATAGAAGAACAAAAAATCTATGCTAGAAACAGAAAACTGAGGTTTACCTTAGGATTGACGCCTGATTTCGATGCGGCGAAAAGGCTGGCAGAGCTGGATGTTGAAAGATATGGACTTGGCGACGTCCATGTATCCGGTGACAGGGATAACCCTTTTTATACAAACACGACAGTTATCCCCTTAGAAGCCAATCAATCTTTAGATGACTTTCTTGCTTTAGAATCACGATTTGAGGCGCTGTCTCTTGGCAGCCATTTAGTAAAGATTCCGTTATCGAAACGTGAAACGGAGGTTGAAGAACTCCTTGCCATAACCAACAAGATAGTCCAAGAACATAAAATAGGGTTGTACACGTTTGACCGAAAATTAATACATTGCAACATCTGCCAGAAAACCTTCATCAGCGAACTAACAAAATGCCCTGAATGTAACACAGCAAGCTCAATACTGACGTTTGCTAGAGATTCTGCGAGATATAAAGTTAAACATCTTTAGGCTGTGTAACAGGGAAAAGAAAGAATAAATAGGTAACACAACGAACATCCAGAAAACGGGCAAAGGAGTTCACCAACAAAGGAAAAAGGGCTTGCCGTTCTTGTAATACAAGCGTATGAAGAAGGTAAACGTATCGCTGCTCCCTTAATGGGGTTTCCTGGCGTTGAGTTGACAGGATCTAATATCTAGCTTGCACAACAAAATTTCGGTGAACATTTCAAAGTAATAATAAAACTAGTTGAGACGTTCAGCCCAGACATGGTTTTTCCTCTGATGGATCTTTCAGTTGAGGCTAACGCTCTTGGAAGGTTCACTATTTTTCCTAGAGAAGAAACACCGACAGTTTACGTAAAAGAAAAATTCCAGTTTGAAGATCTGGAGAAGATGAGGGAGATTGACGTATCCTTTGATACTAGGCTGATAGGCTACGTTGAGACAATGAAGCTTATGAAGCTTGGATTGCCTTCCAAAATCATTAGAGGCGCGTATGTCACTGAACCTTTTACGCTTGCATCACTCATAATGGGAGCAAAAGATGCAGTTATGTCGATATTGAAAAGCCCTACAGAGTTTCACGATTTATGCGATTTTGCAACGAGTCATAATTAAGTATGCCCGTCTACTCCTAACTGCTGGAGCTGAAGTTATCTGTATAACTGATCCAACAGCGGTCATGCTTAGTCCAAGACAGTTTAAGGTTTGGTCAACACCCTATGTAATGCACATTAAAGAAGTCTGCAAATACAATTGGGTTGATACAATTTATCACATTTGTGGAAACTCGATGCACTTAATTGACAGTATTTTAGAGTCAGGCGTCAGGGGTCTGAGTCTTGATTCCAAGTATAATGACATTCAATTAAGCGAGGTAGCTAAAAAGGTTCCTGAAAACGTAGTAATAATTGGTAATATCAGCCCAACAGTTGTAATGGCTTTCGGAAAACCGCGTGACGTACGTCGGGAAGTTATTAAACTATTGAATGAAATGAAACCATATGCTAACTTTATTTTAAGCACAGACTGCGACCTTCCTCAGAAAACACCCTTAGAAAACATATCAGCCTTTATGGATGCTGCTCGGACATACAGTTTAAAGCATCACTAACCCTAACCAAAACACTTATTCTATACCGAAATAGAATCTAATATCGGCTGGTGAGCTGGTGGGCGGCTGCCGGACACTTCTTAACCTTTCAAAGGGTAAGAAGTGTCTGAGGAAACTCCGTCCACCACACAGACCGCAACGCTGCAAAGCGTAAGGCGAGAGCCTTGGCTCCAGAACAGAAACGGAACGTCCGTTTATCCTGTGACGATGAGGCGTGCTAAGTCGCCGAGTATGGTTATGCGGAAACGGTGAAACGGCTGTCCTGCGGGGTGGAAGGGCAAATAAGCGTCAATGAATGCTTGTGCGAGACGCGGGTAGCCCGTAAAGTTGAATGCTGCTTAAAACAAAAGACGGGTTACGACCAGCACACCAGCCCCCTGAGGCTGGTAACACTTATATGTGTCTTGCGTATATTAATTCCTGACTGAAATGAGGTTCTTTGAGAGTATTTTGGCATTAGATTCAGAGTGGAAGAGCTCTGAATATGTGACTGTCCAACGTTGGATGAGGAAACTGCGCCGTAGAGGTTCTGTCTCAACCCTGAGAGCGTATTTCAAGTTTCTAGCATGGTTTGTTCAGTACATAGGAATGTCTCCAGACGATTTCGTTAAGATGTCCAAAGAAGATGTTTCTAAGAAGGTTCAGGCTTTCTGTGATAAGTTTAGCGATGAAGATAAGAAGAGTTCCGCTTCAAACGCAATGAAGGCGTTGAAGAGTTTTCTCAAGGCTAACGGGTTCGATGTTGAGAAGTTGAGTCTTAAAGGTTCCTACCGAGCGATGAAGAGGCCTGAGTATGTTCCATCGAAAGAAATGATTTACAAGATGGCTTCCGTCTGCGGTTTGAAGTGGAGAGCCATAATCCTCTGTCTCTTTCAATCTGGACTACGGAACAGTGCTCTGAGGGCACTACCATACAGTATGCTAAAGGACCAGATTGAGAGCGGTGCCGTTCCGATAAGAGTTCATATCACAGGAGAGCTGAGAAGAGTGTTGCCTGATGCATGCAAAGAAGGCGTAGATTATTGGACGTTCTTCGGGAAGGAGGCGTCTGAGGCATTGAGGCAGTATATTGACTGGAGACGGGAGAAGTACGGAAAAGTAGACAATGAGGAGCTACTTTTCCCCTCTGAGTCAAGGGAACTGCCAAAGGGGGATAGACTTAGAAGACCGATGGACCAGTACCACTTGACGAAGATAGTTAGGGTGTCCGCTAAGAAGGCGGGCATAAAAGAATGGAGAAAGGTGAGAGCCCACAGTCTCAGAAAGACTTTCAGATCCATTTTGGATGCAGGATACCTAGACGGGGGGCAAATGGCCGAGGACGACAAAGAGTATCTTATGGGCCATAAGTTGCCGGGTGCGAAAGAACCTTATCATAATGCGAACGTGAATGTCTTAGAAGAGTGCTACATGAAACTTAGATGGAGCATCGAAGAAGCCATGACTGAGGCTGCCAAGGTCGAGGCACTAAAGGCCTTCGCGCGGACTCTCGGCGTAGAAGACATAGAGATAAAAATAGCTAGGCTCAAAGAGGCTGAGAAGGGCTTAAGCGACGAGGAAGCAATAGGCCGCATATTAAGGAAGGATCTCGGCCTAATTAAGTTAGGGGCTGAAGCCGTTCAGGAGAGAAAAGACAACTCCGATCCAAAAATGATAATAGATGAAGAGAGACTGGAGGAATATTTGGCTGAAGGGTGGGATGTTCAGACAGTGCTTCCAAGCGGTAGAATTCTGATAAGGAAATAGCTAGCGTTCCAACAGCCTCAACCAGCGCAGTCAGCCTATTACTGTCGCATGTAGACAAAATCATTTGTTTAAACTTAAGATTGGGACCTTTCTTCGCTGTTGCTGACGCATACGAAAAATGGTATGACCTAGACGACGAAGAAGTAATCAAAATTTTAATGCGAGCATTCAAGCATTCAAGCCAAATTTTCTCCACTGAAGCTCTAACGGTTGATAGGGCTTGAAATAATGTGAGAGTTTTCCTGCTCGCGAGACGATCTTAACGTCAAAAGACTAGGCTTTCCTCTCCACTACTTCCTCTAGGAACCTGTCTCTTACTGGTCTGTACACTACGCTGAAGAATTTACTCTGGTCAAGAAGCTCGCTTTTCGGGAAACCTCTCAGGTATTCCAGCGCAGAGCTCCAAGCACGCTCATATGACAAGACGGGGTCTATCTTTGAAATTATCTGCCTGTCGTAATCCTGAGGAAGCTGAACCTCTTCTCCTATAATGTACCATCCTTCCTCCGACGTGTAGGCTCCCTCATTTCCTATATACACAAGAGTTCTGCCCTTCCTCCTTTCCCTCGCAACCTCCTGCGCCGCCGGCATCATTCTCCTAGGAGGCGGCTTCGCCACACCTCTGCGTTTTGCCCAAGCGTAAAAGATGGCCCTGTTAAGCCCAAAGGACTTCGCCTTCTCCTCATCGCCCGTCAAGATATAGTACCTGGCAGCCTGAAGTAGGGCCATCACTTGAAACCTCCCGATTTTTCCCCTTTTAGGAGCCCTTATTTCCAAGGTAGCGCGTTCAGGTGCTCGTTCCATCTTGGGTTTTGACCTAGATTGCATATTAGTCCAGTATTTTCCTACCTCCCTAAGAGCCTTCTCAGCCAGCCTGTCTCCCTCCCCTTCCAGGTATTCTCTCCAAGCCTTATCATGCTTTAAGAAGTTGGGCTTGGCCCATTCGATGTCGAAGTTTCCTAGCTGGTCTGGCTTGAGGCAAACGGCGCATAGGTCAAGTTGCCTATGCAAGGAAAGAGGTGCTGTGAAAACCCTTGTGATGTCTATTTTGTTCTCTACTTTTGGAGCGAATCCTTGCTCCTCTAACTTGCTATAGACTTTTGCTAAGTCTTGCATTGCTTGGCGGCAGACATACTCCACCACAGCGTACGCGACGTCCAAAGGGTTATGCGTTGAGAGAAAATCCCTGGAAAAGGCTTTCTCGTGCATGTGGACGTGTGCTCCTCTCCCTGACCAGTTCACGAAAACAGACTTGGATACTCCCTCAGCTTCCAGCTTTCTAGATATGACTTCTGCAACCTGCATCGTTTCCCTCCAGCGTTCTACATGACTATCAATGTCCCATATTGGCGAGGCATACGCTATGTTCGATTCCTCCTCGGTGTCCTCTACAGTCTCCAGCCTAGAGTAGACGTTCACCGACCCATACAAGGTTCTCGGCTTCAGCCTACCAAACCTGTGTATAACCGTGCCGATGTCGTCGGTTCTAGATATGGAAAGGGGAGGCCCGCCCCTTTTCCAGTACCTCAAAAAGAACCTCCTTTCGCCTTGAGGGACGCATTCAACCGCAACCCAACGGCCCCGGCAGTAGTCAGATATCTCCTCTCTCACCGAAGGCCTAGAGTAGTACTCGACTACCTCCTCAAACTCCATACCACCACCTCTTCAATGTCCCATATTATAAGATTTCCGAAAAGCTAAGTATACAGGAATCGCAAAGCATGGTTTTCAAAAACGCATTCAAAAAGGGCGAGTACTTTTCATCACGTTCCTTAAACCGTTTAACAATTACTTCCTCTAAGTCCTTAGGATCTTATCATGATTGATCCTCATAATTGCGTTAGCTTCTACCCGGAACCCAAATCTTAATGTGTTAAAAGTTCGGCTTACTCTAATTTACACAACAAAAATGTTGCATAAACTTCCTTTCTTTGAGACCACGCATAAAACACTTCTGCCTATGAGCGGCAGGTGCGGATATGAAAAAGATAACCATGCTGAGCGTCAAGAAGAGCCTAGAAACCTTTAAGCCAAAGGTTGTCATAGAGAAGAAAGTTGAAGAAAAAGTCAGAAATATTCTTGAAAAATCATTGAAAATGGCGAAGTAATCTTTTCTTAGGGAGTATTTCTTCCAAACACCAAGGTATTAGGCATAACTAAGACTTATTTCCATTTCCAGATTTTTCTGCCCATTAGGATCTCTGGGAAGAGTAAGAGTCCCCAGCTTGCTACGCCTACTACATATGCGAGGTCTGATGGGCTTAAGGCGACTAAGTGGAAAAGTTGTTGCGTTAAAGGCATGTAGCATATTCCAAGTGTTACTGCTACGGAGGCTAAATCTGCTAGCGCGAAGAATTTGTTTTTGAATGATGCTTTTCCCATTCTCCAAACAGATCGTTTTTCTGAACGGCAATTCCAAACAACGAAGAGCTCGAACAATGCTGCTTGGACAAACGCGGTTGTGGTTGCTTCCATATATGAAAGCTTACGTGCCTCTTCATCAATCCCCCATGGAAAGTTCCAGGGATGAGAAGGCCAAACGTAGTATTCAAGGCAGAACACGAGTGCGGTTCCAGTTGCCTGCAGTATGAATGACATTATTATGAAGGCTCCCATTCCGTGTAGTATTCCTTCTTCTGGTTTGCGTGGGGGTCTTTCCATAACATCTACGTCTGGCGGGTCTGTTGCCAACGCAACGGCTGGAGCTCCATCCGTGACGAGGTTTATCCAGAGTATCATCGCTGGAAGTAGCGGCAGTGGGAAGAGTTTTTCTCCGTATATTCCTCCAAGTATTGCAAAGGTTCCTATGATGAGTAGTTCGTCGAAGTTGCATGAGATTAGGAAACGTGCGTACTTGCGAATATTGTCATATATGACTCTTCCCTGCTCTACCGCTTTGACGATTGTTGCGAAGTTGTCGTCGGCTAAAACGATGTCGGATGCTTCTCTTGTAACGTCTGTTCCGCTTATTCCCATGGCTACGCCGACATCAGCAGCTTTCACAGCTGGGGCGTCGTTGACACCGTCCCCCGTCATTGCAACAATATGACCCTTCTTTTTTAATGCATTTACGATTCGAAGTTTGTGCTCTGGTGAAACTCTGGCGTAGACTGTTACTTTCTCCACGATTTCCTCGAATTCTTTGTCGCTGAATTTGGCTAGTTCTTCGCCTGTTAGAACTTCGTCTCCTTCCTTGAAGATTCCGACTTCCTTTGCCACGGCGATGGCTGTCAACTTGTGGTCGCCTGTTATCATGACGGCTTTTATTCCAGCTTTTCGGCATAACCTGTTCGCTTGTATTGCTTCTTCTCTAGGTGGATCTATCATTCCCTGTAAACCGACAAAAACCAGATCATGTTCAACCGTTTTCTCGTTGTAATCTCTTAGCGTTGAGGGCATATTTCCATATGCCATTGCAAGGATGCGGAGGGCGTTGCCAGCTAGTTTTTCGTTTATTTCCAAAATTTCCTTTTTCTTGTCTTCTGTTAATTTTTTCTCTTTTCCATTTTCCAGAATTTTGTTGCATTTCTCTAAGACGACTTCTGGTGCGCCCTTCATGTAGGCGACTATTTTTCCATCCAGTGTTTTGTGGATGGTTGTCATACGTTTCCTTTCTGATGTGAATAGGACTTCGCCTACACGCATATATGTTTTTTCTAAGTTCTCTTTCTCGAGTCCTGCTTTCGCTGCTGCAACTATTAGAGAGCCCTCTGTTGGGTCTCCAAGAATTTCCCACAAATTCTTTTCTTCATTCATCTCAAGAAAGGCGTTATTGCATAAGACGCCTATTCTCAGTAGGAGTTCAAGATCGTTATCAGGTCGTATCGAGTTACCGTCTAGGCGAAACTCGCCTTTTGGTTCGTAGCCGACTCCGGTAACTTCGTAGAGTTTACTGTCTATGTAGACCTGTCTTACCGTCATTTCTCCCTTGGTTATTGTTCCGGTTTTGTCCGAGCATATAACCGTGACGGCTCCCAAGCTTTCTGCTGATGAGAGTCTTCTGATGATTGCGTTTCTCTTTGCGAACTCTCTTGCTCCAAGCGCTAAGCCTATTGTCACTATTGCTGGAAGCCCCTCCGGGACTGCGGAGATGGCTAAGGCTATTGAGGACATAAAGGCTTGAATGAAGCCCTCAACTTCGAACTGTCCCTGCGTCACCACCTCGAAGGCTTCGATAGCGAATATGACTGCGCAGACTACTACGACCAGTTTTGCTATTTTTCCCGCGAATCTGTCCAGTTTTCTCTGGAGCGGGGTCTCCTCTTCTTCTGCTGTCTGAACCATTTCGGCTATTTTACCCAACTCGGTGTTCATGCCAGTTGCGGTTACAACGGCTTTTCCTCTACCGTATACGACGTGGGTTGCCGCAAAGACGAGGTTTCGTCTTTCAGATATTGGCGCATCTTCTTTAAGGACGCATAATTCCTTATTTACAGGTGTCGACTCCCCTGTTAAAACGGCTTCATTTGTTTTCATTTCAACAGCCTGTAAAAGGCGAGCGTCCGCTGGAACATGATCACCCGTTTCAAGAACCAGTATATCTCCTGGAACAACTTCCTTTGCCTCTATGATTACTTCTCTTCCATCACGCACTACTCGCGCCTTCGGCGCTGTCAACCTCTTTAAGGCTTCTAATGCCTTTTCTGCCCTATACTCTTGAACAAAGCCGGTTACAGCACACAAAATAACGATTGCGCCGATCGTGATTGTGTCAGTGTAAGCCTCCATAAACTCCTCGGATTTCCCACTTGCCAACTCGTAGTAACCGACGATAGCGGAAAATATTGTTGCCGCAATTAGGAGCAGAATAAAAATGTCCTTGAATTCATCGAGAAATATTTGAAGCGAAGTTCTTCTCTTCTTCTTTTTCAATTCATTATATCCATGTTTCTTCAGCCTTTCCTGAGCTTCTTGGACAGTTAAGCCTTGAGAAGTAACGTTCAATGCACGCAAAACTTCATCGGTTTCCACGGCATGCCAATGAAGACTCATATTAGTCACCACCAAATTTTTCTATTACATTTATGCATCATTCAGATTACTCACGTATTCTTAAATTGGGTTGCTCATAACATAGCTATGGCAAACTCTTTTCTCTCTAACTGTTGCCATGGCTCTTGTGGATAATGCTTCTAACGATCCAACTATACTGGTTAGAAGTTTTCCCGGTATCCCCATAAACATGTGTTCTGGCGGCGTGTCTGTTGCTTCGCGGCATCCATAACAGCCTGGGCTTATGTTGATATCGCCAGTCAAGTAGGGAACGACTGTAACGTCCACGCAGCAACACTGGAATATTGAGGAACTAAAGTTCAGTCTTCCGCCTTCTCTAAAGTTTCTGGCCAAGCAGAGCCACATTATGTGTTCAGGAACACTTTCAACTATAACAACATCTGAAGTACAAGGGAAGGTTTTTAGTGGACCTGCTACGACTGCTTTTGCAGATCCGAGTTTAAGCCTTGGTATCATACTCATTGTTTTTGCAGCGGCTTTTTCATCCATAAATAACCCAAGAGTACATAGCATTTGTCCGCTTGATATCTTCTCAGGTAATGAATCAAATCCTAAAGATGCTTTCGCAGCTGGACAAGCAATGTTTTCTGGCGTCAGCTTGAATGTAAACCCTTTCCGAGTGAGCATTAAAAGTTGACAATACCTTGATTTCTTGTCTGGCGATTTGATGTCAGGCAATCTTTCTTCTTGTCTTACAATTCTCACACCGACGGGCGGTGATTCAAGCCCCAGTATTTTTTCCATTTTCTCGCTCAAAATTTTATTATTCACAGGAACCATTCTCTCATTTTTGAAGTTTAATAACGGCTTCCCTTCCAGTCATCCCTTCCGAAATGCCTAGTGCCCGAGCTCTTGACGTGCAAGACTCTATCTTCGCTTCTAGGGCGTCCTCAACCTTTGTTAAACCAGTTACTCTAGCCGCAGTTATACTCCGTTTATCCAGTTCATTGATGTTAAAGTTGCCACAAACCACCAAGCCTTTCTTGGCTATCAGCACTACGATTGCTGGTTTGCTAGGAGCCTCAGGATTGCCGATCTGAACTCCCAAAACTGTGCTCGATTGAACATCAAGCGGCTTAATCTCGATCATCTGGCTTCACCTCCGCACTTTGATGTGAGATTGAGTTGTATGAGCATCTAATCATTTTTGGTTACCTTATGAATGATGACGGGCTTGATGACAGCCTTCTGTCAGTTCTTGAAGTTTATCTTCATTATATGCCGCGAGTACATCTCTAACTGTGTTTACGTCTGCTCTTAGCACCGCTACTTTAGCCTCCTGAAAGATGTTTAGAGCTCGCGGGCCCATTCCATAGGTGATGAGGGCGTTTGGTCGAAGTTGCAGGATGCGGTCAGGCGGTAGTCCTGTGCCACCAAAATGTTCACTTGTGTTAGCTACTGTTTTTTGGCTTAAGATGCTACCATTATCATCCAAGTCAATAACGGCAAAGTATGGTGCTCTTCCAAAATGTTCCGATAACCTGGCGTTTACGCCGCTTTCATCAAGAACTGGAATCACGATTCTGACTGCCATTGCATAACCTCCTTCATGACCATGACGTATGTGTTGAATTACAGCTTAGATGACATGCGCACCTTCCTAAAGGCGTTAAGGAACACTGCGAAAGCTGGCATTCCAGACACCGGGATTAGTGTGAAGGCCGTTTCTAGCACCTCTTTCTCTGTAGCATCTGCTCTTATCGCGCCTGTCAAATGCATCGCTGTTGCTTCAATGTCATGTAAAGAAGCGGTAATGGCAGCATGAATCAAGAACTTGATCTTTTTAGATAAAACGCCTTCGTTTACTGTCAGCTCGTGCAGTTTTAGGAAGGCATAGCAAAGGTCCTCGTCTTTTTCCTTTATGAAAGCCACAGGGTCAAGAACTGTACCGAACTCCGCCGCAAAAGATTTGAGGCTTTCTGAGGCTTTTTCTTTCGAAGTCAACTTCCTTATCCTCCATTACGCTTGATTACAGTTAGAAAGACAGATATATATCTTTTGTTACAAATTGTAATTGATGATGGGTGATGGACGAAATAGATAAGAAAATCATATCCCTTCTGCAAAAGGATGGGCGTGCCTCTTTCTCATCGATGGGAAAGGAACTTGGTTTATCCCATGTAGCCATAATGAATAGACTTAGGAACCTCTCCGAAAGGCTGATTAAAGTTTCCGCCGGGCTTAACGCTGAATATCTAGGCTTTCGCGTCGCCATTGTCAATGCGGAAGTTGAAACGCCGGAACGCCTCCGAGAACTTGTAGAGATATTTTCTAAATGTCCAAGAATTGTTTTTTTAACCACAACAACAGGCGCCTACAATTTGATGACAATCATGATTGCGGAAGACGCAGACACGTTAAACGCCATCGTCGAAGTGTGCTCTGTAAGAGCACGGAAGGGCATCAGACGTTCAGAGGCAACGATAGGTGAAGCGCCCGCTGTTCCGAAATACATGCCAATCAAGATCGCTGCAGCAAAAGTGGATGATGATGCGCCTTGTGGAATAAACTGCGGGGTATGTATGCGTTACCAAGAGAAGAAATGTTTAGGTTGCCCAGCAACAAAATATTACCGAGGTTCACTTTGACGCGGCATCCTTCTGGAACTAATGCGAAACAGGCTTATGTAGTGTACGCTTAATACTTTCACCTCAACTTCTACGAGAATCGGTTTTTTAAATATGGACAATACTAGGCAGTTTACTTCAGTTCTTCTTCATGCCGCTTTTAGCAACTGTTTTCTCGCCTTGGCGGAACCATAAACTTTAAGCTTTACACCGTTTGGTTTTGGAGTCATGAGTTTCCTCTGAGAAAACTTTTCGAAGACTCAAGTGGATTTCACGATGGAGGCTCTCATGAAAGCTTAAGGAGTCAAAAACACAGCGGACGATTTCTGGCTTTGTGACGCTATATTAGATCCATCTCCCTTCTTTTCGTTTCCTTTATTAATCCTGCATTGTTTAATATTCCTAGATGATGGGAAGATGTGGGCTGAGTTAGGCCTAAGGCAATCATAACTTCGCAGACGCACATCTCCCTGAATTCTAGGAGTTTCAGAATTCGCAGCCTAGTCTCATCAGCCAGTGCCATGAAAACCTTGCTCAGTTCACGAACTGTTTCGACAGGTGCAACCTCGTCAGCAATCTGTCTCAATTCAACAGCGTATTTCGAAGCATCCTCAGCTGGACAGACACTTGAACTTACTAATCTAGCAAGTCTTTTATCGAGATCGGGTTTTGTCATTCTTTATCGGGGTTTTCTAACCAGCTTTTCCGGCTGGTGGGATGATTCTTACGGTTGGGTAGGGACTCGATCCACATATACATTTACTGAAAAAAGATGGAGTTCATCGACCCTACTCCGAATAGCCCTGTAGATGCGGCGAGGTTCTTAAGTTTTCTTGACTTGACAGCAGTCTTAGCTTTTCTAGACGGGTTCTACTGTGAGTCGTGGCGCCATAGGCATCCTCCTGAGGCTATGCTTCGCTTAGTTGCCCTGTACAAGCTGAAGAGGTTCCGTTTCCTAACCGAGCTTTGGAAGATATTGGACGATGAGACCCTTAAACTGTTAGGCTTCACGTGGAGACCGAGCTACAAGACTGTATGGCACTGGCTCAATGTGAGACTAGGTCCAGAAGGTCTGGAAACTGTTCACTCAGTCTTGATGAAGGCCGTAAAGGAAGCTTTAGAGGTTCAAGGAGTCAGTCTGGGCCGGAAGGTTGCTGGTGACGCTTCACCCATCCAAGCCATGCCGCGGGACAAGGAAGCAAGGTACAACGGCTACTACAAGAAGGTATGCTACCTTGTTCACAGGCTCATCTGCAGCATCACGAACCTGACTCTGAGCTGCGCTGTCACCCCGGGCAACGTTGACGAGGCATACATGATGGTAGTCCTTCTCGTGAAGGCCATGCTTCTCGGCGTGATGCCGGAGGAGGCAGGCTTCGACAACGGATACGCCTCACCCTGGAGATACGCGCTCCTTGGACTGACAACCATCAAGCCCTTTATTGGGTTCAGGAAGAACGCAAAGCCGAACTGGAGAGGTAAGCCCCGAACGCTGAGGCTCCGTTTCAAGAAGATGGTCAGAGCCGGCGCTCTTACATCAGACCGTCTCAACCCCTTAGGGATTAGCCTTAACCCATACGAGAACAGCCTCGAAAAGATTCTTTCCGGCTTGACGATTGCGGGGCAGTACGAGTATGTCGACGCATACTACCGGAACCTCAGCCTAAGCGAGTTCCGCCAGAATAAGCGAGGCTGGGTTAAACTCTACGTCTCAATGCGTAACGTGATTGAGGGTTCCAACGGCCACCAAAAGGACTGGCTTGACCTA
>Ga0272448_1003599_pt1 | contig 18331 bp, 13 predicted proteins | sample YNPCB0191_FD_202220 | JGI IMG/M metagenome (GOLD analysis project Ga0272448, IMG submission 202220) | Hot spring sediment microbial communities from Yellowstone National Park, WY, United States - YNP-CB-019-1 | ecosystem: Environmental > Aquatic > Thermal springs > Hot (42-90C) > Sediment... | reverse complement strand
CAATAGGCGGGTCACTGTTTAAGAGGAATAATTCGGAATTGGGTTCCCATAGATTGTTTTCAAAAAGGATATTATTGAGACCTTCCTGGATTATAGAAATGTCTCTTTGTGCCGCATCTTCTTCCTGCTTTGCTTTTGCCAATTCGACTTGAGCATGAAGTAATTCTACTTTTGCAATAATTCCTTCACGGAATAGCCGTTCTGCTCGGTCTACATGTTTTTCCATCAGTTCTCTTTTTAATGTTTGAACTTTATAATTCTGTTTTGCAAGCACCAACCCATAATACCGCTGAGCAAGTTCTGTTAGTAACTGAAATCGAGTCCATTCCTTTTGTGCCGTCGCCTCTGTTTTACGATGTTTAGAAACTTCATTGGCGGCTGAAATACGCCCCCCTGTGTAAACAGGTAAACTCAATTTAATTTGTCCCTTAGTAAATTGTTTTTCCTGGACTTCATAAGAAAAAGGTATCGGGTCTATGCTTATGTCAATAGGGGAATCTAAAAAGGTTTGCTTTATTTCCAATTCCCCTTTCGGATAGCGAAGTCCTTTCGCAGATTTCAATTCCTCTTCCTTTTGGCGAATTTCCTCATCTGCAGAGGAAAGAGCAGGATTGTTTGCTTCCATTTTTGCTACGGCATCTGTAAAACTGAGTGGTTCCGCAGAAGAAATCGGAGCCAACAACCCATATAGAATTATTATGAAAATAGAAAATTTACCCATTACCTTTAATCACTCATGTTTTGTCTGGAATAGACATTGTTTATTTGTTTTTAGTGTCATATATCATAACAAAATTTCAGGATTATTTACTATAAAAGCAATAAAAACAAAAATAAAACTTCAAAATAATTAATATAATAAAAACATTAGACCTAATAACTACTTATATAAAGGATAGTACATTTTAAAAGGTATTTATGTATTTTTTTCTTTTAGAAACTTAATTGTGCTTACCAGAATCTAATTTCATTATAATGAACATTTACGAATAAACAAAGCATGATGAGGAGTTCGTATGAGTTTCCCTTTAAGTTTATTTTTTTGTTGTTTGTTACATATAGTAGGGCAGGGAATACCCGATGTCCCCTATGAACATTATTTTCATAATCCATTCCCCTTAAAGGATACAAATCTTTATACCGACTCGGCTTTCTTACCTATATGCATTAAGAAAGAAGAAGAAAACATAGTCTTATATCTGGGGACAGAAAAAGGATTATTCCAAATCTTATCTTTAAATAGTCCCAATTGGGAAAATGTTCCAGACAATGTTATAGAAAATGGGCATATTTTTGATATGGAAGTGGATTCAAAAGGGAAAATTTATTTAGGTGCATGGAATGGGTTATATTTTATTGAAAATGAGAAAATGGAACGAATTGCAGATGTCGGTGATATTCCAATTTCAGTAATAAAAATTGCAGGAGAAAAAATTATTGCTGGAAGTCCGGAAGGAATCTGGATAAATGACGGAGATGGACAGTGGGAAAAAATAGAGTTAATATTTCCCCGAAGTATTCGGGATATTGCTGTTGATAATGAGGAGAATATCTGGGTGGCTACGGAAGGAGGCTTAATTCGTATAAATGATGGAAAGGAAATAAGACACTATAAACACAAAGAAGACTTATTTGATGAAGGAGACCCGGAAAAAGAACTGATTTCTAATAATTTGCTTACGGTATGTGTCGTAAAAGACGATGAAATCTGGACAGGAGGATTAGGTGGTATTACTGTTTTAAAAAATGGTAGGGTAGTAAGAAAATACACGCATACAGATTTTCCCGGAGCAACAATTACAAAAATTGTATATGATAATATTTCTGGCAAGGTATGGATTGGAACAGATAATGGTTTGGTATGTTTCCCGAATGGGGATAATAAAAATAAATTGGTTTTTCGGAGTAAACGATGGTTATTAGATGATAATGTCCGCGATATTTTTATGGATAAGGATGTAGTCTACATCAGTACCGTTAAGGGCGTAAGTCAGTTATCAGTACAGAAAAAAACATTAGCCGATAAGGCGAATTACTTTGAAAAGATAACACAGGAAAGACATACAAGGGAGCCGGGTATTGTAGAACATTGTAAATTGCGCGTTCCCGGTGACCTTTCGACCTGGGAACCTCTGGATGATGATAATGATGGTGGTTATACAAACATGTATCTTGCCAGTCTAGCTCTTCGATATGCAGTTACGAAAGATGAGGAAGTCCGACAACGAGCAAAACAGATTTTTAAAGCCATTTTATTTCTGGAAGAAGTAACAGAATTGCCGGGTTTTATTGCAAGGACAGTAGTCCCTGCGGATTGGACACAAGTTAATGACCCTAATGAGGAAATAAGCCCACAAAGAAAAGCAATGATGAGAGTATTAGACCCCAGATACAAACCTGTTGAGATTCGCTGGCGTAAATCCCGTGATGGAAAATGGCTCTGGAAAGGAGACACAAGTAGTGATGAAATTACGGCTCATTTCTTTGGGTGGGCAATTTATTATGATTTGTGTGCGGACGAAGAAGATAAACAATTACTAAAAGCCCTTGTTTCTCGTGTAATGGATAAAATCATTGCTGACGGATTTGTCCTTAAAGATATTGATGGAACACATACTCGTTGGGGTGTATGGGCTCCCGAACAACTTAAACATGACCCCGATTGGGCAAATGAAAGGGGAATTAATGCATTAGAAATTTTATCTTATCTGAAGACTTCATACCATATTACAGGCAACGAAAAGTATCAAAAGGAATATGAGCACTTGTTGATAGAGGAAGATTACGCTTCTCTTATAAAAAAAGCCAAAAATTATGGTCCTTCTTCTCGAACTCATATAGATGATGAATTGTTAGCCTTTACCTATCCGTCTTTGTTCCGATATGAAGAAGATGAACAGTGGTTAAAGATTTATCGAGATAGTATTCAGCATTGGTATAAGGGTATAGAAAATGAGGATAGCCCATTGTTTAATTTTATTTATGCCTGGTGTATGGGAAATGACCCAAATTTGGAAATGTCCGTAAAAACATTAAGAGAAATTCCTTATGACCTTATTAATTGGACAGTAGATAACAGGTTTCGGGAAGATATTCGCCTTGTTCGCGAATCAATTTTGGAAGTAATACAAACATCCCGACTCCTTCCGCCGGGAGAAACAGCGGTAATTCGCTGGGACAAAAATCGTTGGGAAGCAGTTCAAGGAGATGGCGGAAGAACAGAAAGAGCAGCTACCTTCTATTTATTCCCTTATTGGTTAGGGAAGTATTTAGGTCTAATTGAATGAATATTTCTGCATATAGTTTCGTATTGATTAACATCTTCCTATGATTTTTTGTAGAAATAATTTACGGATTTGTCATACAAGTTTTAATACTTTGTTGATTTTCATTTAGAATACACACATATTTTCCCCTGTTTTTTTCTTATAGTTTAGCAATTATTTTCTAAGGTGTTGTTATATGATAGATTTTTCTGATTGGAACTTTATCTGGCAAACGGTGGGTGTTATAGGTGCTGTCATTTTTTTTGGACGATTTTATATACAGTGGATATGGTCTGAAAAGTTGGGGCGTAGTGTTATTCCCATCATATTCTGGTATATGAGTTCTGTGGGTTCCATCTTACTATTGGGATATGGAGTTTATATTCTTTCTCCTGTAGGTGTAGTTAGTTACGGCTTTAATTTACTGGTATATGCTCGCAATTTAATTCATATCTGGCGTAAACAAAATAAACTTACTCCTTTTCGTTATTATCTTACACATGGACTTGTTCTACTCGCTTTTATAGTATCAACAGTTGTCGTTTGCTATGTTTTCTATCAGAAGTTTTTTCATGTTCGTGAGATGGCAAAACCCCATGCAGTTCGGTATAGTTTCTGGATTTTTCTTGGATTAATGGGGCAAATACTCTTTGCTTTTCGTTTCTTAATTCAATGGTTGACTACAGAGGTAAAAAAACAGAGTGTCATTCCTCCCATATTCTGGTATCTTAGTCTTCTGGCTTCGTTCTTACAAATTATTTCCTATTCATTTCAGAAAGAATGGTTATATGCTATAGGTTTATTGACAACTCTCTTTGTATATTTCCGAAATATTTGGCTACTTAAAAAAGGAACAAAAGTTTTGTCTGCCAATGGGGAATAATGAAAATATAAATTAAAAGTATTGAAGGGAGATATTATGAATCACCTGTTTTCAAGATAGATAAACAGGAATTGGATGAATTTGAGAAAAGGTTTCCTTATAAAGAAAAACACATAACCCCAACCCCGTTAAACCATGAATAGCCCTATAAAAACAATGGTGGAGTCGAGGAGGATCGAACTCCCGACCTCATGACTGCCAGTCATGCGCTCTCCCAACTGAGCTACGACCCCACGAGAATTGTTATTATAAACTAATTTACCTGTTGTTGTAAAGTAGAGAAATGCATTAGAATTTTATAATTTATTAGAATTAGAAATGTTTTTCTCTAAAATCAAAGGGATAAATTAAAATGAAAAAATATTTTTCAAAAAAGCCCCGTATCAATTCTGTTGTGTTCTTTTTATTTCTAATATGTGTTGTCTCTTTCTTTTCCTATGCACAATCGGACAAAAAAGAAGCCACAGCAATTCTAAGACCTCCATACTTATTAGATGAGTTTGGGCGAATTATTATTTATCATGGGATTACTGTTTCTAACTCTGCAAAAAGTGCAGAAGATTTTCTGCCATGGCAAAAAAAGGAAGATTTTGCACGATTAAAAGAATGGGGATTTAATTTAGTTCGATATTTAATTTTTTGGGAGGCAATAGAACCTGTTTCAGGTAAATACAACGATAAATATATGCAAGATACCCTTGAACGATTAAAATGGTTGGAGGAATTAGGAATTGATGTTCTTCTATGTATTCATCAAGACCTATTTCATCGGCGTTTTGGGGGTAGTGGTTTTCCTGACTGGGCTGTACATGATGGCGGATATCCAGTTACTCCAGTTTCGCCTCCTTATAAGAATTATTTTACAAAACCTGTAATGAGTTGTTTTGATTATTTCTGGCGGAGTGATTTATTAAAAAATAGTTATATAGATATGGTTAAATATGTCCTTTCTAATGTAGATAAACTTCCTCATCTGATAGGAATTGAGGTATTTGATGAACCTTGGCCCCATATAGGACCTGGTTTTGAAGCAACCATACTTACAGATTTCTATAAGCGTATAGAGAAGATGAAAATTGACAATAACTTTAAAACAACACTTTACTTCCAGCCTATGTTAATTTCCAGTGTTGTTATGCCAACAGGATTGCAATTCCAGCCAACAGGGTTCGCCGTATATGCCGTTCGTTACTTTGACCCCTTCTATGAAAACGAAAACAGTACTTATGGAAAAACAAATAACTGGATTATGTCAACTACCATTTCTCAAAGAGTCCGCGAGTCCCGCCGATGGGGAATTCCTATGCTAATAACCGATTTTGGTGTAGCACTAAATCCTGCAGAAGCAATGAGGTTCTTAGACGATTGGTTCTTACTTATGGACCAGTATCATTTAGGCTGGGTATATAATTCTTTTGACCGAGATACGGTGAACCCTTATGGAATATTAGATAGTGAAGGAAATTCTAAGCCTGTATTGGGCAAATTAATCCAAACCTATCCTCAAAGAATTGCGGGGAAAAACCCAACATGGTATACCAAGGGAAACTTATTTAAACTTAGTTATGAACCAGATGGAAATGTTGCTCCGACGGTTATTTTTATTCCTCGAAGTGATGTAGCAAGACAGGTAGTTGTAAATACAAAACCTTATCCCTATGACCCATTTAAGGACTTGCGTTTTGAATATAAAGCCAGTCCCAATGAAAAGACTGTAAATATTGTTGTCCAATGGTAAAGACATAAAATTTATTGACTCTTTAAATTACTCTTTAAAAAATAACTGTGTTCACGAATACATTAAAGAATTATTTTCGAGAATATTCAAAATATCCTCTTGTTCAAACTTGTGAAGGGGTTATTCGTTTTGGGGAGGTATGGGAAAAAACAGATAAATGTGTTAAGAATTTATCAATTCTTGAAGGCAAACGAGTAGGTCTTGTATCGGTTCCCTCTTCAGAAACTCTAACACTTATATGTGCTTTGATTAGGCTAAATACCCAAATAGTTTTATTATCGCCCCTTGACCCTCCGCCATTAATTTATAAATATATAAAGGAAACTCAACCATCGGTTCTTTTTTGTGAGGATGATTATATTTGTAAATATACAGAATCTCCTGTCTCCATTGTGTCTTATAAAAGAATTGATGATATAAAACAATTAGAAATATCCAATAATTGGGACAAACTTCAAATAGGGGAGGAATGTGTATTTATCATAATGACTTCAGGGAGTTCTGCTGCCCCTAAGAAAGTTGTTTTGACGGGGAGCAATTTATTAAACAATGCCTATTACAGTAATAGAAATCTTATTTTTCAGCCGGGGGATGTTTGGCTTTTGTCGTTACCTTTGTTTCATGTTTCGGGCCTATCTGTTTTGTTCCGTTCCATAAAAAGTGGAGGTAGTATGTATATTCCTTCTGGAAATATCCGTTGGTGGGAAATAGATTTGCCACTCGAGGTAACCCATATTTCCGTGGTTAGCACAATTATGAAAAGATTACTGGATAAAGAGAATTATTTTTTAAGGAAAAGGATACAAGGTATATTATTAGGAGGAGGCCCCATCCCTGAAGGGATAGTTCGTAAATGTTATGATATGGGTTTGCCTCTATATACAACTTATGGTTTATCGGAAATGTCTTCGCAAGTAACAACAACATGTCCAAATGATACTTTATCTCATTTATTAACCAGTGGGAAACCTCTTGTCCCTGATACAGTAAAAATAGGTAAAGATGGGGATATTTTCGTTCGCGGTCCATGTAGATTTCAGGGATATTTGCGAGAAAATACAGTGGAACAACCGTTTGATGAGGAAGGTTGGTTTGTTACTCAGGATATAGGAAAATGGACTTCGGATGGTTACCTTCAAATATTAGGTAGGAAGGATAATGTTTTTATATGTGGGGGTGAAAATATCCAGCCAGAAGAGATTGAAAATCAAATTATGTCCAGTGGCTTTGTGGATAAAGTTATGGTTGTTCCTAAGAAAGATGAGGAATATGGATATGTTCCTGTTGCTTTTGTCGACTTTTCCGAGGACAATAAGGAAAAGGCTTTGAATGAATATCTCCAAGAGCGAATATCCGGTATAAAAATACCCAAGTGTTATTTGCCTTTCCCTTCGGAATTTGAGGAAAAAGGAATAAAAATATCTCGAAAGAAATTAACAGAATGGGTATGTAATAACATAAAACAAAAAGGAAAATAACATGAAAATAGTCAAGAAAATAATTGTTTTATCGTTCCTTCTTTTGTTGTTTCTTTCTTGTGATATTTTTTCTACAGAGCGTTCTATAGAAATTCCCATGAGTGATGGGATAAAACTTAAAGCAGAATTATGGCTTCCAGACCTTGTGGGTTCCTTCCCTGTTTTATTAGAACGAACTCCTTATAATCGCAAAGAAATAATTAAAATGCACCGACATCTTGTTGATAGTGGCTATGCTGTTTTGGTTCAAAATTTACGGGGAACGGTAGGGTCAGAAGGGAAATGGGAAGTATTTGGTAGTGATAGTTGGGGAGGTCCCGGTAAGCAAGATGGAATAGATACCGTAGAGTGGATAAAACAGCAAAAATGGTGCAATGGTAAAATTGGTTTGATGGGTTTTTCTGCTTCTGCCATATCTGCCCAATTGCTATTAGCCTCCCGTCCCGAAGGTGTGCAGTGTGCGTATTTAGTAGCCGGTTCAGATAATTTTTATGAAACCATATTTCCCAATGGTTGTTATCGAAAAAATACCATCGAAGAATGGGGACCAGCAAAAGAATATCTCCCGGAGATTATAAAACACCCTTCGTATGATGAATTTTGGGAAAGACGTAATGCTCGAGAACGAGCAGGACAGATAAATGTCCCTGTATTTATTGTTGGCGGATGGTTCGATTTATTTCAGCGTAGTTCCACTGAATTTTTCAGACTATTGAACATGAACACAAACTCTCCGACATTCGGAAAATGCAAATTGATTATGCACCCACTATCTCATGCGGCAAACTCCGGAGAACTTGTCCTCGAAGACCGTAATAAAGCAAATCTTGATGAGAAAGTGGGAAGTATGCAAGAATGGTTTAACTATTGGCTAAAAGAGATAGATAATGGTTTGTATAATAAATCTGCGGTAGGAATGTATATCATCGGAGATGGTCAAAATCCGGGAGAAATAGGGAATACTTACCAATTTTATAATAACCTGCCCTGGAGTTCTAATCCTGTTAAAATGTTTTTAATTTCAGGAGGAAACCTCTCATTGGAAACACCAACTGAAGAGGGCAATTTCTCCTCCTATATCTATGACCCACTTGACCCAACTCCATCAAAAGGAGGAAACAATCTTATTCCGCCGTCAGGTCCTCATGACCAAAGAGAAATTGAACAAAGAAACGATTTGATTATTTTCACATCACCACCCTTAAAAAAACACTTAACCCTAATAGGTCCTATAAAAGTCCATCTATATGCTTCTACGAATGTAAAAGATACCGATTTCGGAGTGCGGTTTTGTGATGTTTATCCCGATGGCAGGTCTATGTTAATGAATGAGGGTATGGTCAAAGCACGCTATCGGGAAAATATTCGTGAGGAAAAATTTATTGAACCCGGGAAAATATATGAATACGAAATTGACCTTTGGGATACGGCATTAGTTCTTGCACCGGAACATCGAATACGAATAACTATTATTTCTGCAAGTAATCCGCGCTATGAACCCAATCCCAATACAGGCGAGCCTTTCCGTCAACATACCCAAACACTAAAAGCCACCCAACAGATTTATCATGATAAATCTCATCCCTCATACATACTTTTGCCTTGTATTGATACCAGCGATGTATTACACGATTTGTTTTAATCTTTATTGGAATAGTTTTATAAAATATGTCGAATATCTTCCCAATAATTAGATATGAAAGATAGCGATAAACTAATATAGATTAAATTGAAATGAAATAGATTAATTAAATCTTTATTTAACAAAGGAGAAAACTATGAATATAAGCAAAAAAAGTATTAGTTTAATGAGTTTCATGTTTTTATTTCTTCTTGTTCCATTTGCAGAAGGTGCCTCGATGACTATATATGTCTCCCCGCAGGAAGGGCAACAAGGGAATGGAACAAATCTTTCTCCTTTTGCTTCCTTACTACAAGTTAGAGATTATATACGCTCTATAAAACAGACAAAAGGACTTCCTGATGGAGGTATAGAGGTTATACTCAAAGAAGGAGAATATAAATTAAATGATACACTTGTTTTCACAAAGGAAGATAGTGGAACACCCCAAGCACCAATTATTTACCGCGGGGAAGAAAATGCGTATATCTCTTTTAACGGTGGTATTCGATTGGAAGGATTTAAAAAGGTAGAAAACGAAACAGGTTCTGAACGACTTCATGCAGAAGTAAAAGATAAAATTTATGTTATTGATTTAAAAAAATATGGAATAAAAGAATTGCCTCCTTTAGAACTGGCAGGTTTTGGGAGTGCAAAAGTGCGTTCAAAAGATAGAAGTTATAACAACTATAATACATGCCCTTGCCCCGAACTGTTTTTCAATAAATTACCAATGACTTTATCTCGCTTTCCTAATGAAGGTTTTTTGAAGGTAGCGGCTGTTCAAGGTGAAAAAGTAGAGCCGGAAAATCCAAATGCTTATTTAATGAAAAATGTCCGATTAAAGTTAGATGGGTGTAACTTGGCGGAATGGTCAAAAGAAACCAATATTTTACTTTATGGTTATTGGTATTACGATTGGGCAGATTCGTATGAGACGGTAATTTCTGTTGATAAAGAAAAGGGAGAGGTGCAATTAGCAGGTCCGGGTTCTGCGTATGGCTATCGAGAAGGAGCCCGATATTATGCAATCAATTTATTATGTGAATTAGACCAACCCGGAGAGTGGTATATAGACAGAGAACATCTCTTATTGTATTTCTATCCACCTACTTCTCTGGAGGGTGCTATTGTGGAATTATCCTTATTTGACAAACCTATGGTTATTTTTGATAAAGCGGAATATATTTCTTTTGAGCGAGTTCATTTCCGTTTAGGAGCAAGTAATCTGGTGCAGATATTCGATGGAGAAGCAATTCAAATATTAGGTTGTAGTTTTCGAGAATCAGCAGGTTATGGTTTAACTATTAATATGGGAAAAGGTCATCGTGTTCAGTCCTGCGATTTTCATTACTTAGGGAAAGGGGGAATATATATGAATGGTGGAGACCGTAAAACATTAACACCCAGTAGTTTTATTGTTGATAATTGCTACTTTTCGAACCTGGCGCGTATTGACCACACTTATAATCCAGCAGTGTATATGAATGGTGTAGGACATAAAATCTCCCACAATTTAGTTCATCATATACCCAGTAGTGCTTTCAGAACAGATGTGAATGATTCCATTATTGAATTTAACGAAGTATTTAATGTCTTATTAGAATCAGATGACCAGGGTGGAGCAGATATGTGGGGAAGTCCCACCTATCGAGGATTGGTATTCCGTTATAATTACTGGCACCATATTGGAAGTTGGCGAGAAGGAACAGAACAACCCGCCTGTGGTCAAGCAGGTATTCGTTTAGATGATGCCATTAGCGGCGTTCATATCTACGGGAATATTTTCTATCATAGTGCAGCAGGTAATTTCGGAGGTGTTCAGATACACGGAGGCAAAGATAATCTTGTTGAGAACTGTATTTTTGCCAATTGCCGAATTGGAATTAGTTGTAGTCCTTGGACACGGGAACATTGGCTTAATTTTGTAAAAGATGCCCTTGATAATCCAGCAATAGATAAAGAATTGTATTTAACCCGTTATCCTGATTTAAAAAATCTTTTGGAAGACAATAACAAAAACTCTGCACAGAAAAATATCTTCTGGAATTGTGGGCAAATTGTGTTACGAAAACCCTCTAATTTTATATATGAAAATAATTTAGAAATAAAAGAACCCCAATTATTCCCCAAAATAGAGTTCGGAGATTTTACAACAAATTCAGAATTTTTGAAAACTCAAAATTTTGAATTTGAGCCTATTCCTTTTGAGAAAATTGGACTTTACATAGACCAATATCGCAAAGAATTACCTTTAGATATTATTCAATCAGGGAGAAGGCAAAATTAAATACACACAATAAATAGTAGATTAATAGCAATCCTATTCTACCTAAGGTATATTTTTTAAAATTTTAAAGCCAAATCATTCAAAAGAATTTTTAAAAACGGCTTGTATTTTGTTAAAAAATTATAAAAATCTTAATAATTGAATTTATGGAATTTAGCCCTTGAATAACAGAATTTACTTATGTTATGGCAAAAAAAATAAAATTTTTTAAAATTTTTCTAAAGTTTTTTCTAAAGTTGCCGATAAAATAGATGTAAAGCGGTAAAAGACACAGTTGAATATGGAAAACAAAAGGGTGTCCGAAGACATCGAAAGGAGGTGACACCAAGAAATGTCAGTTCGGACCAGAGTAGTAAACAAAATTGAATATAAATGCTAAGGTATGTCGTAGGGACGCGACAAAAAACCGAAGCATATTTGTTGTTTTGATTAAGGGACAATCGAAACAACACAAAAGCAAGGACGCAAAAATAACATTAACTCATGGAGGAATTTGTTATGGGTCTTAGAATTAACACCAATATTCCGTCGCTAAATGCGGCACGAGTTTTACGGCGTTCAACGCTGGATTTGAACAAATCCTTAGAACGGCTTTCGAGCGGGTTGAGAATCAACCGTGCAGCCGATGATGCGGCAGGTCTTGCAATTGCGGAAGCGTTTCGTTCTATTGTTCGTGGTTCTGATGTGGCACAGCGGAATGCTCAGGACGGTATTAGTCTGGTTCAGACCGCAGAAGGTGCATTAAGCGAAACCACGAACATATTGCAACGGATACGCGAATTGGCAGTGCAGGCAGCAAATGGCACTCAGAGCGATACTAACCGTGCAGCTATTAACACAGAAGTACAACAATTATTAGAGCAAATTGACAAGATTGCTACTAATACGGAATTTAATGGGATTTATGTACTGAGTGCTACCCAGTCCGTTATCTTGCAAGTTGGTGCCTTCAGTGGTCAGGTATTGGCAATAACTGTTACGGGTGCGAAGACAAACGATCTTTCTATTAATTCAGTAAATGTATCTACAATGGCGGGTGCAGTTTCTGCATTGTCATTAGTAGATAACGCATTAAAGAGTGTTAATTCGCTCCGCGCTACTCTGGGTGCTTATCAGAATCGTCTTGAATTTACAATTAATACACTGGCGATTCAGGAAGAAAATTCCGCTTCATCGGAAAGTGCTATTCGCGATGCAGACATTGCACAGGAGACAATACGGTTTACCCGCAACCAGATATTGGTGAATGCGGGTACCTCTGTACTTGCCCAATCGAATGTTGTTCCGCAGACGGCATTGCAACTGTTAAGATAACAAAACTTAAACAATAAAAGGTGTGTAACAATGAACCAATTATGGGCAGGGAAAGCCCAAAAAAATAAGTAACTCAAGGAGGAATAACTATGGGACTTCGTATTAACACCAATGTATCAGCGTTAAACGCTGCTCGTGTGTTACGGCGTAGCACACTGGATTTAAACAAAACTTTAGAGCAATTGTCCAGTGGCTTAAGAATTAATCGTGCTGCGGATGATGCAGCGGGACTGGCTATTGCAGAAAGTTTCCAATCTCAAGTTCGTGGAACACAAGTTGCCCAACGCAATGTTCAGGATGGTATAAGTTTGGTTCAAACTGCAGAAGGTGCGTTGAGCGAAACGACAAACATCCTTCAACGGATTCGTGAACTAGCCGTACAGGCAGCCAATGGAACACAAAGTGATACGAATCGTGCAGCAATTCAGACCGAAGTGGATCAACTTGTCGGTCAAATTGATAAAATTGCAACAGACACAGAGTTCAATGGTATCAAAGTTCTAACCGGTGCTCAATCCGTTGTGATGCAGGCAGGGTATTTACAAGGACAAACGCTAAGTCTAACTATCAGTGGAGCCACAGCAGCGATACTGAGTGTGAACAATTTAGCGGTGTCCTCTCGTGCTCTTGCAGAATCGGCTATTACACTAGTTGATAATGCTTTGAAATCCGTAAATACCTTACGGGCAACGCTGGGTGCTTATCAGAACCGTATGGAGTTTACTATTAATACCTTAGCAATACAGCAAGAAAACTCGGCAGCGTCTGAAAGTGCTATTCGCGATGCGGATATTGCTCAGGTAACCATTCGGTTTACCCGGAACCAGATACTTGTAAATGCAGGAACTTCTGTATTAGCCCAAGCTAATGTCGTTCCACAAACAGCGTTACAGTTATTAAGATAATTTGTGGAAAACATTAAGTTTGATTAAATTTGAATTGTTATTGGACAAAAAGTACATGGATGGAATAACTATAACTCATGGAGGAATTTAGTTATGGGTTTAAGGATTAACACAAACATACCGGCCATCAATGCAAGCCGCGTACTCCGTAGAACGACAGGAGATTTAAACAAAACGCTGGAACAGTTATCCAGTGGTTTGCGTATCAATCGTGCTGCGGATGATGCTGCAGGACTTGCTATCGCTGAGGCGTTTCGTTCTCAAGTATTGGGAACCGGTGTAGCTCAGCGGAATGCGCAAGATGGCATTAGCCTTGTTCAGACAGCAGAAGGCGCATTAAGTGAAACGACAAACATTCTGCAACGAATGCGTGAACTGGCTGTTCAAGCGGCAAACGGCACACAAAGCGATAATAATCGGTTGGCAATACAAGGTGAAATTAATCAATTAATTCAGCAAATTAATGCAATTGCCACAGATACAGAGTTTAATGGCATAGCCGTTTTAAACACAACCAGTGCTATTCAGATTCAGGCTGGAGTTTATTCCGGGCAAACCCTTGCTTTGAGTATGGCTTCGGCAACGGCAGCAGCACTGGGTGTCAGTTTAGTAAGTGTTGTTTCCGCTGTATTAGCCGCTTCCGCAATTAGTGTAATTGATGCGGCTTTAGGCACTGTAAATACCCTGCGGGCCAGATTGGGTGCTTATCAAAATCGTTTAGAGTTTACGATAAATACCCTTGCGATTCAGCAGGAGAATGCCTCCGCATCAGAAAGCGCTATTCGTGATGCAGATATAGCCCAGGTGACGATACGCTTTACCCGGAACCAAATTTTACTGAATGCTGGAACATCCGTATTAGCACAAGCGAATGTTGTTCCCCAAACAGCATTACAGTTGTTGAGGTAAAGTTACTCCCGGAGGCAGGGCTAATCCCCTGCCTCCATCTTGAACATATATTATCAGTATGAACTTTTGAGGGGATGGCGTGAAAGCCCCAAAAGCATATCTGATAATTAAAAGAAAAGGAATTCTGGATAAGTGTTAAACACTCAAGGAGGTAAGAACTATGGGACTTCGAATAAACACAAACATCCCGGCGCTGAATACAGCACGAGTTTTACGAAAGTCCACTCTTGACCTTAATAAAAGTCTGGAAAGGTTAAGTAGTGGTCTGCGTATTAATCGTGCGGCGGATGATGCAGCAGGACTTGCCATTGCAGAAAGTTTTCGGGCTCAAGTTCACGGGACGAGCGTGGCTCAGCGCAATGCTCAGGATGGTATCAGTCTGGTGCAGACAGCAGAAGGGGCATTAAGCGAAACCACAAATATATTACAAAGAATTCGTGAACTTGCAGTTCAGGCTTCCAATGGAACTCTAAGTAGCAACAATCGCAGTGCATTGAACACAGAAGCCCAGGAGTTGATTTCGCAAATTGATAAGATTGCGAATGATACAGAGTTCAATAGCTTGCGGATATTGAGTGCTACCAATAGTGTTGTCCTTCAAGCGGGACCTAATCAAGGACAAACTTTGACAGTTTCTATTGATGCAGCCAATGCCAGCGTTTTAGGTATAAGCGGGATTACTCTGGCTTATGCCGATTCGGCTGCTGCGGCTATCACAAAGGTAGATGATGCATTGAAGAGTGTAAATACGCTCCGAAGCAAATTAGGGGCTTATCAGAATCGGTTAGAGTTTACTATTAATACTCTTGCCATTCAAGAAGAAAATGCAGCATCTTCTGAAAGTGCTATTCGCGATGCAGATGTTGCTCAGGAAACCATCCGGTTTACTCGCAATCAAATTCTGGTGAATGCGGGGACCTCTGTGCTTGCACAAGCCAATATTGTTCCCCAGACAGCATTAGCATTGTTGAGATAAAGTAGAGGAGGCGGAGCACTATGGGTATGTCGCGTATTGAATTTCAAAATACTGCGGCTCTTCCTATGGCTATACGCGGGGAAACCCCGTTACCGGCTCCGCCTCGCATTCCTTCTTCGAAAGGTTCGGGAACAGAAAATCAAGATGTCGTTTTTGAAAAAACTGCTCCCGACGGCGAGGCGGAACAAAGAGCCGAATTGCAACAAGAGACCGTTGGGCAAATTACAACAGAACGAAAAGAAATTCTAAAGAAATTAGAAATTCCCATTACAAGTACGCGTTTGAAGGTTGATGAAGAAAATAAACGGATTGTTATTCAGATTTTGGATTCTCAAAATCAGGTTATCCGTCAAATACCACCAGAGGAATGGTTAAAATTCCTATCACGCTGGCAGAAAGTGCAAGGCTTATTCTTTGACGAAAAAGTATAAATAACTACATCTTTGAAGAAGGGTAAGAATAGAAGGGTGGGGTGTTTTGTTTTTTTAGGGAATTGTTATCCATGCTCCCGGTACACATTTATCTCCCAATTTTTGACCTAAAGCACTATTTTTAATTTTTTGGAAGTCATCGTTCCCATTGGGTAATTGAACTGTTTGTCCAGGCTTTGCTCTTTGAATGCGTTCTAATGCATAGATGGATTCTACTTTAGAAATAGACATATCCGGAATATTTTTGTTTAAATTGGCAATTTCCTTATATAAAGATTTTCTGTCTTTATTCTCATCAGATAGTAGTCGTTGAATCTCGTTTTTCTTTTCTGCTTCTTTCAATGCATCGCACTCTTTCAATTCCAAATACCCCCTATTATTTTCTGCAAGACATCCTTGATTTTTTAATTGCTCTATTTGTTCAAAGCGTTCCCGCATACGGTCGGCGATTTCTTTTGCTAATGGAGAAACTGTCGCCAATGTTTCTGCGTAAGCAGGTGTAAATACATGGAAACCCGAACCTAACCAACTGGTTTTGTTTTTTGTATCCTCTTCTTTAACAGGCAATTCATCTGTTTTCTTTTCTACATAGTCTAAAAGACTACCTGCCTGTTCCTGGACATGACGAATATCAAGTGTGATATGTGCTTCAATTGTGTGTTTGGTCTGTAAAACGCAGTTGATACTCAGCAAAATCCCTACTACGAAAAGAAGGGTCAAAATCTTTTTCATATCACAATTCCTTTTTAATAAGTAACTATCTAATTATTATACGAACTTACTCATAATTTTATTTCATTATACAAACAAATTAAGAAAAAAATAAATTTACTTTCTTTATATAGATATTGTTCTGTTTGCTTTTAAAATAGTGATTTTCTTAATCTAACTATGAATTGAAAATTAAAATTCCTGACAGTAGGAGAAGAGTATGAGGAATATGAACGAACTTGCAATATTAGGAGGAGAACCTGTAAGACCTCCCGAAAAAAAGTGGCCTACCTGGCCTGTGTTCGATGAACAAGAACGAAATGCTATTTTAGAAGTTCTTGAAAGTGGCAAATGGTTTTACGGTGAAAAAGTAAAACAATTTGAAGAAGCCTATTCACGGTTTCAAAAAGCAAAATATTGTGTTTCTTGCAATAGCGGAACAACCGCATTGGAAATAACATTACAGGCAATAGGTTTAAAACACGGTGAAGAGGTTATCGTTCCCCCCTATACATTTATTGCAACGGCTTCGGCTGTCGTGCGTATGGGAGGAGTTCCTATTTTTGTAGATATAGATGATACATGGTGTATTGACCCTGACCTTATAGAGTCAGCAATTTCTCCTCGAACCAGAGCCATAATCCCGGTTCATTTTGGTGGAAGAATCTGCGATATGGATAAAATTAATGCAATAGCCCAGAAACATAATCTTATTGTGATTGAAGATGCCTGTCATGCTTGGGGTGGAGCGTGGGAAGGGAAAGGAGCAGGAACATTAGGGCTCGGGGGTGTATTCAGCTTCCAGATGTCAAAGAATATTACTGCGGGTGAAGGTGGCGCCATTGTTACCGATAATGAAAATTTCGCTGATACCTGCCGTTCTATAAGCAATTGCGGGAGGTCAAAAACAGGTCCCTGGTATTATCATGAACGAATTGGCACCAATGTCCGAATGAATGAATTTACCGCGAATATTCTGTTAGCCCAGTTGTCGCGTGCTGAAAAGCAATTTCAGGTTCGAGAAGCAAATGGGACTTATCTAACCCGAGCACTGATGGAGATACCGGGTATTTACCCACAACCTTTAAGTAATCGTATTACTCGAAGGGCATATCATCTTATTTGTATCCGTATTAAGGAAGATGAATTAGGTTGCTCCCGAGAGCAGTTTGTAAAAGCAGTACAGGCAGAAGGATTACCTCTAACTTCAGGCTATCCCTATCCTATTTATAAACAACCGGCATTTCAAAATGCAGATTTTTATGATTATTCAAAAACATATTGTCCTATAGCAGAGAATTTATGTTATAAGAGTGGAACATGGTTGCCCCATCATATTTTATTAGGTAAAGAAAAAGATATGGAAGATATTGTAAAAATTATCCGTAAAGTACAGGAACATACTCCTGAATTAAGGAAATTAGATGCATAAGATACCTTTTCTATGTCAGACCTATGATTTATTTGATAAATCAGACCTATCATGAATAAAAGGAATATTCTCATTTCAAAGCAATTAATATGGATATTTCTTATTCTTTTAATAGGATTAGGGGTAAGGCTTATTTACCTCTCCGATGCAATTCAGAACCCGGATTTTTCAGCACCTCTCCACGATGCAGAATTTAAAGATTACTGGGCAAGGGCTATTTTGTCCGGTGATTACACACCTCCAAGAAATGAGGGAAACCCGTTTATGGAAGGACACCCCCTTCCCAATCCACCGGGTTATCCTTTGTTTCTTGCGTTTATTTATTGGTTAACGGGGGGTAGTTATCTTGCCGTGCGATGGGTACAAATTTGTATTGG
>Ga0272448_1003594_pt1 | contig 18346 bp, 28 predicted proteins | sample YNPCB0191_FD_202220 | JGI IMG/M metagenome (GOLD analysis project Ga0272448, IMG submission 202220) | Hot spring sediment microbial communities from Yellowstone National Park, WY, United States - YNP-CB-019-1 | ecosystem: Environmental > Aquatic > Thermal springs > Hot (42-90C) > Sediment... | reverse complement strand
TTTTATTTCTTACCCAGATATAAAGAGTTTCTTTATGAAATTTATTATATATATTAGAAGCTTTTTTAACTATTAACTCGTTATTTTTTATTTTTCTATATATAGTCCATTTTTTTAAACCAGTTACTTTTACATATTCATCTACTGTAGCCCACATTCCAGCTTCTTTTGATTCAAGCTCTTTTGCTTCTTCATCGTTTAATATATTGATTTTATTAGTGTTACTAATAATTTCCTTTACGAATTTCAATATATCAAACTCTTCCTCCTGGTTCAAAGTCTGGTTCAAAGTCTGGTTCAAAGTCTCCTGGTTCAAAGTCTCCTGGTTCAAAGTCTGGTTCAAAGTCTCCTGGTTCAAAGTCTGGTTCAAAGTCTGGTTCAAAGTCTCCTGGTTCAAAGTCTGGTTCAAAGTCTGGTTCAAAGTCTGGTTCAAAGTCTCCTGGTTCAAAGTCTGGTTCAAAGTCTGGTTCAAAGTCTGGTTCAAAGTCTCCTGGTTCAAAGTCTCCTGGTTCAAAGTCTCCTGGTTCAAAGTCTGGTTCAAAGTCTCCTGGTTCAAAGTCTGGTTCAAAGTCTCCTGGTTATTTGCAGCGGGAATAAATATACAAACAATTTCTTGGTTATGTTCGTTGATACTCTTTTTTGCTACAAAGTTGTTTTTTTCTATTCTTTTGTATGCAGCTTTTTTTGATATCCCCTGTTCCCTTGCATACTCTGCTACCGATACCCATCGTCCATCCTGGAAATCAGGGGTAATAGATTCTGATTTTGGTTGTTTAAACGGTTCGATAAGTTTACTTTCAGATTTGAACTGAGGGGGATACAGTACTTTATTCATCGTAATCCATTTCTTTGTTTAAAACATTTTCATAATCTTCGTTATCATCATCCTCAATATAACCCTCCTCAATATAACCCTCATAATTCTCATATTCATCATATCCGGTCTGTTCATTTGCGATTTGTCTACCGTTGCCATTACCGTTACTGGGAGCGTCGACGCTGGTTGATATTTTTATTGCCCTAAAGGTATACCCCCTACTGGCAAGATGTTTTTTGCTTTTTCTATACTCCCCATTATAAACTGTTCTAATATATTTTCCTTTAGGTGAGTACATTTCATATGCGACCTCACCTGTGTCTGCCATTTTGTGTAATCTTTTTTCTACGTGCCAATATATGTAAGTATTTTCTTGTATTGCTACACGTTTTTTGTTTCTTATTTTTTCATATCTATTTTTTGCTTCTAGATAGGCAATATATGCTTCTTGTATATAATCTTCCTCAGAGTAACAGGTGTTGTACTTTGAGATTTTTCTTATAATTTCCCTTACTTGAGGAATAATTTCTTCAAACATTTTATTGATTATAATATAATAAAATATTCCTGTCAAGAAAAAAATATAATATTTCATATATTATTTATTATTTTATGTAATATCAATATGTTATTGATAATAAAAAGCTCTCTTATTTTTGCTAACGCAATATTCTAACTGCTATAACAATATTATTTTTATCATCTATGTTCCCTCTTACATAGTACAATTGCTTCACTAAATAATCTTTTTTCATTGACATCATAATAATATTATATTACTATTTAATCAGGAGGATACGTTATGATGTGGCTAGAATTGATCAAACTTCGTGAAGAGGCAGGGCTGTCCCAGAAGGAAATGGCAGAAAAACTCAAGGTAACAGAAATATACTATGCTTCTCTTGAAAGACCTCCCCGCAAAAGAACGAAACTCCTAATTCCCTCGGCACGCATGATAAGGCGCATTGCCCAGATTGTAGGGAAGAACGAAAATATGAGAGAAGAAATAGAAAAGAAACTATTTATCATCCGGCAGAAACATCTTGCTCCAAAGGGATTGAAAGAATTCTTTTTGGAAAAAACCAATGCGTACTCACTTGGCAGTATGCCACAGGAGTTTATTGATAGAGTCAAAGAAGACATCAAGAAATTCGAACCTCTCAATGATGATTTCTATAACAGGATTGGGATTACTCATGAGGTACTAGAGAACATACTTGCAGGAAAGTATGCGCCAACGAGAGAACTTGTCGTTTCTATTGCCACCGGATTGAAACAACCCATTGCAGAGTACCTTATCCTGGCAGGATATATTCCTGATTCTATACGGGAAACATTTACGTCTCCGTACGGTCGTATCTTTTTCCGGAAATTAGGTGATCTTTCACCACAGGATGTTGTGAAGGTCATTACCATTCTTGTACAACTCTTAGATACTATGAAATGGGAGGGGAAATGATATGTTTTGGGGAAGGGTTAATGAACAAGTGACTGATGCTCTCAAGGTAGCGAACAATCTTGTTTCATTATTTGGTGTTCCCGTAAACCTCGGTGCTGTCACAAAGTACCTGGGGTTTGAGGTGTGGATGCCTAAACACACACTACCAGAGGAGATAAGTGGCTTTGTTACACTAGTTGACAGTGTTATTATTGTTGTTAACGGGGATATGCACTACCATCGCAGACGTTTTACTCTTGCACATGAAATATGGCACGGTATGACAGATATTGTTGAAGATGAATGTGGAGGATGTGTTGTTATATATCGCAGAGAGACAATAACTGATAGTAGAGAAAGGCTTGCCAATATTTTTGCGACGGAGCTACTGATGCCGGCTGAACATGTTCTGAGACTATGGAAATCTGGAGTCCGTGATGTCAAGGAGTACTCCAGGTTTTTCCTTGTCTCGAGAAAAACAGCTGAGGTCAGGTTGTTTGCGGAGCTTGGGCTTCCGAGATTCTAGATAAACATTTGGTGTTGGTATTACTAAGGGTAGTGTTTTTTAAAAAAAAAGTAATACCAACATAATGAACGTATACATTTCTTCGCTGAAAATCCTTAAGCACACCCTCTCGGTAGAGCTAGGTGTAATGGGTGATGTTGCACCTATTTCTGCTATCAAAAGAAAGTATTGCCGTTTTATGCTGAGTACAACAAAAGGTAGTACTGTATGGTTCCGTGGGAAGGTTGTGTCTGTGGAAAAAGGACACTGTGTGATCCACACGAAAATCAACATTGCTGTCATTGGCAGACTGGTGAGAATGAGAAAGTCTACACTTACTATGGTATCTGATAGCAGTAGTAGAGATAGCAATAGAGGGAACGACAGAGATAATACCAGGGACGGTATCAGAACTGATTATCAGGATGATACTATGCTCAGTGCTCTTCTTCATGGTGCAGCACAAAAACTTGGTATCACGGAAGAGGATCTCATCCAGAAGCTCACGGCCTATACGTCCAGAGATGGCGTGCAACATGGGGGGAAAAGAAGCATTGAGGAGGTTTCTGATAAACAAAAAATAGTGTTATATGATAAGGTTAAAAGGTTGATAAGAAGTATATCGAATGTACCTGCTATCGGCGAAATCACAGAAAAAGATCAGGGAAATTAAGAAATTTCTTCTAAGTAAGTTCAATCCCGAAGAAGGCGAGATTGAGATAAGAGATGCAAAACTCCCTGAGTATCTTTTTTCTAGCATCAATCCCCAGGAGTGCAATCCCCCTCCAGGGCTACTAACAGGGGTACGAATAGATGTAATGAAGGAAGGGGAGCGGTACTACAAGTTCTATAAAATATATGGTGAACTTGCGCATCTTTTTGCACCACCTCCGAAACCAGAGGTAGGAAATGTAGTTTCCATCACAGGGGGAGAGTACAAGAGTATGAATCTGAAGGGAATTGTTAGGGAAGTCAGAAAGAAAACCTGTGTAGTGGAGACGGTTGTGTTGGGAAGACTAGTAAAAATGGTGGTTAATTTGAATGATGTCAAAGTGATAAAAAATAAAGATAATGGAAATGAAGAGGATAGTTGATAGGTAGTTAATAAGACTTATAACAAAAAGAAAATAAAAAAGGGAGAGCATTTAGCTCTCCCTTAGCATTTTGAATATCCGCAGGAAAAACATTTCAAGCATCCCTCCTGCGGGGTAAGAGAACCTCCACAGTCAGGACACTTGCCGTGTCCGTTCATGCCCAGTAGTCTAAATGCTCTTAGTACCGCATAGACTGGGCTTATCACAGAGCCGAACTTCGTATTTGCTTTTTCTAATTGATCCAGGAGAGATTTTAAGGGAATCTTGTACCGGAGTGCTGTTGAAAGGACTCGAGCAAAGGCCTCGTATATCTCCGAGTACTTTGATTCCACAGGGGAGTGGATAAAAACCTCAAGGGGGGTATCTTCCCTGTGAGTGATGATGACATACACATTACCCTCAGAGGTTTTGACCCTGATCCTCTTTGCCTCTTCTATGGATCGTAATTCTTCCTCCTGGAAGTTCTGGTTCTGGTTTTCTTTGTTTTTTTGTTCGTCTCTGGCGGTAATTACCTGTTCCTGCCTTGAGCCATCCCGGTAGACTGTTATTCCTTTGCAGCCAAGTTCATACGCTTTTCTGAATATCGTGTCTACGTCGTTTCTTGTTGCTGAATTTGGAAGATTAACTGTTTTAGAAACAGCATTATGTGTATGTTTCTGGAACTCAGCCTGCATACGGACATGCCACTCAGGAGAAATCTCACCAGCGGTTACAAAGTATTCGGGAATCTGCCCGCTTTCTTTGAATTTTCTATATATTGGATGAATAACTATGTGTTCTCCCACAGGTCTTTTCTGAACTGTTTCCCAGGCGAAGACCGGCTCGATACCACTGGAACACTCTGCGATGATGCTTAGTGTCCCGGTGGGTGCTATTGTCGTTGTTGTGGCATTCCTCATGGGAATATCTTTCTGTTCCCATATAGAACCTTTCCAGTTTGGAAAGGTACCTTTTTGAACGGCAAGTTTATGAGATTCATCTACCGAGATTTGTTCGATAAAATTCATAACTTTTGCTGCTAAGTCAGGTGCTTCTTGCGAATCATATCTGATTCCTAAAAGCAGTAACATGTCCGCCCAGCCCATGATACCCAGGCCAATTTTTCTGTTGGCTTTGTGCATTTTTTCGATCTCTGGAATAGGGTATGCCTGGATGTCTATGATGTTGTCCAGCATTGCTACTCCTGTCCTGACTGTTTTTTCAAGCATATCCCAGTTTACTGACGCATTACTGACATGGGCAGCAAGGTTTACAGAACCTAGTACACATGCTTCATAGGGGAGAAGGGGTTGTTCCCCGCATGGGTTTGTTGCCTCTATCTGGCCTATATGCGGTGTAGGGTTTGTACGGTTTATTGTATCGAGGAATACTACCCCCGGTTCACCGTTTTTCCATGCTCCTTCGACTATCTTTTCCCATAAAGAGCGAGCATTTATACTTTTTCTGACTTTTCCATTAAATCTGAGTTCAAAATCTTTCTCTTTCTTCAGGGCATCCATGAACTCATCAGTTACAGCAACAGAAAGATTAAAGTTTGTGAGCACTCCTTCTTCCCTTTTCAGGGATATAAATTTTTCGATATCAGGATGGTCTATTCGGAGAATACCCATGTTCGAGCCTCTTCTCGTCCCTCCCTGTTTTGTCACATCCGTTGCTACATCGAAGACCCTGATAAACGAACAAGGCCCACTGGCAGTTCCAGCAGTTGTTTTTACTCTGTCCCCTTCAGGACGAAGCCTGGAAAAGTCAAACCCAGTCCCGCCACCCATCTTGTGGATGAGTGCAGTCTTCTTGACTGCATTGAATATTCCTTCCATAGAATCCTCAACCGGCAGGACAAAACAGGCAGAGTAGCTCATGCTGTTTTTTCCTGCGTTCATCAGTGTCGGGGAATTGGGAAGGAAGTGACAGTTGAGCAGGACCTTATAGAAGTCTTCTCTTTCTTTTTCTGTTTGTGCCAGATTCTCAGCAACCCGTTTGCACAGGTTCTCCCAGTCCTCTATGGGGGTACCGCTCTCATCTTTTAGATAATATCTTTGCTTTAGTATGTCTTCTCTCATAAGACCTCCTCACCATATTTCCTCTACGTATTCGTCTCCGTCCTCATCAGTTTGGATGGTGTATTTCTTGAGATCAACGTATGCTCCCTGTCTCGGGGTATCGTAGTCTCTTATCACTACGTCAATGTCCTCTGGAGCATCTACATCTATAACCATCCCTTCTTTTATGGATATTATTACCTTGTCTCTTTTTTCGTCTTTTTCCATGATTCCTCCTTATTTTTCCCCTCTACTGTATTTTTTCCGTGCAGATTTCTCTGTACTGGCAGTATAAGCATACCCACGCCTCAGTTGGCGGAAGGAAAACACCTTTCTGGATGCCGTTTATAACCCTTCTGAGTCTTTGCAGGAAGAGTGTGACGTCCTGTGGTGTGCGCGATGTCTCGAAAATCATCTTTTTCGGTTTTGAGTTTAAAACGATGTAATCGAGGCTTAGTTTTTCAGGCAGTTTTCCGAAGAGACTTTCGTATGCGATTGCGTATGCAGTGAGCTGCTGACTTGTGCTGGCAACTGTTTCTGCCGGTGCCTTTTTTGCTGTCTTTGTATCACGGATGATCCTCTTTTCGTCGATGACATCAATAAAACCATAGAGCTCGTGGTCGTCCCATAAGGGAACCAGAAATTCGTATTCCGATCCTACTGGGATAACCTGTGGGCTGATTTCTTTGTGGTAGACCTCAACCCCTTTTATGGAGAGGTCTTTCCAAAGAGCTTTTAACTTATCTTTCCCCACAGTTTTTTCATCGTCCATTAAGAATAATTCTTCCTGAAAACCTCTTTCAATTGCGTCCGAGACGCAGTCCTTGAGGTCTGACACAGGAAGGTCAATCCTCGTCTCTATTTTTTGTTTGTAGTTCAATTCAATTCCCGTGTGTACTGCTTTACCCGCAGTGAGTGTGGGGGTAGACAGTTGGGGAATCCGTTCTATGTATCTTTTTTCGTACCTGATCCCACAGGACAAGTAGGTATTCATCTGTGAATATGAGATCCTCATATTGCCTCCTTTTTTGGTTTTTGGGTTTTTTTGGGTTTTTTTGGGTTTCTTTGTTTCTCTCTTTGTTCTTTATAAGATATTACTTACGCTGGATAGAAGTTTTGAGAAGACTTTACTTACGTTTGATAATTGTATTTTTGTAGTTGTTTGAAATACTCCTGTAGTGCTCGGGCTACCTGAAAACCAGTCGGGACTTTTTCCCAGTCTTTGACAATGTTACCTTCCAAGTCAAATGAACGTCCTTTCCGTGGAAAATCAGGGTACATCCAGAGAACTACATTCCATATCGTATCGCCTATATTGGCAACAATGTGTGCTACGTTTTCCCAGTCGTCGGTTGTTGGAGAAGGATTAGTAATATAGTTTTTGATTTTCTCCTGGTATCGTAAGGGAAGAGGTTCACCAAACAAATTGGTACATTTTTCTATAATGTCCAACATGTGTTCTCACCTACCTTTTAAGTTTTAACTTATTGATTATCAAGAACTTTTTTAAGACGGTAAAAGTCTTTTATATTGTGTCGCTTATATAACCAGCTCAGATTCTCTACTCTAAAACCAGATTCTTTAAATACCCGTTCCAGTTCTTCCTGAACCTTTTGGCCTGCTCCGTGGGTATCGTTGTCAAGGGCAATGAAAACAAATCTGGGATTTATTCTTTTGACAAAGTTAATTGCTTTGTTCTTATTTCCCAGACCGTTTAATGCAAGCAGAGAATATTCCCCCCTGACTAATGAAGACATTGCCAGGCAATCAAAAATGCTTTCTGTGATTGCTATATGGTTATTTTTTCTCTCGTAGAACCATACGTCTTTTTTAAAGAGAGAAAGCCTTCTTGGTTCTACGTCTTTAATTGCCCTGCATTCGAGACCTGTCGGGTTTCTCTTATCCGGACAGGGAAAGGCAATATAGTCGTTGCCTTTGAGTTTTGCTAAAAATGCTCCGGTACCAGGGGGTAGACTTAGCCCAACTGACCTGAAATATTCTTCTACCTTTGTTGATTTAATGGTTACTGAGTAGTTTCTGGTTTGGGGAGCATCACCATTCGATGGATTTTCATGGGTTCTGTTCTCACCGGAAAATTCCGGGCTCAGTACAAGAGCTTCGATCTCACAGAGAGCTTCTCTGTATGAGCAGTTGTACAGCCTCATAAAGAGATTAACGATATCCCCACCTTCACCTAAACCAAAATCAAACCAGGTATTTGATTCAGGATAAATAGCAAAGGATGGTGTTCTTTCATCTCTGAAAGGGGACCTAAATTTGAAACACCGTCCCTCCCTTTTTCCGGGACCAGAAAGGGATGTTAAAATGTCGTATATACTTATTTCTGATATATCCATTTTAGCCTCCTTCTCATATATTCGAGACATTGAGCACCCCCTCTGTGGCCTCTTTGGTTTTTTCTTTTATTTCTTTTCTTAACTCCCTTGAAATCACTGACCACCCGATAGTAATCATAGCTCTTTTTAACCGTTTCTCGTTTTTCTGGAGAAACTTTTCTGCTTCTGCCTCTGTCAGGGGGATGCCCTGAGCGTCGGCTTCCTCCAATACGTCGTTTACTGACCAGGTTACCCTGGCATACCTGTTGTACCTCATTGTTGTACCTCCTTTCTTGTTGGTTTTTTTGGTTTTTGGGTTTTTTGAGTTTTTTGAGTTTTTTGAGTTTTTTGAGTTTTTTTAGTTTTTGGGTTTTGTTGGGTTATTTTTTTGGGTTATTGTTTTGAATTTTTGTTTTTTAATTTTTGTTTCGGAGTATACCTACAACCGTTGTATACTATAGTATTACTTCTTTGGTTTCCAAAACTTCCAGAGGTTGTGCTTCTGGAGATCTAGAGACTCTTAAAAAATCTCCTGACTGAATCGGCTGTTTCAAAGTAATAAATCCATTGTTAAGAAAAAAATACATCCATGCCAAAGTCGGTTCACCTGTTTCAAGTATTATCTCAACTTTTTCACGCAGATATAAAAACGGATGACCCTCAAGATGATCTATTTCTCTCAAGGTTATGTCGTCAACAGCATAAACTTCACCCACTATGCTAACAGGATATTCACTACCACATGTTGCAAAGGGAATTCCGGTTTGTGTTATAAAAAAACCATATTTTTCCACTGTTTTTCCTTTTCCTATGTAATGTGCATTCCGTAGGTAAAAATGATTTAGCTGACCCTTTCTTAGTGTACCATAGACAAATATTATATTTTTATTTATCATTTGATATGGTCTTTGTAGGTATTATTTTTGTAATAAAGTTAATGATATAATCAAAGTAGTATGATTCCCAGCGAAAAACAAGATAATATAAAGCTATTCCAAAAAGAGCATTATGAAAGATATTTGTCAAAAAAGAGTTTTGGAAAGAGAAATTTGAAAAAGAGAAATTTAAAAAAGAGAAATTTAAAAAAGAGAAATTTAAAAAAGAGAAATTTGAAAATGTAAGTAATATGATTATAACTGATAAAATGTCAAAAACAAAACTGCTGATAGATAAAAAGAAACTATTTAACTTTTTAAGAAAAGAGAATCTTCTTTTTGCATTTGTAAGCAAAGTATTTTCTATAATTTTTCTTTTTTTATTGTTTAAAGACAAATTACAGAGTGAAATAGAGATAGGTTTCTCATCAGGTCTTACTTTAGGTACTTTAGGTTTTGTTTCTGCACTTAATTCATTCATCATTATATATATTACTTCCATGGTTATTCTTATTATCAGCAAACCCTTTGAAAAAAACACAGATAGAGACACAGTGAAGAGTACCAAAATGAAGAGTACCAAAATGAAAAGTACCGGAATGAAGAGTACCGGGATTTTTCTAAGACATATGAGAGCTAAAAAGGTTGGTTTTTTTTCAACAGGATGTCTTCCCCTGGGTGTGATCCTGGTACGAGGAAATGTATCATCAGTATTGGACAATATGGAACTTAGTGCGGTTATACAACATGAGAAATACCATATATATTATTGCAATATTCTTATACGGTTTTTTGTTTTGTTTCTGCTAAAGGACATTCTTCCCCCAGTGGGCCCTCTGGGATACCTCCTCTGGTGTGCCATATTTTTTCAGATGGGGTATTTTTTCGAGTTCCTTGCCGACAGATACGCTGCACAGAAGGTATCTGCAAATGCAGTTATTCAGGCAGTGGAGAAGCTAACAGGGAAAAACGAACGTTTATATGAAATCCTTGAATATATCCCCTTCTTTAATATTATCCTTCTAACGCATCCATGTCTTTCTTTCCGGAAGTATATGTTAGGTCTTTAACCCTCCGTAAAACTCATTAAAGACATCAGGAAGTAATACTATTATATAGACCGGTTGTAGGACCCCGAAAAAAATATGGCTATTATATGGCTATTAAAAGTCTCTCCTGGAGAGAGTCTATTAAAAACCAACAAAACCCAAAAGAACCAAAAGAACCAAAAACCAAAAACACTAAAAAGGAGGTATTTTGTATGTCAAAAGATGTTGAGATCAGAAGATTAGCAATTTTAAAGTCAACTTTAGCTTCACTTTCTCCGATGAGCCTTTTGAATCTTTCTCTTGAAATCCTTAAAACGGAGACCAAACCCATTACAACTGAAACACTCTTTCAGACGGCATTCGATATAGCAGGGAAGCTTCCCCAGTTAAAGGAAGCTGTTAACACTATCAATGTGGCAGCTGCGAAAGAGGCAGAGAGATGGGTAGCTGGAGAGAGTGAGACTATAGTAAGGGGAATGAAGGAAACGGCAGAAGTGGTCTTTGAAGGAGAGAAGACTAAAGCTGAAGACAAAGCTGAAGAAAAAACTGAAGGCAAAAAAGCCGAAGGCAAGAAAACCGAAGGCAAAAAAACCGAAGGAAAGGCCGAAGAAGGGAAGGCTAGTGAGGTAGTTGATGATGACGACGATGTTTTTGTCCCAGAAACTCCTGCTGAAAAGAAAGAAGATGATGTTGTGATAGGGGAAATCAAAGCTGTGTCAAAGACAGGGAAAGGAGTTAAGATAGGCGAAGACTGGTATAGCATCACTGAAAGAACAGAGAAGAAGTGTACTCCTGAAAAGGGGTTAAAGGTAAAAATTAAGTTTGTGAAGGGGTCATATGGGTTTCTTGCTCAGACCCTTGAAAAAGCTGCGTAGGCAGAAGGCTGCATAAAGGCAGGGGGGATCATTCCCTCCTTCCTTGAAAGAATTCTTTTCTTCAAAAAATAATATCTATTCTTTGAAAAAAATTCTTTTCTTCAAAAAACAATATCTATTCTTCAAAAAACATATCTATAAACAAAAATTAATACGAAAAGGAGGGTAGTATGGTATGTCAAAACTGCTCAGCAGAGGTAGACGACAGGGCTGCTGTGTGCCCTCAGTGTGAAGCAGTACTTGTCGATCCCAGGGAGTTAAAAAGAAAAAAATCTAGTGTACCAAAGGCTGAAAACAAATATTCACTGGTTTCAAGAAATTACAACGGCCTGTTTAATGTTAAACAGGCATCAGACGGGTCGTTTGTCTGCAACTGTCCGTCGTTCTTATTGCAAAATGGAACTATAAAGGGTAGTTTTCCGTTTTCGACATGCAAACATATAAGAGAGTACATAGATAATAGTCAGTATAGTGTCGATTACAGAGGGATCCCCCCCTCAGACTGGCAGATGATCCTTCTGAAAACCCTGGGTGTTAATGGCAGAGATATGTCGAATGCCCAGGCATACTTTACCATAAGAGAGCTCATGGAATTAAGAGGAATCAGTTATCGTGAGCTCACCTGGTGGTTAAAACAGGGAAAGAAACCGAACCTTTTACCACTACTCCATTTTGGGGTGGAGCTGGAGGGGAACATAAAAGATCCAGGTAAATTCAGAGAACAGCTGGAGAACCAAGGATTTGTGGTAGCTGTTACAGGATACACCGGGAATACCAGAGCTGCCAATGAATGGCGGATTTCGGATGATTCGAGTGTTTCCAGTAGTTCTGGGTATCATTCATTGGAACTGGTATCACCAAAGCTCTTTGGCTACCGTGATATCCTCAAATTAAAAGAAGTTCTGTCAATCTGGAATAAAATTGGTGCCAGCTACCCTTCGTCTGCGGGAACTCATATACACGTAGACGGATATGGCATAGACAGGACGTTTAACACCAACCTTGCTGCTGTATGGGCAAAAATAGAGATACCATATATGTGGTATCTTGTAAGTCCGTCAAGACGAAATAACCCATATTGCAAAGCCATTACTGAGGATTATCTTCTTGATATTTATGGTAGTGACCGTCATAACGGTCGGTACTATAGTCTCAACTTTAGTTCCCAGAGTCGTCATGGGACAGTTGAGTTTCGTCTGTTTAACTGCTCGACGGACTTCTATAAGATCTCCTCATGGGTGGTTTTGGTACTGATGATTTTTGACGCGGTACGGAAAGGGTTTACCTACCGTGATGTTCCTGAAGATTTTGATACGTTTCTTGACGCAATAGGTTTTGCAGAAGAAACTGCGTCAAGTTATCTTTCTGAAACCAAAAAGTACCTTGTTGAGAGGTACCATTATTGGAAAGAGGATGCCAGACAGCATCCTAAACATGTACCATCTGTACGTGTCCCCGTGGTTTCAGATGTAAAGACCATGGCCAGTACCAGGGTACTGAGAGAATCGATACAGTATCTTGAGAAACTGATAGAATACATAGATAACGGTCGCTATGGGTTCTTGCATAGAGACCCCGAAGTTTTACCGGATAAGTATACAAGGATCTTTGCCTGGGCATGTGGCCATACACAAAAAGAGGTGGGTATGAATACTATCCATTATTCTTACGATGGTGACTCAATGTGTATTATAGTTGATGGCAGGAAAGTAACTATTGTCAAACCTGAACCTGAACAGGAAGATGAGAGCGAGTCACAGAGATACTCGGAAGCATCTTTCGTAAGACTGACGTGCGATTGTTCTTATGCAAGAAAGAGTACTGCATGGTACAATACCTGTTATCACGTGAGGTGGGCGGCACGTTGGATTGCAAGATATATAGTAGTAGAAAAACTGGAAGCGCTACGGCGTCAGTTGGAAGAGTATACAGGAAGTACGGCAGACATAAATACACAAGATATAACTACACAAGATATGACTACACAAGATATAACTACACAAGATATGACTACACAGAATGCTGGTAATGATGAGTTCCGACAACAGCTAAGGGAGATTATGGGAGAATCTTACCAGTAAAGGAGGCAAATATGTGCAGAATAGCAGGCTACGTAGGCCCCGCGTCAAATAGCAGAAAAGTTTCGATTATCCTCCGTGGTCTTGTCATGGCTGAAGAAAAAGGTAATCCCCACGGGACAGGTATAGTAATTAGGAACCTCTCAGAGGAAGTAAACTATGTATCGAAAAAAGGTATCCGCGGGCGGGATTTCCTCGTCCGGGGATATGCTGATTTCCTCTGGGAGAGGAAGTATAACTATGCCTTTGTACACGTGAGGTATATGACCTCCGGGGAACAGAGTGACAGGTGCTCACACCCATTCGGGTTCAGGGTCAACGGTATCTGGCACTTCGGTATGCACAACGGGGTGTTCTCGGATACGCTGTGCGATAAAATATCGGAGCAGTTTGGTTGCTCAAAGGCAAAGGTAGATTCGGAGACATTCTTCTGGGCTATCCAGGAGTTGCAGAACAATGGAAAAAGCCTGGAAGATGCGATTGCTGAGGTGACTGAGTTTATCTCAGCAGAAGGGGAGTTTGCTTTTGCATATATGGCCCCGGATGCTGTGTACCTGTGGAGGTCTGAGGGCAGACCGCTTGTAGTATTTGACATGAGAGAAAATAACCTGGGAAGGTGGTTTGCTTCGACAAAGGATATGATGCAAAAGGCATTGAAGATATCAGGAGTAGACCTGAAGGAAAAGGTTACGTATTTCGAACTGAAGCCGTTCAAGCTTTATAAGCTTGGACACAAAACGAATCCTGCGTGGGAGGTAGAACCTATCAGAGAGCTTCCAAGAAAGGAGAAACCGAAGCCTTCTTACCCCTTATGGTCAGCGTGGCAGCCGTGGAGAGAGAGGGAGGCCAGGCAGGAAAAACTTTTTGATAGTGTTTACGGCAGAGGCAGCGCTCGACCTGTTTATAGCAGTCCCTATACGGATTGCAGGTATGAGATCGATGATACTCCTCCTGTGGATGACAACTACTATGATTGTGATGATGAAATTATTGTAGATCCGGAGTGTTTGTCGGATGAGGACTTGAAGAGAACCATCAAGGATGTATCCAAGGCTCTCAAGAGCGGGGAACTTGACGGATCCTACGAGTGTTATCTTTCCGAGCTTATATACGAAAGGGAAAGTAGAAAGCTCGGGAGACAAGAAAGAAGAAAAGAAAGGAGGAAAAACAATGGTGGAAACAACAAGGACGACAGATCCACGGGTGATTTCTTTCCTTTCTGAATACTTAACTGTTGATGGGATCGGGAACAGGCAGTGTTGCTTTGTTCCAGATAAAGGAGTTGCGGTTATTTATAAGAAGGGGTGGCTTATATCAGAGTACAAACACTTCTTTGTTGTTCCTGAGTTCAGAGGACAGAATGTGGGACAGATGATCCTTCAGGCTGTTCTTGAACATACGACAACCCCTTTATTGATTGCCTCGGTTAGGTGTGATAACCCACGGTGCATCCATATCAATAGGAAGTATGGTTTCCAGGAGATTGGCGAAGTAGTAAGTCCCCAGGGAAACCCTGTGAAGATTTTTTTAAAAAAAATAGAGGAAAAAAAGTGAGGTAAAAAAAGTGAGGTAATAAAAGTGAGGTAATAAATTAGTATTTGGACTCCCCGGGGTAAAACCTGGGGAGTTTTTTTGTTTCTGGGTACAAAGATATAAACATAAAGATATAAACACAAAGATATAAACATAAAGATATAAACATAAAGATATAAACACAAAGATATAAACATAAAAAAAGGGAGAGCTAAAATGCTCTCCCAGACCTCCTTCATGTTTTCATCTTAACCTCCCATTTTTTTACCCTTGTGAAGGTTGCTTTTCCTTTAAGGACCGGGCGGTCTGTGTACACAACCCCGAAGTAATTCACAAACACAGGGTTCTTTTCAACTGTTACTGGTTTTACCCAGTTGTTGTCACTGTGCCGGAGGTAGTATTTATGTGGATAGTTTTTTGCGATTTCTTCAGGGGGATCCAGCCAGGTATCGAGTGTGTCTATAAAAAACCCTTCTTTACCATTTATGCTAACTCTTACTGATCTGCACATGCTGCCTCCTTTTATACAAACTGTTTTTGTTCTGTATTATCTTCTTTTTTGCCTCTCTTCAGGTTATGTTTCCTTAGATTTTTATCTTAGATTTTCATCTCTGTAAGCACATCGTAGAGAGGAACATTGAGCATACAGTTCCACGGTTTACGGAGTGCTGCAACCGGGATACCTTCGAGGCGGGCTTTATTGATGATAGGTGGGGCATCGTCTATAACATAGTCCACAGCATCGAAGAGTACTGTTTTATCGTAGCTCAGGTGGACTTTATCGAACGGAAGGTTGTTCTTTTTGAGCCATCTTACAGTTGGTTCAAAAGCCTTCTGCTGTCTGTGGGATGCAATAATGACTGTGTGCCCCTTCTTCTTGAGAGACTCAAGAAACGGTGCTGCCTCTGGGTATGACCCGTATATATCCTGTTCCTGGTGGATTTCGTAGGCTACAGCGTAGAAATCTTTTTCTTTCATATAGCCCTTCCAAAAATCCCAGCAGTCCCAGTACTCAGGGGTGGGGATAGTGTGTTTTGCAGATAACTTCTCATACAGGGTTTTTGCGAAGTCCCAGAGCGTGTTATCTATGTCTACGAGAATATTCATGGCTCCTCCTTGTCAGGGTTTTTGTCAGAGTCTTCTGGATCAATTGCTATGGTTGCCAGAGGAAATATGTCCCAGTTCATTTTCTCTGGTGATGAGATCCCGAATTGTTCCAGGATTCTCTGCTGACAATCCTCTTTTAGGTCTTCGAAGAAGATTTCAAACATTTGTTTTCCTCCCTTATATTATTTACTTTTATGGTTTTTTACTTTTATGGTTTTTTACTTTTATGGTTTTTTACTGGTGGGTGTGTTAAAGAATTCCTTTTTCCTTTAGGGACAGATAGTGATCTGTGCTTATGATTACATGGTCTAAGACTTCTATCCCTAAAATTTTGCCTGCCTCAACTAACCTTTTGGTGATTCCTAAGTCGTCCTCTGATGGCTCAAGGTCGCCTGAAGGGTGATTGTGGCACAAAATTATGGATGCTACTCTCTTTGTAATAGCAAATCCGAAAACTTCTCTCGGGTGAATCAAACTCTGATCTAGGATACCGAGAGAAACAAGTTCGATATACTTTGTTGTACCTCTTGTATTTAGACCAAGAACCCAGAAGTGTTCTTTGTCTTGGTCTATTTCTTCTTCTTTTTTGAGGATAGCACTCATAATTGTGTGAACCTGCTGAGGTGTTTTTACTGCCCACGATTTTTCTGTAATTGTCATTTTTTACCTCCGTTGAGCTATATCAACTTGCCGTCAACCATACGTATATATTCGATTTCCTTGACACTGTTAGGGGTGATATAGTACCCCCATACTGAGTTGTCTTCCCCGACAAATTCGAGGATGAAGTGTCCCTCCTCAATGATCGTTGAGATGAACTGGGCGAGCTCTCCATCTGAGTAATGTTTGGAGCAATAGTCTTCTGTTTCAAGCCGTATAGTTCCATCAGTATCCTTTTCAAAGGAATACTGTTCCAGGAATAATGCACGGTCCTCAGGCTGCTCGCTTTTGAATTTTTCCCACAGGGTGTTAATCTCTTCCTGTGAACGGTTTGTTTTTATAGTTCTTTCGAAGGATAGTGTTGAGTAATATCCCATGGGTTCCTCCCTTTAGCTATTTTTTTAGCCTTCTTCTTTCATAAGGCTTTTTCTTTCATAAGGCTTTTTCTTTCATAAGGCTTCTTCTTTCTTCGATCATCCCTTCCAGTAGAAGGGCATAGTTAATAAAATCGCCGATTTTTTCTGCCAGGACGTCCTTTGAAGGAATTCTGTCCGGGCAGTCATTGATGATGTCGAATACGGATACTATGTGTTTTACCCACATGCCCTGGAGGGCCTTTTCAGGAGTTGTCCCTGTCATGGCTGCTGCAACTTTGAAGTTGTGGAACATGTCAGCGTTTCTCGAGTACCCGTTGCTTTTGTTAATTAAAGTGTCTTTGCAGACAGCAAGGCGGTTATCGATGATTTTTTCCAGTGTTTTTCTGTCCATGGTTTTCTCCTTATCCTAAGACTGCTCTGAAGTCGCTGAAACTCGGTTCAGTATCTTTTCTGAACCACTCGAACCACCAGCTATCGTAGTTATCCATGTAGTATGGTAACCAGATGATGGTTGCGTCTTTGTAATTTTCAATATTAACCATTTGTTACCTCCTTTTAGTTTATGGCTATTAGTTCATAATGAGGCGTATAAAGAAGCAGTTCCTTCGGGAGGAGTCTTCTTTATAGTTATCGAGTGTATAGAGCAGTAGTCCCTTCTGTACTGCGTTCTCATACGCTTTTGGGGATGCCTTTTTGAAAACATTCAGGCTCCATTCCCGGGCATCTACTTCTACGTTTGTAACTTTTATTTTTGTTTGATATTGAAGAAGATGCCTGAATTCGTGTAGGAAATTTACAAGTGAAGGCTTGTCCAGGATGATTTGTTTTTTACTTATACAATAACGTGAACTTGTTCCTGTACCTGTTCTTGTACCTGGTTGTTCAAATTTGAGTTTTCCTGTAACACTGTAAATTTCTTTGAGTTTTTCGAATGTCTCCTTGAGCAGGTTTCGCTTTTTTGGTTCTGTCTGTTTAAAAAATTTTTCTTTCCTTATAAGGTTGCGGATTATTCCTACAACCTCTAGCCTCACCTTCATAATATTCCTCCTTTTTTACCTTTTTTTACCTTTCCTTACTCTATCCAACAGATAACGTGTCGTATTCAAAGACATTGTCGCTCCCGCACTTCGGGCAAGGTGGAAGAGTCTGTTTAACGTCTTCTGTCCATTTGTTCCCGCAGCTATCGCAGATAACCTTGACCAGGCAGTTCATGCCTGGTTCTCTGTTTCTTTCTTTTTCCCAATCTTCGTACTCCTTCATAGCTAAAAGTCTTGAGATCCTGCACCTTCTTGCCATAGTTACTTGTCCTCCTTTTCTGAGTTTTTTGGGTTAATAAATTTCTTGAGTTTGTTGAATTTTGTGTTTAGATAGTTTTTTGGATTCTGTTCGGAAAACCTACAACCGATATCTATTATAGTATTACTTCCTGACTTACTTGCTGACTTACTTCCTAGATTACTTCCTGACCGGAGAAGTAATATAAGATATGAAGTTAAGTATGAAGTCAAATATGAAGTCAAGTATGAAGTCAAGTATGAAGTCAAAATTTGTAAAAAATTTTAG
>Ga0272448_1003593_pt1 | contig 18347 bp, 21 predicted proteins | sample YNPCB0191_FD_202220 | JGI IMG/M metagenome (GOLD analysis project Ga0272448, IMG submission 202220) | Hot spring sediment microbial communities from Yellowstone National Park, WY, United States - YNP-CB-019-1 | ecosystem: Environmental > Aquatic > Thermal springs > Hot (42-90C) > Sediment... | reverse complement strand
TGACGTCACGCCGGAATTGAAAGCAATGTTGTCTAGAAGACCTTTCGGCGAAAAGGCAAGGCATGCCATTAGGAGGCTGAAACCGAAGAATATCCATCCGAACTGAGACGACGCATTTGCTATGAGCAATCTGATGGCCACAGACAGGGGAACGCTTCTAGGCGGTGAAGGCATGAAGAGTGGGGGAGGAGCGGTTTCGGACTGCTCAGTCGGTTTTGCCACTTCTGTTGATAGACTGTCCAAAGACGATGCAGAGTTATCCGCAGGCTGGTCATTTGCCGGTATCTGCTCTTGGACAAGAGTATAAGCTCGATCAACGTCTTGAATACTAAGGAAGACAACCGCATTCGAGTTGCCCGTGGTAGTCTGGGGGATTAAGCTGATGAAGCGGGCGACCGGGGATTGCGCGAAGTTGCTTACGCCTCGTCCGATCATAAGTGTGCCGGTTCCATCCGAATTTATCAATTTGGCCAACTCCGGGCGAGAGGCGAATTCCACTGATTGCAAGATTCCGCGTCCCGATGTAGATAAAGTCATCGCTCGTTTGTTCGTGATGGCATAGTAGACACATTGTCCCTTGCGGAACCTCAATATGGCGGAGATGACAGGTATTGCGATAAACAGAATAGGGAGTCCCATGGATATAATAATGAATGGAATATCCCTGTGAATCGGAAACTTGCTAAAGTCTTTGAAGAAATTGAAGAAGAAGGTCAAAAACACCAGCATAGGAACCAGTGATCCGACGATTGAAACAATGGCTCCAAATTTTGCTGACTTGCCATTGCTCGGACGTCCTGTCCAGAGAATCCGCTCATCGGATCCTATATACTTTGCGAATCTGCTTTGGATTGTTTGATCCATCGAAGACTGACTTGTCATCTAAACTTCCCCCCCCCGGTCACTTCATTATTCCCCGGCTCAAGGCAAACTGTACGAGTTCAGCCCTGGTTCGCAAGCCTGTCTTCCCTGCGATTCGTGATTTGTAAGTATCTACTGTCTTCACGCTGATCTGCAGGAAAGAAGCGATTTCTGAAGCCGTATGTCCGGCTGCTATAAGGGCAAGCACCTCCAGTTCCCGCTTTGAGAGTGCGGCGTCTTTTGTAGATAGCTGCTCATCCCTTCTAGGAATGCCGGCAACATGAGTCATGCCGACTGCGACTCGCCTGACTGTATTAATTATCTCTGCCGGCAAAGTGTCGAGGGTAATGTGACCAGCGACTCCGGCTCTGAGCGAAGCTCCTACCGCCAGCGCATCGGCATGATCCGAAAGAGCAATAAGCCTGGCGGAGTTCTTCTGTATAAGGAGATCGGTGTTTTGTGCGAATTCACGTGTATTCGGTTGTGCTTTGACGATATATACTGTTCCGGAAGGAGCGCTATACTCAATCGCCTCCTGCATGTTGTCAAGTTCAGCGGTGAGAATGATTCCATGCTCTTCGAGCAAAGTTTCTTTTAATCCACGTCTGATGACAGGGCGATTATCGACGATAATTACATTGATGGGCAAAGTTGACATCTTGTTTGGCAAACTCTCCTGATAATCTAATTGTAGTACAGCTTGCTCATACAATCAAGCTTTACTATGTATTATCGGCATGTAGGGTATTTTCCCGACAGCCCGAATAGCGAAATTTGCCAAAATTACTGGTTAGTAGTAGTGTCTCCGAGTTCCGGAGATTATGTAACACAAGGGGAGAAAAAGTTGCAGGAAACTCTTCCGGCCGAACTGACAGGTATTGATAGGGCGTCGCTGCTTCTTATTTCGCTGGGAGCCAAGGCGGCAAGCCAGGTCATACAACTGCTTCCTCCTAGAGAGATTCAGATAATCTGCGCTCAGATTGCACGGCACAAGACAGTCGATCCTGAGATCGAGCGGATTGTACGTGAGGAATTCGAGAAGAGCAAGGGAGAGATCGGGCTTGTAGGGGGCTTGGAGTACGCACGAGAAATTCTTGAGCAAAGTCTCGGTACCGAGAGAGCAGCTCAGATACTGGGCAATATGTATACACCGGCTTCGACCGAATCTGTTCCTTTTGAATGGCTGCACAACATGCCTTCGCGTAAACTTGCGGCGAGTATAGAAAATGAACGACCTCAAGTTGTCGCGATTATTCTTGCAAATCTTCCTATCGCAAAGTCTGCTGAGGTTATCTCCATGCTTCCGGAAGAGTTGCAAGGCGATGTTGCTTACAGACTCGCGGGAATACAGGTGATGGATCCATCGGCGGTCGCAATTATAGAACAAAATCTTCGTTCGAGACTTGTCGTAGAAACTCAGGGTGAGGTTGCTAAGGTAGACGGATTGCAGTCTCTGGTAGCCATCTTGAACAGCTCAGACAGGACTATCGAAGGCAAAATATTGGAGCGGCTGAGTAGTCTCGATCCATCTCTTGCCGAAACCGTCAAAGAGCAGATGTTTGTATTCGACGATATAGTGAAGCTGGATAATCGAGCGATTCAGTTGATTATCAGAGAGCTCGAGGCGGATGTGCTCAGATTGAGCATAAAGGGAGCCAGCGAGCCTGTACGTGAAGTCTTTTACCGAAATATGTCGGAAAGAGCAGCTGAATCGTTGAAAGAAGAGATGGAATTGATGGGTAGGGTTCGGCGTTCCGATGTTGAAGAAGCCCAGAAGAAATTGATAGCCGTTATGCGAAGGCTCGACGAGGCCGGTGAAATCAGCCTTAGAGTCCGCGATGATGATATGATCGAATAGTCCCTTGGCGCAAATTGACTTGGAGTCATCACGATGAAGGTTGAATACATCAATCCATTCTTGAAAGCAATATTCGGCGTACTTGGAGTCCTGAGTTCTGATTGTCCTGAGCGTGGGACTCTTTCAATGCGCTCGGTCGATAAGACCAAACATCAGGTCACGATAGTGCTCGATGTTTCCGGCGACATAACTGGAAAAGTCTTGTACGGCATGTCGGGAGTAACGGCACAAAAGGTCGCCTATGCCATGCTCGACCAACCTCTGGGTGAGATGAACGAGGCTGCCTGGGATGCGATTCAGGAGCTCGGAAATGTCCTGAAGACCGGAGCGCTTCGCCATTTGCAGAGCGAAGATGTGAAGTGTGACATAGCCGAACCGACGATGATTCGAGGGATGGATATCGAGGTCTCCACGGAGTTTGCCTCGATAGTCGTTCCTGTATCATCGAGACTCGGTCGTGTAGAAGTGAACATATCGGTTCAAGCCCCGGTAGCGACAAAGGCTTGAGATCATCGATCACTCCGTAATGTCGATGCACAGTTGAGCAGGGAGAAGCAAATTGTCTCAAGAAGCCGTTGAAATCATAAATGAAGAGATAGTGCAGGAGATCGAATCACCGGAAACAAAAGACTCGGTGGTTGTGAGACTCTACGATAATTGCGCCTCTACCTGGGTGAACAATCTTGTCACGCAGGATGAAGTTAACGCTCTGATTTCGACGTACGACTTAGTGAACCATAATCAAAAGCAGCGTGCAGTCCCCAGGTCAAGGTCAGTGCGCATGTTCGATTTTTCTATTCAGGATAAGATATCGAGCGAACAAGTGCGAATACTGAAAAACGTTCACGAATCGTTCGCTGAAATCATATCCGCAGAGCTTGCCGGAGCATTTCGCGCCCCTGTATCGACCAGTCTTCTCGGGATCGAACCGATCAAGTATAAGGACTACTTCGGGTCTATAAGTCCAAATTCCCTTGTTGTGGATATTGCAGGCATCCCACTAAGCTCAAGCATATTGATGGAGATCAGCCCGAGTTTGGTTGGGCCTTGGATAGACTGCTTGTGCGGTGGAGATCCGGATGGACAGGCCTTGAACAGTAAGCTTTCACCGCTTGACATTGCAATCGTAAAAGGTACTGTTAAAAAATGCAATCATGCCTACCGGGAAGCATGGAAGGATGTGTTTAGGTTTCATCCGGAGGTCGTCCAGGCGGTTTCGAGCGATGAATATACTCAGCGCATGCCTCCTACTGCGTCAATGCTCCTGTGCACATTTGAAATGAGCGTCGGTCAATCCTACGGCTTGATTACCATCTGTCTGGTGGCAACCGAGGTGGAATCGCTGTTAAGCTCGCTGGAAATCAAGGCTGATGAACATGCTGGAAATCAGGGCATGAACGCTTTGTCGCCGGAGATAGAGAAGGCGCTCGACAATGTCGAGATCGACATGAGTGTGATTCTTGGAAGTGCGACCATATCCGTTAGCGACTTGATAAACCTTCGTGCAGGTGACGTTATAAAGACTTCTCGCAAAGCCGACAAAGACCTCACTATGCGCGTTGGCGGAAAAGAAGTATTCAGTTGCCGCCCAGGCACCGTCGGTCGCACAATGGGCGTTGTCATCTCCGATATCCTCGACAAAGAAGCTCTTGCGGATCTTGCCGGTCCGGGTAGATCAGAACAGCAGATTCCTGATGCGCCGTCGGATACGCAACCTGAACAGAATTCAGAGATTCCATAGATAAAGTCTAAACAAGCCAGGGATATGCTCCACACAAGACAATTTCTTGACCACCATTAACTCTGCAAGCTTACGAGCCCATCTAATCGCCGCACCACAACTCACATTCTTCTACAGTAATTAGTCTTCTTCTCGTCTCCAAAAAAACTTTTTCTAAATCACCTGATATCTGGCACCGGAATTGCTAATACATGCGTGTGCATTTCTCAACTTAGGAGATCTTACGACAATGGTAGATTTTCTCTCAGATTTGGCTAGCGTTGTTTTGGCTAAGGGCATGGATGCTTCAGGCATGAAACATCGAGCAATTGCAGACAACATCGCAAATATCGAGACGCCGGGATACAAGCGTAAGGATATCTCGTTTGCCGAACAGCTTCAGGATGCTTTGAGCACACCGAATAGCAATGCGGCTATGAAACGCGTTGAGGAAACCGACCCCGGATATACCGTAGACACGACCAGTCCTGGGAATGCGAGCGGAAACAACGTTCGCATCGACAGCGAAATGGCTGATCTTACAAAGAATACTCTCCAGTATGAAGCATTGATCCGATTGAACAATATGAAAGGGTCGATGCTCATAACAGCGATCACTGAAGGGAGGCGTTAATAATGGGTAATTTCTCCTCCATAGATATTAGCGCATCGGGACTTTTTGCCCAACGGCAGCGGTTGGATGTTATTGCAAATAACATCGCCAATGCCGGAACCACCAGGACACCTGAGGGAGGGCCTTACCGGCGCAAGGAAGTTTTGTTCAAAACGCACCTAACCGAACAGGAAGGTGAACTGGCTGGCGTGGAAGTTGCTGGTGTAGCAGAAGATGGCAATCCACCAAACATGGTGTACGATCCGGGTCATCCGGACGCAGGCCCGGATGGTATGGTCGCTATGCCGAACGTGAATCCTGTGCAGGAAATGGTCGATATGATTTCGGCGACCAGAGCTTATGAAGCGAACGTTCAGGCGATCAATTCAGCCAGAAGCATGGGTTCAAAGGCGTTGGAAATCGGTAGGGGATAGGGAGGCTAGTAAGCAGAAATGTTGATCGATAAGTTAAACATAAAGCCAACAGGATTACCCATTTCTTCTCCGAAGACCAATGTTTCCGATGCTGGAAATGTAGATTTTGGAGATACCGTCAAGAATGCGGTGAAGAAAGTCAACGAACTGCAGAATAATGCAGATCAAATGGCGGTGAAGCTGGCGTCAGGAGACCCGGTGGAAATTCATCAGGCAATGATTGAAATGCAAAAGGCAAGCACGGCATTGCAGTTTACGGTACAGGTGAGAAACAAGATCCTGGATGCCTACCAGGAAATCATGAAGATGCAGGTTTAGCAGTTCCTGAGAAAGTCGATATCGCTTCGCACTCCAGCAGGGACTACGATTGTTGAGGGACTTGAAAATGGACCAAATGAAGAATTTAGCATTTCTACGAGGAATAGTGCAGTTCTGGGGCAACCTGACCGGCACTCAGCGATTCATCACTATAGTTTTCATAGTGAGCAGCATAGTGGTGCTTTCGCTGATCTCTATGCTGGCCACCAAGCCTCAGATGGCTGTGCTCTTCTCGGGATTGCAATCTGAAGACTCCGGTACTGTAGTAACCAAGCTTCAGGAGAAAAAGATTCCGTACCAGATCGATGGAAACACCATCAAGGTTCCGGAAAAGAATGTCGCCGAGCTCAGAATGGCATTGGCTAGTGAAGGCCTGCCGAAGAGTGGCACGGTAGGATTCGAGCTCTTCGATAAGACCAGCCTGGGAATGACCGAGTTTACCCAGCGACTGAATTACCAGAGAGCGCTCCAGGGCGAGTTAAGCAGAACCATCAATGAATTGGATGGGGTTGAGAATTCGAGAGTCCATATAGTAATTCCCGATCACAGCGTATTTCTCGAAAACGATAAACAACCTTCCGCTTCCGTAGTCGTGAAGTTGAGACCGGGATCGACGTTGAACTCAGAGCAGGTCAGCGGTGTTGTACATCTGGTGTCCACTGCCGTAGAAGGATTGAAACCGAATAGCATCACGATAGTCGATACAAACGGCAACGAACTCTCTGGCCCGAGCGATGAGTCGGGCAGCGGGCTTGATCCCCGCATGGGAGCTTCTCAGATGGCTTTGAAGAGAGCTCACGAGAGGCAGATGGAACGAGATATTCAATCCATGCTGGAAAGAGTCCTGGGAGCAAACAAAGCGGTCGTTCGTGTAAACGCACGGATCAATTTTGACAGGGTAGAGCAGACCAGCGAGACCTATCAGCCATTGAGAACGAACCAGGGAGTGCTGTCGAGCGAGACTCGACTGCGAGAATCATACGCTGGACAGGATAAGAATCCGGCTGGTGTTATGCAGCCTACAGGAACGGTTCCTACCCCTGCTGCAAAGGGTGGGTACAGCCGCGAAGAGACGACGAGCAAGTATGAGGTGTCAAAGAACAGCCAGCACGTGGTGAAGGCTCCGGGGCAGATAGAGAGATTGACCGTTGCAGTCATGGTCGACGGAGACGTCGATTCTGCAAAGAAAGCGGCAATTACCAATGCGGTGACGATGGCTGCCGGAATTGATATGGGCCGGGGTGATCAGATCAAAGTCGAGAGCATGAAATTCGACGACACTGTCGCAAAGGCCAATGATGCGGAGATGCAGGCGATTTCAAAACGGGAAAGTTACGGAAATATCGGCAAGATCGTAGGTGCAGTGTTGCTGCTCTTGCTGGTGCTCTTCTTTGCGAAGGGATCGTTTGCCAGAATCGCTTTGCCCGGTCAGACAGGTGTGATAGTCCACGAGATCAGCGGCGGTACGGCTGCGGCTTCCTTGCCTGGGCTGGACATGGCGGCGCATGGTGATAAACGCACGACGGTGGGAGTTTCGGCAGGTGGTAACGGAGAAGGTCAAGCCTTTGGCGAACATCTGGACTTCTCTACTGCAGGTCAGACTTTGCAGGCCGCACCTGAAGAGATAGCACAGGTTCTTAGAAAGTGGATGTCCGAAGATCGATCGTAATCATTTCCGGCAATCGGAACATGGCGATAAGACATAAGATTTTGGTGTTTGCAATTCAGAGGAGTGATGAGAGATGGCAATCGAGAGTATTGAGCTTTCCGGTATCGAAAAGGCATCGGTTTTGTTGATGGCGCTTGGGGCGAACAAATCGGCGGAAGTATTCAAGCATTTGAACTCCGCAGAGATTGAAAAGCTGTCCGGTGAAATAGTGGGCATGCGCAAGGCGGATCCGAACACGATACAAAATGTAGTTGCCGAATTTGAGCACCTGTGCTTTCTTGCAGACGGCCTTGGAAAGCGAGAAATGGGGAGGCCTTCCGGAGTGAACCCGGTGGCGGCAGTTTCGGCCGACAAGCCTTTTTCATTCATGGCAAATGTCGATGCTGTGACCATAGCCAGGGTACTGTCAGAAGAGCCATCACAGGTCATTGCTTTGGTGCTGAAAAATTTGAGACCTGAAAAGGCCGCAGATGTGCTGGCGCTTTTCAGCGAAGGATTGCAAGCTGAGGTTGCCGTATCTATCTGCTCCAAGACGGAGATCGCTCCGGAGGTTGTATCTGCAATAGATGAAGCTCTTCAGGGCAAGTACTCCACTCTTTCGAAACACAAACCGGTTCAGGACGGTCCCGAAGCGCTTATCAAAATACTCAGCCGTGCTGGTCGGGCAACGGAGAAGACTCTCCTTGGTGCATTGAATCACCATGATCCTTCTATCGGAGATCAGGTGCGCAGCATGCTTTTTGTATTTGAAGATTTTGCGACACTCGATGATGAGTCGGTTCGACTGGTATTGCGCAGAACAGACCGCCAGGACCTGTGCCTTGCGATGAAAGGCGCGGATGATCAGATCAAGGAACGTTTCTTTGTAAACATGACAGACAAGGCGGTCGAGAATGCAAAGCAGGAGATCGAGTTGATGGGGCCGGCGAAGGTCAGAGACATCGAGGGCGCGCAGCAGAGAATCGTCAACATTGCCAGAGATTTGATCAGCAGAAAAGAGATTGTGATATCGAATCGCGTTGAAAGGGCAATCCATTGAGCGTGGTTATCAAGGGCGATACTCTCGGAGGATTGGAAATCCGGGACATATTCGTGATCGAATCCGACCTTTTTGGTGACAGTGCCTTTGGCATCTGCACGTCCATGGAGAATACGGAAGAGTCAAGCGATACTCACCACGTATTGACTGCGGACGAGTTGATAGAAGAGGCTCGTGAGCAGGCAGCTGAATTGATCGCTGCAGCACAAGTGGAAGCTGACGCAATCCGCAGCGATGCTTACAAGTTGGGTTACGATGATGGATACAACGTCGGTTTGAACGCTTTGGAAGGCGAAAGATCGAGCTTTCATACGAGGATTGCAGAGATAGAGAAAGAGATTGAGACACAGGTGGAAGAATCCTGGCGATCGATCGAACCGGAAATCCTCGATTTGTCGGTTGACATTGCGCGGAAGATCGTTCGAGAAGAGATCACTTTGAAGCCTGAAATAGTGCTTAAGATGATTAAGCATGGTATTACCCAGATCAAGGACCGACAGGAAATACGCTTACATGTAAACCCATCGAGCTACGAGTTGGTTCGAGGTCATAAAGAAGAAATATTGAGCTCATGCGATGGAATACGTAACCTTGAAGTGGTCGACGACCGCAGAGTCGGAGTCGGTGAGTGCATGATAGAAACGAGCAACGGAAATCTCGATGCTAGAGTCGAAACCCAGCTATCCGAAGTGCGGCGTGTTCTCCAGGAGGAGTTAAAGAATGGTGCAGTTGATGAAGCAGATCAAGCTGAATAGATACCGCGACGCAGTCGGTCGGATAAACACGGTGAAGATGAATGGCAGAGTATCCCAGGTAGTCGGCGTCGTCGTCGAGTCCAAAGGGCCGGCCGCTCATCTCGGGGAAGTTTGCGAGATACGCGTAAAGAGAAATTCACCGCCGATTCTTGCAGAGACCGTCGGGTTTAGGGAGAACGTAGTGCTGCTCATGCCCCTTGGGGAGATGGAAGAGATTGCACCCGGGAGTGACGTTGTAGCGACCGGCTCATCGTTAAAAGTCAAGGTAGGAGAAGGTTTGCTCGGCAGAGTGCTCGACGGTCTGGGACGGCCGATCGATGGGTTGGGACCTCTTGAATATGAAGACGACGTGCAGGTAAGCCGTACTCCTCCTCATCCTTTGACACGAAAGAGGATACACGATCCGCTTTCACTCGGTGTACGGGCCATAGACGGACTCTTGACCTGCGGCAAAGGTCAGCGCGTTGGTATCTTCGCCGGTAGTGGTGTTGGAAAGAGCACACTGCTCGGAATGATAGCCAGAAATACTGAAGCCGATATCAACGTTATCGCGTTGATAGGAGAACGAGGTCGTGAAGTTCGAGACTTCCTCGAAAAGGACCTTGGCCCTGAAGGGCTCGCCAGATCCGTTGTAGTTGTTGCTACCTCCGACCAATCGGCAGTCGTCCGATTGAAGGGTGCTATGGTCGCGACGAGCATCGCAGAGTATTTTCGCGATAAGGGCAAAGATGTAATGCTCATGATGGATTCGGTAACTCGAGTTGCGTGGGCACAGAGAGAAATCGGTTTGGCGATCAGTGAGCCGCCGACCACTCGCGGATACACCCCGTCGGTATTTGCCATGCTGCCGAAGCTCCTTGAACGGTCCGGCACTGCCGACAAGGGATCGATTACCGGATTGTATACAGTACTCGTCGACGGTGATGACATGAACGAACCTGTAGCGGATTCGGTCCGAAGTATTCTCGACGGTCACATAGTTTTGTCACGCGCACTCGCTCATCGAAATCACTATCCTGCGATAGACATACTTCAAAGCGTTAGCCGACTTATGCCGGATCTTGCTTCGAAGAGCCATTATAAATCGGCAGGGAAGATGCGCGATACGCTGGCCACATACAAGTCGGCTGAAGATCTTATCAATATTGGCGCGTATGTAGACGGGAGCAATCCGAAGATCGACTTTGCAAAAGCCAATATCGACACTGTAAACACATTTCTCAGGCAGCCTGTGACGGACAAGACCCCGTATTCGGAAACCGTGCAGTCAATCGAGAACATGTTCGGAGATATTGAATGAAGAGATTCAGTTTCAAGTTGCAGAAACTCCTTGAGTTTCGACAGACTACCGAAGAACGCCTGATAACTGAGTTGGCGGCGATAGATGCGGAATACCAACGCCAGACACGCAGATTGATGGAGATCAAGTCGCAGGAGCAGTCATGCAGAGAGAGCTTGAAAGAGAAACTGGGGTTAGGAAACTGTGAAGAGATTAAAGAGACAAGTTTGTATCTCATCGAGTTGGGCGAACGAGTGAAAGCTCAGAAGCATTTGATATTGAAGATAGAAGAGAGTAGAAGGGCCAAGATGGAGGAAATCCTCCAGGCATCGAAGGAACGGAAGGCCCTTGAACAGTTGAAGGATCAAAAACGTGTCGAACACAGAAAAGAAACCGAACGCGAAGAGCAAGTCTTCCTCGACGATATCGCATCAACCCGGCACAACAGAACTGCCGCGGCTGGATTCTCTTCAGGGAGTTAGCATGGGTACCGAACACATAGCACAAGTACAGGCCAGGATAGATGACATACGCAGAAGGTTTCCCGATATCGGTAGGACCCAGCCTGCGCCTGTGTCTTCGTCTCCCGCAGTCAGCTTCCAGGATGCGCTTGAAAAAGTGAGCTCCACCCGCAAGGTGGCTTGCCCTTCGGATCTTGAACCGATAATCGCCAAAGCTGCCGAGGAACACGGTGTCGATCCGTCGGTCATCAAAGCGGTGATACGAGTGGAATCGAGATTTAGAAACGATGCGGTTTCGCGTGTCGGCGCTCGAGGTCTAATGCAGCTGATGCCCGGCACGGCAAGAAACATGGGGATAGATCCATCGGACCCGGCACAGAATATCGATGGTGGAACGAAATACTTGAAACAATTGATCGACAGGTTTGGAAACATTCAGGATGCTCTTGCAGCATACAACGCCGGTCCGACCAGCGTTACCCGTTATGGAGGAGTACCTCCTTATCCTGAAACCAAGCGCTATGTGGATGAAGTAATGAAAAATGTTGCCTTGTATTCGAGTGATGATCGACGCTGAAGAACTGATACGGATACTTGAGGCACTACAGATATGAGACGAGATTCTTTGAGGATCGCCTTCAGATACTCAGAATAGAAAGGAGGTGTAATAACAATGGCAGACGCAATGATGCTTGCGTTCAACAACATGAATGCAACCGTTAACATGATGAATGGACAGGAATCTGCCCCGGCACAGGGCGCAAGTTCTACAGATTCGTCTGAATTTCAGTCGATTATGGCAGGACTTTTGCCTGCTGAGAATTCCGGCTCTTTGGCGGCTGCTTCGACCAGCCCGTCCACAGACGTCATGATGGCTTTGTTGCCCGATCAGGATGCGCAGAACGCGGAGACTGCTCCCGTTCCCGATAGTAAGAGCGATACCAAAGTTGATGATCTTACACAGTCGGTGGCAGGAACGCTATCCGCCTCTGTGATGATGGCAATGCTCTATCCTCAGCAAACGGTAGATCAGACTTCGATTCAGCCATCCGGGAATCAGGCCGCTCAGGGCGTCGAAGGCGTGAGTGCCAAGCAATCGAGTCCTGCAGGTGAGCAGGGAACGGTGAATGCTGCAATCGGCAGTTCAGTGACTACTGATGCTGGTAGTGTCGTGATGCCGCAGCCGACCACGTTCGACAAACTGCTCGATTCGACTCAAACATCCGACGTGAAGGATAACATTCCGGTCTCGGACAAAATAGCGAATGAGACAGTTGCCAATGTTCCGGATAAGGCTGTTGTCAACGGCTCGGCAAACGGCGCAAAGCTGTCCGATGTAAACCAGGTCGATATCACTTCGCTCCTGAATGCTGCAAAGGATCCCTTGACGCCATCTAAGACTGATGTATCTGCAAACCAGCAGACCTCTTCTGCTATAGATTCCCAGCTTCTCTCGGCTTCTCAGGAAAAGAATGCTGCTAAAGATGCGGATGCAACCAAGGTCATGTCGACACAACCTAATGCCGCCGATCCACTGACGGCAGTTGCAGTCGGAGTGCAGTCTCCCGGCGAAGGCAATTCTAATCAGGTTAAACCGGGAGTTTCCGCTGCTGACAGTACAGCGTCCGTAGTTACAGAGATCAAGTCATCTGATGCAAACATACCGGTTCAGCAGACAGAGAGCAAGCGGAAGGACACATCTACCGGTGGAGATTCGCAGAACCACAACATTCCGTTCCAGATTGCAAATGATGGAGTCAAGGCGGACAAAGTTGATGTTTCTCAATCTACGGCAGGTGCGGCATCCGTGACTGCATCTCCGAGTCAGCCTATAGGCGGAAAAATCATAAGTCAGATTGTGAAGTCCGTCAAGACAAATATCCTTGATAACGGCATGGGAATGACCATCCGACTTGATCCTCCGCATCTGGGCACGGTAAAGATGGACGTTATTGCCCAAGACGGCTTGGTTACCGCACATCTTCAGACTGTGAGTGCGGAAGTCAAGAACGTTCTTGAGACTGATCTTACTTCATTGAAGCGTTCGCTCGCAGAAGCCGGTGTGCATGTTGATTCTATCAACGTCTCAGTGGGCGACAGCAGCACAAACACCGGAGATCCTCGCCGAGGACTCGATCAGAGGCAGGCAAACGGAAACTTCCAAGGGTTTGGAGGTATTTACCCGGGCGCTCCGGCCATCGATCCTGTAATCGCGGCAAGCGCACAGAATCGGTTGGGTAGTAGCGGACTAAATTATCTAGCATAGGAGAGACGATAATGTCTACACCAGCAGTGAGCGGTACAAGCTCATCTAATACACAGAATCAAGCGGCAATGACCAATGCCTACAAAGGCTTGGGACGAGATGCATTTCTCACTTTGTTGATGACCCAAATGAAGAACCAGGATCCGCTGCAGCCTACGGACGACAAGCAGTTCATAGCGCAGTTAGCCCAGTTCTCTGCTTTGGAGCAGACGCAGAATATGGGTGATAACATCAAGTCGTTCGTGGAGTCTCAGCCTATCCTTCAAGGAGCAAACTTGATCGGTCGGACTGTCAGGGGATACGGAAGCGACGGAGAAACTCAAGTGTTCGGTAAAGTCGATTCCGTGAAACTGGCCGACGGCAAGTTGATCCTGAAAGTGGGCGGTACTGAAGTGCCATCGGAGTATGTGACTTCGATATCGTAGTTATCGGAAAGGCTTATCGGACAAATCCATCCGCGGAAACACTTTATTTTGAAAAAGTCTTCATTCTTTGCATTGGAGTGGTGGAGCTGGCATGTTAATTGCTAAATACATGGCAGCGGCAAAATGGTCGCATGGTCTAGCAGGAGTGGAGAGGATAGATGAAGGTGGAGTACGTAGAGCCTTTTGTAGATGCTGCCAGTGATGTACTGCATCAGATTCTCGGCTGTAATCCGACGAAAGGAGCACCGGGACTGACTGGGGCAATTTTCCCAACGGCGTGCATAAACATCGCCGCTCGGGTTGATGGATCGCTTCAGGGAAATGTGGTTTGCAGTATGTCGACTAAGACGGCTTGCAAGCTGACCGAATCGATTCTAGGTGTCCAGGCCCATGTTTTTGGGCGACAGATGGGATCAGCCCTTGTCAAGCTGGGGAATGACCTGATCGAATACAGCAGTAGATTGCTGGCTGAGAGGGGATTGGATTGTAGGGTAAGCAGCCCAACGGTATTTCAAGGAATGAACGTGGAGTTCTCCTCCTTGACACCGGCACTGGTAGTGCCGATCGATACCAATGTCGGAAGAGTAGAAATTAGTGTGGCGGTGGATGATGATCAACAGAGTTGATAATGTAACCGGCATACAGCGCCAGTCAGGACAGTCTGTCCGCTCGAACGGCGCAGCACAAAAATCGGATTTCGCCTCGCTGCTTTCAAAGGCGAGCGAAAAGGAGCAGGTAAAGATATCGGCTCATGCGCAGAAGCGCCTTGAATCTTCGCAGGTGAATTTCTCGCAGTCCGATCGTGAGCGTCTCGATGGCGCTGTACAGAGAGCCTCTGAAAAAGGTTCTAACCAGTCGCTGATCATGCTCGACGACCTTGCGCTGGTGGTCAGTGTGAAGAACCGCACAGTTATAACTGCGGTAGATGAAGCGCGCAGAAAGGAAAACGTGTTTACCAACATAGACAGTGTTGTAATCGCGTAGCAAGAAACGGGCTGGACCTCATCTGAGGAGGCCCTGAATCGGTCGTGACTCGACCGTGAAATCGACGCAGGATTTTCCTGCAAATATCAAATCTGCTGTACTGCAGATTACCAATTCAGGAGGTCAATTAATTATGTTACAGGCGATGTTTAGTGGAGTCTCAGGTCTTTCAGCGTTCCAGACAGAGATGGACGTTATCAGTAATAATATTGCGAATATCAGCACTACCGGCTACAAAACAAGCCGTGTGAACTTCGATGATGTTTTTAGTCAGACGATCAAGGGCGCAGCGGCAGGCTCAAACGGAATGGGCGGTACCAATCCGGTACAGATAGGCGTAGGCGTGACCATCGGAAGTATAGAAGTCAATCAAACACAGGGTTCTCTCCAGCCTACAGGCAAGTCCACCGACTGCGCGATTGAAGGCCAGGGATACTTCATGATAGGCGATGGCAAGGAAAGATTCTATAGCAGAGATGGGTCCTTCTCTTTGGATCCCAGCGGTAATCTCGTATCGGCTGCGACAGGTATGAATGTACTTGGATGGACTGCCGATTCCAGTGGAGTTATCGACAGCACATCGTCGGTCACTGCCGGCTCTGCGATAAAGCTTCCTCTTGGACAAATGACTATCTCCAAGCAGACATCGAGTGTCACTTACGGTGGAAATATTAACGCAGATACGCCTGTAGGTAACTCATACACCGTCAGTTCTGAAATCATTGATTCATTGGGGAAGGCTCATCCGCTTGCCGTGACGTTCACAAGAACTTCAGGCCAGGATTGGAGTTGGACCGCTGCTTCCGCTGACGCGGATCCGGCAACTCCGGTAGGAAGCGGAACAGTTTCCTTCGATACTGCCGGCAAGTGCGTTTCTGCACCGTTGGCGTTGAATCTTACCTTGGCCAATCCGAACGGCGCTTCGCCGAACATCACTCTCCAGGGAGTTATGTCTGGAGCTACGATGTCTTACGGACCATCAACTCTGAGTACGGTTGCTCAGGATGGTTTCCAGACAGGTGCTTTGAACGGTTTCTCGATAGGCAAGAACGGAGTCATTACGGGCACGTTTACAAACGGCATGACTCAGGATCTTGGCAGGGTCGCTCTAGCCACCTTTGCAAATCCGGCCGGTCTCAGCAAATCCGGTGGAAACCTTCTCACCGAGAGCGCCAATTCCGGCACTGCCCAGGTTGGTCAGCCGTCGGTAGCGGGTATGGGCACGATCTCCTCCGGATTCCTGGAGGCGTCCAATGTTGACTTATCAACTGAGTTTGCAACGATGATCCTGGGCCAGAGAGCATTCCAGGCAAACTCCAAAATCATTACAACTGCCGATCAGATGCTCCAGGAGCTGGTTCAACTGAAGCAGTAATCACTTTGTAGGGGAGGCTGAGAAAGAGTCTCGGCCTCCTCAATAAGAAAGTTGGGAAACATGATCCAATTGACATTGCTGGATGATACACCGATAGTTTTGAACTCCGATATGATAGAGTTCATAGAAGCGATGCCTGACACCATTATCTCTTTGACAAATGGAAAGAAGATGATGGTAAAGGAATCAGTTACAGAAGTAGTGGACCGAATAGTAGCTTACCGACGTCGTATCGGCACATTGACAAGAGAAATTCTCCCCCATCCAGGGGGAGTCGAGACAGTAGACAAAGATTGAGGTAGTAACCGATGGATCTAGCAACCGTTATAGGAACATTGCTTGGATGGGGAGCCATAGTAGGCTCTCTCATGATGGAAGGGGGTAAGATATCAGATCTTCTGAACCCTTCGGCATTCTTGCTCGTAGTGGGAGGTACTGTAGGAGCAACGGCAATATCAGTGCCGCTGCAAACCATGATAGGCTTTCCCGCGGTAATGATGAAAGCGATCTTTCATCGTGAGCACGATTTATTAGGAATTATCAACCTTATGACGGATTTTGCCAAGAAAGCTCGAAAAGACGGAATTCTGGTTCTAGAAAGCCAGGCTAAGAACCTGGACAACAAGTTCCTGAAGACCGGCATAGAGCTTATAGTAGACGGTACGCCATCCGAAACGGTTCGCGAGATACTCGAAACCGAAATCATGTCTCTTCAGGAAAGACATAAGGTTGGTGAGTCAATATTCTCAACCATGGGTGGTTTTGCCCCGACGCTCGGAATTATTGGTACCGTTATGGGTCTCGTCAACATGCTTGCAAGGTTGAATGAACCGGGCAAGATGGGGCCTGCTATCGCTTCTGCTTTCATTGCTACGCTTTATGGTGTGTGTATGGCAAACCTGATCTTCCTGCCGATAGGCGCAAAATTGAAGCTCCGAAGCGCTGAAGAGATAGCCGCCTACGACATGATGATCGAAGGCATACTCTCAATACAGGCAGGAGACAGCCCAAGAATGGTCGAGCAGAAGATGACGGCCTTTCTCCCGCCGAAGTTGCGCAAGGGCACGAGTGGTTCCAGGAGGGATTAACGCATGGGACGCAAAGGTAGAGGAGGAGACCACGGGGGTGGCGGCGGTGGACATGACGGTGGTGGTTCGCTCCGCTGGCTGTTGACCTACGCCGACATGATTACGCTGTTGATGGCGTTCTTCATCATGCTCTACTCGATGTCTATCCTGAACCTGAAGAAATTTCACGAGGTGGCGGTTTCCATCAGGAGCGGTTTCAACGGCATCGCTATCGGACAAGGTCGATCGATCCTTGGTCAATCAGGGCAGATGAGCATCAATCCATCGCCGATCGATCTCGGGAGCATGGGGCTCACGCAGAGAGCAGCCAGGCAAATTCACGAACTGGTCGTTTCCGCCCAGTACAAGGATATTGTGCGAGTCAGGCAGGACGAACGCGGATTGATAATCAGTATGCTCAGCGATAAGGTGCTGTTTCCGAAAGGGAAGACTGAGTTCAATCCTGAATCGACAAAGGTGCTTGATAAAGTAATTGCTATATTGAGTTCCATGCCGAATGATATTAGAGTTGAAGGTCATACATGCGATCTTCCGGTGTGCAGTGATAAGTATCCCACGAACTGGGAACTTTCGAGCGCCCGGGCAAGCAGAGTAGTAAGGTACATGATTGAGAATGGAATACCAGCCGTTCGATTATCAGCGGCCGGATATGCCGATAAGCGACCGCTTCCCGGATTTCCTAATAATTGTGAAGCGAATCGCGCGGTGAATCGCCGCGTAGACATAGTAATCGAGAAACAAAGCAGCTTGTGAGCAAAGGAGTGCCAACAATGAGGTTCTTGAATAATCAATGTGGAAAACTGCCGATGATGGTTATTGTAGCCGTGGCATGTGCACTGGTTTCGGCGGGAGGGGCGACTCTCTTCATAAAGATGAGCGGCGGCAACACCGGAGGGAGCGCAGTCAAACAAGAAGAGAAGAAACCCCAAGGGGATTACAAACAGTGGAAATTGGACGATTTTCTCGTAACCCTGGCCGATCAGGATGAAATGCATTATGCCAAAATGAATCTGGTTATAGAGGCGGAAGGCAAGAATGTTCCGGTAAAAGCTGCTGCTGGTGGCGAAGGCGGGGGAGAAATGGCTGAGTCGGTGAAGTTTGAAGAGAGTAAGGCTTTAGATCTCCTTAACACTGTCATTTCGGCGAAGAAGCTCAAAGACCTGCTCGAGGACGTGGGAAGGAAAAAGTTGAAAAGCGAGCTG
>Ga0272448_1003591_pt1 | contig 18355 bp, 13 predicted proteins | sample YNPCB0191_FD_202220 | JGI IMG/M metagenome (GOLD analysis project Ga0272448, IMG submission 202220) | Hot spring sediment microbial communities from Yellowstone National Park, WY, United States - YNP-CB-019-1 | ecosystem: Environmental > Aquatic > Thermal springs > Hot (42-90C) > Sediment... | reverse complement strand
TGGCGCACACCGACGACCGCGATGAGGTCATGCGCATGATGCGCCGCCCCATCAACCACGAAATCACCGAGCGCGAACCGCACAACGGCTACTTGATCCTGCAGGGCGGCCTGCCCGAGACGGAAGAATTCATCGCGGCCCACTGGAAGTGAGCGCAGCCCGGCCTCGGGCGGAAGCGGGCACGGACGGCGCGCGACAAGAATGTTGTGGTGCGCGCGCCATAATCGGCGCACAATGTATCGAAGGCATTTCCCGGAGGGAGCGATGAAGCGCACCCTGTTTCTGCTCGCGGTCCTCGGAGCGGCCGCCGCAGCTTCGGCGGGCTTCAAGGTCAAGCGGATCGAACCCAAGCCGCCGGAGAAGTTCCAGACGCGCGCCACCGTCGCGGGCGTCACCTTCGCCGCCGATCTCCTGCTCGATGCCGGGGCGCAAAGGAAGTATTTCTACAAGGAATTGATCCCATCGGGCATCGTCGCCGTGCGCCTGGCCGTCTTCAACAACGGGAAGGGGGAGATATCGCTGCCGCTCGGCGACGTGCAGCTGATCGGCCCGGACGGGCATGAGGCCGCGATGGTCGATCCCGGAACGGTGGCCGAGGCGGTCCTGCGCGGGCGCACGGTGGTCGCCGGCGCCACGAGAAATCCGGCGGCTGTGGTCTCTCCCGGAATGAGGACCGGCGATCCGCGCATGGACCCGAGCGATCCGCGCTACGATCCGACGCTCGATCCCAGCCGGCCCACCTACGATCCCAACGATCCCCGCAACCGCTATCCCGGAGATCCAAGGTACGGGGGATACGGCCGGCCGGGCGTCGATGTCGTTCTGTCGCCCGGCGGAGGTACGGACGTCGATCTGACCGAGCACGAACGCGCGCTGGTGCGCAAGGACTTCGAAGACAAGACCCATCCCGCCGAACCTCTGGCGGCCTCGATGAAGCGCGACCGGTTTCTCTTTTTCTCGATCCCGGAGATCGTTTCCAGCCCGAGGGGATTCCGACTCAGAATCCCGCCCGCCAAGGGAATCCCCGAGGAAGTGATCCTGAAGTTCTGACAGGCCGATCCGCCGCCGGCGCCCCTTGCGCCGTGAAGTCCTCTTCCGGGGAGAGGGGTCAATCGATCCCGCGGAACTTGGACTGGAGCAGGGCGATCTTTTCCTGCAGCGAAGGTTCCGGGGGAGGAGGTTCCTGCGGCTCGACGACCGGCTCCGGGGCGGCCGGTTGATCCTCGATCTTGGGCGCCGGTCTCGGAGGCCTCCTGTTGCGGTAGCGCCGGCCCGGAGGCCTGCCCGTCTGCCGCGCCTCACGGCCCTGGGCGGAGGCGGCCTCGGCCGGGGCGGAAGCGGCATTTCCCTCTGTTGCAGCGGCCGTTTCCGCCGGCTGCCTGCGCGGCCGCCGGCGCCTGCGTGCCGGCTGCGGCTGCAGGGCCTTGATCGACAAGCCGATGCGCCGCGTGTCGGGTTCCACCGATATGACCTTGACCTGGACCACGTCGCCCACGCGCACCGCCTCACGCGGATCGCGGATAAAGCGGTTGGATATCTGGCTCAGATGCACCAGGCCGTCCTGCTGGATGCCGATGTCGACGAAGGCGCCGAAGTTGGTCACATTGGTCACGATCCCCTCGAGAACCATCCCCTCCTGCAGGCTCGAGATGTCCTTGACGTCGTGGCGGAAGCGCGGGGCGGCGAACTTCTTGCGCGGGTCGCGGCCGGGATGGAGCAATTCCTCGCGTATATCGGCGAGCGTCAGAAGCCCGACGGAGTCGGTCACGAAATCCTCGAGGCGCAGCGCCTCGAGGCGCTCCCGGTTGCCCACGAGCTCGGCCACGGTCACGCCCGCGGCGGCCGCCATCTTTTCCACGATCGGGTACCATTCCGGATGGATGGCGGTGCCGTCCAGGGGGTTGTCCGCGCCCGCGATCCTCAGGAAACCGGCGGCCTGCTGGAACGTGAACTCGCCCAGACCGGGCACTTCCATCAGAGCGGCGCGCGATTTGAAGGGGCCGTTGGCATTTCGATGGTCGACGATCTTGCGCGCCAGTCTCTCGTTCAGCCCGGCGACATAACGGAGCAGGCTGACCTGGGCGCGGTTGGGATCGACGCCGACGCGGTTGACGCAGGACTGGACGCACTGCATCAGGCCGCGGTGCAGCTCCTTCTGGTCGACGTCGTGCTGGTACTGCCCGACGCCTATCAGTTTCGGGTCGATCTTGACCAGCTCCGCCAGGGGATCCTGCAGGCGCCGCGCGATGCTTATGGCGACCCGCGTCGCCACGCTGAGCTCCGGGAATTCCTCGCGCGCCGCGCGCGAGGAGGCATAGACGGCGACGCCGGCGTCGTTGACCGCAGCGGTCACGACATGCTGCAGCTTTTCTTCCGCCAGAATCTGCCGCAGGATCGCTTCGACCTCGCGGGCGTGATCGCCGCCGGCGATGGCTACGGCCTGGATATTGTGGCGGGCGACGAGAGAGCATACGGTCGCGCGCGTGCCTTCGACGTCGTTCCTGGGCGGCAGCGGGCTGACGGCCGCCTCCTCCAGGAATTCCCCGGCCGCACCGACGGCGGCGAGCCGGCATTCCTCGGCCTTGCCGGGATCGACGCCCAGGACAGGGATCGGGCCGGCCGGCGAGTAAAGCAGCAGGTTTTCCAGGTTTTCGCGGAAGACGCGGATGGCTTCGCGATCGGCGCGCTGCTTCAACATGGCGCGCACTTCGGTCTCGATCGCCGGGCGAATCAGGCGGAAGTAGCTGTCGCGCGCCGCCGCTTCCAGAATCGGGGCGAATTGGGACTCCGGGTCCCGAATCACCGCCCCCAGCAGATAACGCAGCGCCGCCGCATGGTCCCCCTGGATGGAACTGGTGAGGATGCCCTCCTTGGTACCGCGGCGGATGGCGAGTACCCGGTGGGACGGGATCTTGGCCACCGGCTCCTTCCGGTCGTAGTACATGGTGTACTTGGTCTTCTGGCCGGCTTTGGCCGGGACGACCGACGACACGACCTGGCCGTCGCGCCACAGCATATCCCGCAGCGCCCGGCGGTACTCGCAATTGTCGGCGATCCACTCGGCGATGATGTCCGTCGCGCCGCGCAGCGCCTGCTCGCGATCGGCGACGTTCTTCTGCGGGTCGACGAACACGTCCGCGTGCTCTTCGATGCTCCAGGCGTCGGGGTCCTGGTTCCAGATGTATTCGGCCAGCGGCTCGAGCCCCTTCTCGACCGCCTCGGCCGCGCGGCTCCGGCGCTTGGGGCGGGAAAGCAGATAGAGGTCTTCAAGCTCGATGCGATCGGTGCAACTCTCGATGCGCGCGCGCAGCTCGTCCGTCAGCCTTCCCTGGGAGGAAAGCATCTTGAGCAGGGAATCGCGGCGATCGAGCATCTCCCGGTGCTCGAGGAAGTGCTCGTGGATTGCGATCACCTGGGCCTCGTCCAGTCCTCCGGTGGCCTCCTTGCGATAACGGGCCACGAAGGGGACCGTGTGGCCTCTCTCGAACAGGGCGATGGCCGCGGCGACGGAGCCTTCCTGCAACCCCGTTTCCCGGGCAATAAGTGCGGTTCTCGCTGCATCCATGCGGCTTATTCTTACCGAGCGCGCCTGGAGAATCAAGGCTTCTGTTGGCTGCGGGCGCCGGGCCTGCAAGCCGCCCGCTGTCCCGGCCGGACGGGGGCATTACGGCGAGCGACCCTGTGCCGCCCCCGGATGCGCCTTTACGGCCAAGGGACGCGCCAGATTCCGGGCAGGCCGAAACGGCCGAGGCGCTGGCGCGGCGGGCGGTCCTGCGGGCGCGGCCTGGGCGCCGCGCTGCGCGCTGCGCTGTTCAATTCGCCGGGGCTGAACTGCAGCTCGCCGTAAGCGAAGCGCAAAGGCTGCTTGAGCTCGATATCGAACTGGGTTCCGGGCGGCAGAACCAGGTCACGGCCGCGCGAAAGCAGGACAAAGGTCGTGCCGGCCAGCGCCCCCGCCCCCGCGCCGATGGCCGTGCCCTTGCCGCGGTCCGCGAGAGCCCCGATGATCGCGCCCTGCGTCGTCGTGCCGGCGATCGTGCCCACATCGACCCCTTTCGAGCTTTCCGCCTGCACGGTCTCGGAGGCGCGGTCCAGTTTTTCCGCGCCGCTCGAGTGGATCCCGCGGAATGACGCCACCAGATCGCGCGAGACGCCGTTGGGCAGGATGATGGAATCCAGGCGGACGGCCAGCCGTCCCTTCCCCCGGATCCTTCCCGGGCGCACTACTTCCGTCACCGTACCCTTGATCGTGGAACCCCTGGGTATGACGAGCCGCTGCTGTATCCAGACCGGATAGACCGTGTCGGCATAGAACGCGTCTCCCACCTGGGCGCTGTGGCTGTTGAGATAGGCGCTCAACACGATGGGAATGATCGTTCCTGCGGGAACGATGATCTCCAGCGCCCCCTGGGCGGCCGGAGCCGGCTCCTGCGCCGCAGCCGGCGGGCCGAACAAGAGCAGCAGGAACGGGAGAGCGAAAACTCCGTCCAGCCTCTTCATGACCCCATACCCCCTTGCGTAATTCAATTCTAAGATCTTTCCCCGTTCCAGTCCACCCCACCGCTATGCATTGGATGCCGCGTGCCCCCGAAAGGTTCACCGCGCCGGACCATTTTCGGCTTCCTTCGATTCAGACACTGGCACCGCGATTCAGATACCGGCAGCCGGGCGTGAGCCGAAGCCGAAGGCAGGTAGATCCCGCGAGTAGATCCCGCGCGCCGCGCGGGATCGGTGACTTGGAGCAATAAGCTCGCGGTCCGCCGCGGCGCGGCGGACCTACAGGCGTGCCGGACCCGTGCCGGTGTCTGAATCGCCGTTGGGCTTCCGCAGCAGGTGACAAGCCGGGAAATTTCGAATACTCTTATGGGCTGTAGCGAAAGGATGGAAATCATGGATTTGACTACCCGTTATCTTGGAATGACGCTGCGCACGCCCCTGGTTCCGTCGGCATCGCCGCTGTCGGACGACCTCGACAACATCCGGCGCATGGAAGACGCCGGGGCTTCGGCCGTGGTGTTGTATTCGCTCTTCGAGGAGCAGCTGACGCGCGAGCGTGAGGCTCTTCAGCATCACCTCACGCACGGTACCGAGAGCTTCGCCGAAGCGCTGACTTATTTCCCCGCGCCCGATGAATACCGCGTCGGCCCCGAGGAATACCTCGAGCATATCCGCAAGGCCAAGGCCGCCGTCGGGATTCCGATCATCGCCAGCCTCAACGGCTCGTCGATCGGAGGCTGGGTGGAATATGCCGCCATGATGCAGCAGGCCGGCGCCGATGCCCTCGAACTGAACGTCTATTTCGTGGCCACGGACATGGACCGCAACCCGCTCGAGGTGGAACAGACGTACATCGACATCCTCAAGGCGGTGAAGCGGGTGGTGCAGATACCGGTATCGATCAAGCTCGGGCCGTTTTTCAGCAACATGGCCAACATGGCCAGGCGCCTGGACGAGGCGGGCGCCGACGGCATGGTGCTGTTCAACCGCTTCTATCAGCCGGACATCGACTTGGAGACGCTCGAGGTCAAGCCGAATGTCCTGCTGAGCACGCCGCAGGCCATGCGCCTGCCGCTGCGCTGGATCGCCATCCTGTACGGCAAGGTCAAGGCGAGCCTGGCGGCCACGAGCGGCATCCATCATGCCGAGGACGTGCTCAAGATGCTCATGGCGGGCGCCGACGTGACGATGCTCTGTTCGACCCTCCTGCGCAACGGCATCGGCTACATCCGGGAGATCGAGCTCAAGCTCTGCGAGTGGATGGAGGAGCACGACTACCAGGCGGTCGAGCAGCTTCAGGGCAGTATGAGCCAGAAGCACTGCTCGGACCCGGCTGCGTTCGAGCGCGCCCAGTACATGCGCGCCGTTCTTTCCTACAAGCCGGCCGCCGTCTGATTCCGGAACAAGGCGCCCGCCGCACCCGTGCGCGCCGCACCGTCAGCGCGATCCGGAAGGCAGTTGTCCGGCGTCGAGGATGCCGCAACGATGGCTCCCCAGCCGGTAACTGCCGCCGTCGGTTTCGAAAGTGACGGCGCCCAGCTCGGAGACCGGCAACAATCGGGCGCCGACACGCAGCAGGCGGCGGACCGTCTCGGGGGAAGGATTGCCGAAAGGATTGTTCCTGCCCGCCGAGATCACCGCCCAGCGCGGCCGAACCCGATCCAGAAACCCCATGCCCGCGGCGCTCCGGCTGCCGTGATGAGGAACCTTGAGCAGCAGGCTGCGCAGACCGGCGGCCTCGGCGACCAGCCTGGCCTCGCCCGGGCCGTCGAGATCGCCGGTCAGGAGAGCGCTGAAACGGCCGTAATCCATGCGGAGCACGATCGAGGCGTCGTTCGGCGAGCGCCCCTGCCAGACCGGCGGAGGATGAAGGACCCGGATATGCACGCCCGCGACCCTTTCATCGAAGCCCGCGGCGACAGGATGGCGGGCAAGGCGCAGGCTTCTTGCCGCATCGACGAGGGGCTTCAGGTCGCCCTCCTCGCGGGCGGCCGCGTATTGAAACCCTGCGACCCGAAAGTTGCCGAGCAGGGCCGGTATGCCGCCGATGTGGTCGCTGTGCGCATGAGAGGCGATGATCCGATCGATGCGCCGCACCCAGTAGAACCATAGGAAGCGGCTGACGACGGCTTCTCCTGTGTCCAGGCCGCGCGTATCCTCGCCCTGCGGAAGCGGTTCCGGGAACCCCCCGGCATCCAGAACCCATATGCGCCCGTCGGGGAATCGGATCACTGCCGAGTCGCCCTGACCCACGTCGAGAAAGGCGATTCTGAAGACACGCGCATCGTCGGCCCATGGGGGCCGTCCCGCCGTCGGAGCGATAGGGCTGCCGTCAGGGTCGCCTGCCGCGGCCAGGTACCAGAGAAGAATGAGGATCGATCCCCAGGGGATCCATCTCCAGCGCCGGCCCGACAGCGACCAGGCGGCCAGAAGCGCGATCCCGAAAAGCACCAGGAAGAGCTGCGGTGTCGGGCATCGCTGCCAGCCCGCCGGGATCGCCGCCATGCGTTCGGCTGCGGAGCAGAGAAGGGCGGCGGCGGACGCCGCCGCTCGGTAGGCCCACGAGGCGGGCAGCAGGACGCCGCCGGTGACGGCCGCGGCGACTCCCGCCGCCAGCGAAAGCGAGGCCAGGGGCACGACGAGCGGGTTCGCCAGGGGCACGATCCAGCTCAGGCGGTTGAAGTAGTATGCCTGCAGCGGAGCGATCCAGAGCTGCACGGCGATGGAAAGCCATACCAGGGAGCCGAGCCGGAAAGCCGCGGCCGCCGATAGTCGCAAGCATGCCAGGATCGTGGAAGCCGCGGCCGGGCCGAGGCGGTCTCCGCAGGCTTCGGCCAGGAGCTCGCCCAGCGTGCGCAACCTGCGCCCGAGGCGGTGCCATGCGCCCGGCTCCAACGACGGGGGCTCGGACTTGCCTGCGAATCGCGCCGGTCCGAGGAGCGGCCTGATGGTGCTTTCGATCACCGGAACGCCCGTCAGCGCGATGGCGCTCACGGAGAGGAAGGACAGCTGGAAGCCGACATCCGTCAGCCATGAGGGCGAGAGCGCCGCCAGGCAGAATCCCGAGGCCAGTACTATGTTGGCGGGATCCGCACGGCGGAAGAGAGCCTTTCCCGCCAGATAGAACGCGAACATCCAGAGGCAGCGCGAGACGCTCGCCTGAAAGCCTACGACGCGCGCATAAAACAGGATCCCGGCGGCCGTGAGCACCCGTGCGGCCGGCGTGGGCGCCCGCAGAAGCTCGAGGAGGCGCAACAAAGCCCACGAGAGAGCGGCCACGTGCAGTCCTGAGACGACCAGGACGTGGTAAGTTCCGGAATTCTGGAAGGCTTCGCGGGTTTGCGGATCGATCAGCGAGTCGTCGCCCAGCACGATGCAGGCAAGCACGGCGGCGGGGCGAGGCATTCCGGAGCGGCCCAGATCGGCGAGCCTCCGGCGCACGCTCTGCCTCGCCCTGGATGCAAGCCGCCCCCACGCGTTGCCGCAATCCCCGGGAAGCCTCTCGATCAGCTGTGCGCTCTTGACGCGGGCGAGCAAGTGGATCCCTTTGCGACGGAGCGCTCCGGCATAGTCGAGGGCGCCCGGGTTCTGATAGTTGCGCGGCACGTCGAACCTGGCCCAGCTCCTGATGCGGTCGCCGTATTCCAGGGAGAATTCGGTCTCGGGGGCCAGCAGGCGCAGGGGCACGGCTCCCCGGCATCGCTCCCAGCGGTTTGCGATCTGCAATCCGCGGAGCTCGACCATGGTGAGGGTATCCGCGCCGCGGCGCACGGTTTCCTCCACCACGCATCCGTCGAATGCGAGGGGCTCGCCCAATGGGATCGCGCCGCGCGCGAGCAAAGCACGCGTGTCATATTCCGGAGGGGCATCGTGCTGCGCGCGTGCCAGGAGAGCCCCGGCCGCCGAGACGGCGCACAGCCCCAGGGCCAGCGAGAGGCGCGGGCGGTCGTTTTCCAGGGCGAGCCACGCGGCAGCCGTCAGGCAGGCGGCTCCCGCAGCCAGGCCGGCGAAGCTGCAGGCACCAAGAAAGCGCGCAGCCGCAATCCCGAGCGCCAGCGCAAGGGCCGGGGCGGCAAACGGAGCGCGGCCCCAGCATTCCTGCATGGAGCATCCCCGCCGGCGGAGAAAGCGCAGGACCGGCCTGCGCTCCTCAACGCCGCGACAATCTTACGACCACCTCGACGTGGTAGGTCTGGGGGAAAAGGTCTAAGCCCTCGACGCGGTCGATCCGATAGGTGCGGCGCGGCAGAGCTGCGAGATCCCGGACCATCGTCTGCGGATCGCAGGAGACGTAGACGATGGCCTCCGGTTCCCACTCGGCGATGCGTTTCATGACCTCCTTGCCCGCGCCCCCGCGCGGCGGGTCGAGGATGACCAGGTCGAAAATGCGCGAACCGCTCTTCGCCGCCCAGGTCGGCACGTCGGCGCAGATCGTCCGGATGTTGTCCATGCCGGCGACTTCGGCGTTCTTCCGGCAAAGGCGGGCGGCCTCCTCGGAAGAGTCGACGGCGACGACCCTGTCGAACATGGCCGCGAGCGGCAGCGAGAAGAGGCCGACGCCGGCATACAGGTCGAGCGCCGTGCGCTTGCGCGTGTCGGACGCAAGCTCGATGACGGTCTCCAGAAGCTCGGCGATCATGAAATCGTTCGCCTGGAAGAACGCGGCAGGCGAGACCCAGTACCGGAAGCGGCCCACGGTTCTGCGCAGGAGCCCCTCGAGAAACTCCGGCGGGTCGTCCTTCATCGTCGGAATGAGCTGCCCGCGCAACTCGATTCCCGCACATGCCCAGCGTGCAATCTCTTCCGAACTGGCCAGCACGATTTCCGCCGGCAAGGGCGAGGCTTTGCCGGCAAACAGGAAGCGGCGGGCATGCAGCAGGCCGTTGTTCAGGCAGGGCCGCAGCAGCGGGCAGAATTCCACGTCCTCGACCTCGTGCGTTTGAGCCCGGAAGAAACCGATCTTGAGGGCATGGCCGATGGCCTGCACCTGGAGGCGCGCGCGCGAGCGGTACTCGAAGACATGCGGCGAGCCCCTGAGCCGGAAGAGCAGTTTGCGGGTTTCCGGAAAACGGTGGGTGATCGTTTCCTCGAAAAGCTCGCGCTTGATGTCGACCTGGTGCGGGTACTCGAGATGTTGCCACTGGCAGCCGCCGCAGCTTCCGAAATGCACGCAATGAGCCTTCTGCCGGTGGCGTCCGGGAGCGAGGATGCCCACCAGGCGGCCCATGGTGTAGCTCTTTTTCTCGACCACCGGGGCGACCTCGACCCGGTCTCCGGGGACCGTGAACGGCACGAACACCACCTTCCCCCGGTGCCTTCCCAGGCCCCAGCCGCCGTAGACCAGCTTTTCGATCTTCAAACGGAATGTCGTCCGCGGCATGCTCTCTTCCAATCCGGCGCTCGAGGTGCCGCCGGCGTCACGGCGCGCCGTCCGCTCCAAGCTGAGGCTGAATGCCGATAGCTGACGGCAGGCACGCCGACCGGCTGAAATTCATGGTGCGATCCTTGTCCGAAACGGCTGTGGCCCGGCCTCCCCGGGACTATAGTTGAAACAGGCTGAGCTCTCCCAAACCGAAATGCTGGTGGATCTTCCTGCGCATGAAGTTCTCCAGGATTCTGGCATAGGTTTCCTTGGGGAGCCGCTTGCGATAGACCTTCAACTCCTTGCGGGCCTCCTCCTGCCAGCGGAGCGCATGGTCCTCGGGCAGCAGGGCGCGCAGCGTCGTGACCAGCGACTCGTCCAGTATTCCGAGATCGCGCTCCAGGGACTCGAGATCCGGCTGCCGGTCCTGCTCGACGTCGCGGGCGATCTCTTCCAGTCGGCCGACGACGCGCGCGATCTCCTCTTCCGCGGCCCCCGAAGCGGATTGTTTCGCCTGCAGGGCTTTTATTTCGGCAATGCGCTCTTCGAGGAACTTTTTCACCTGCTCTTTGCTCGGGCCGCCGGCTGCCTCCGGCTGGGTCGGCCCCTCCGCGGGATTTTCCCCGAGGTGCGACTCGAGATGGCGCGCGTATTCCGCCATGACGCTGTCGTGGCAATAGAAAAGCGTTCGCACCTTCTCGCTCTTGCGCCGCTTGCTGGAAAAGTAGGTGTCCATGGCCACGTCGATGCCGCGCAGCGCGACGTGCAGCGGCACGCCCGTGTCGCGCCAGGTGGCGATCAGGCTCCAATCCATGGGCGAAACCAGGAGCCCCTTGCCCCGGCGCCTGAGGAAGTGCTCCTCGATCTCGGTGAAGTAGTTGTAGTAATTCATCGGAGCCGGTTGTAGATCAGGCGCATGCCCTCGAGGGTGAGGTTCTTCTCCACCGAGTCGATCTCCTCGCAGGCGGGCGAAATCAGCTCGGCCAGCCCGCCGGTGGAGACGACATAGGGATTGTCGGCTTCCTTTTTCATCCGGCGCAGGATTCCGTCGACCAGTCCCGCATATCCCCAATAGAGGCCCGACTGGATGCTGCCGACCGTGGTGTCGCCTATGACCTTTGCCGGGGCTCGTATTTCCACCCGCGGCAGGCGTGCCGTGTGCAGGAAGAGGGCCTCGGCCGAGATTCCGATGCCCGGCGCGATCACCCCTCCCAGGTATTCCCCCGGGGCGGATATGAGGTCGAACGTGGTGGCGGTGCCGAAGTCGACCACGATCACCGGGCCGCCGAAAGCGGTGTAGGCCGCCACGGCGTTCACGATGCGGTCCGCTCCCACGTCGCCGGGCGGGTGATAGCGCACGGGCATTCCCAGGTCCATCGTGGGCTCGATGAACAGGGCTTGAATGCCGAAGTAGCGCAACGACATCTCGTGCAGGGCGGGCTGCGCCGGGGGCACTACCGAGGCGATGACGATGCCCGAGACGCTCTCGTTCGGGACCTGGCCCAGATCGAAGAGGGTGCGGATGAGCACGCCCCATTCGTCGGCCGTGCGCTCCCTTTCGGTCAGCAGCCGCCAGTGATGCAGCAGCTCCTCCTCGCGGTAGACCCCCAGCACCGTATTGGTGTTTCCTACGTCGATCGCCAGAAGCATCGCGCCTCCCTGTCGGCGCCCGGTGCGTCGCCGGCACCGCTGCGCTCGATGCTAGTGCTTGAAATGGCGGATCCCGGTGAAGACCATGGCGATGTCGTGCGCGTCCGCGGCCGCGATGACCTCGGCGTCGCGCACGGAGCCTCCCGGCTGAATGATGGCGCGCACGCCGTAGCGGGCGGCCGTTTCCACCCCGTCCGGGAAGGGGAAGAAGGCGTCGGAGGCCATGGCGCATCCCTCCAGGGAAAGCGTTGCGCGCTCCGCTCCCCAACGGACCGCGTCGACGCGGCTCATCTGGCCCGCGCCGATGCCGAGCGTGCGCTCCGCGTCGCAAAAGACCACGGCATTGGACTTCACGTGCTTGACGACACGCCAGCCGAAGTCCAGCGCGTCAGCCTCCCGCGGAGACGGCGGTCGCCTGGTCACGGTCTTCCACTCGTCGCGACGCACCCGGCGGACGTCCTTCTCCTGCACCAGGAATCCGCCGTCGATTTCGCGGTGCAGAAGGCGCGGCGGATCGTCGAAAGCCGTCTCGAGCAGCCGGATGTTTTTCTTCTGCTTCAGAACGGCGAGCGCCGGGGCCGAAAAGCCGGGCGCCAGCACGACCTCGACGAAGGTTGCATTGATCTCCGCCGCGGTCTCCTCATCGACCTCCCTGTTCAGAGCGACGACCGACCCGAAAGCGGAGACCGGGTCGCAATCCCTGGCCAGCACGTAAGCCTGCCGCAGCGTATCGGCCTGGGCCGCGCCCGACGGGTTGGTGTGCTTGATGACCGCCGCCGCCGGTTTATCGAACTCGCGCACCAGGTTCCAGGCGGCATCGCCGTCGAGAAGGTTGTTGTAACTGAGCTCCTTGCCGTGGAGCACCCGGGCGGCGGCGACGCCCGACGGCGCCGACGGGTATCGGCGATAGAGCGCGGCGCCCTGGTGCGGATTCTCTCCGTAGCGCAGGTCGCGGACTTTCTCGAGGGCGATCACTTCCAGCGGCGCCAGGCCCGCTTCGATCTTCACGACCGCGCCCTCGGGCGCGCACTCCCTTTCGGAAAAGTAGGCTGCGATCGCGGCCTCGTAAGCGGCGGTGACGGCGAAGGCCTTGCGTGCCAGGCGGAAGCGCGTGCCGGCGCTCAAGCAGCCCCGGCCGGCCTCCATCTCGCTGCGGATCCAGCCGTAATCGGCGGGATCGACCACCACGGCGACGGAAGCGTGGTTCTTGGCGGCCGCGCGCACCATGGTCGGCCCTCCGATGTCGATCTGCTCGATCACTTCCTCGAAAGCGGCATCCGGGCGCGCCGAGACCTCGCGGAAGGGATAGAGATTGACGACGACCATGTCGATCAGCGGGATGCCGTGCGCGCGCAGCTGCTCCTCGTGCGGCGCGCGCCCGCGGATCGCGAGCAGCCCGGCGTGGACGCGCGGGTGCAGCGTCTTTACGCGGCCGTCGAGAATCTCCGGGAAACCGGTATAGGCGGAGACGTCCCGGACCGGCAGGCCCGCTTCCCGAAGAAAGGCGGCGGTGCCGCCCGTGGACAGGATTTCCACTTGCATGGCGCCGAGAAAGCGGGCGAAATCGAGCAGCCCGGTCTTGTCGTATGTGCTCACCAGCGCGCGGCGTATGGCTGTCATGGCATCCTCCAGCATCCGGAATCTCGATGGATCGCGCTCGATAGTATACGAGCGGCCGCCGCACGGGAAGCCGTTTTTGCTGTTGACAAGGCGAAATCCGCTCGGCTAGGCTTGCGCGCGGTTTGCCATGATTTGCGCCCTCGAAAGACGTTGATTTCTTCCGACCCCCGCAAGTGATCTCGGCGCGGGGCGTCGCTTTTGGGGCGGCACAGGGAGAAGCGGAATGGCCAGATTGACCGGCACGGTGAAGTGGTTCAACAACACGAAAGGTTACGGATTCATCACCCAAGGGTCCGGCGCCGATGTCTTCGTACACTACAGCGCCATTCAGCAGCAGGGATTCAAGACGCTGCGTGAGGGCGAGCAGGTCGAGTTCGACATCAAGATGGGGCCGCGCGGACCGCAGGCCGAAAATGTCACTCGGCTCCAGGCCGAGGCTCAGTAACTTTCAGCCTCGCTGCCTCTGGCGGTGAATTTGACCGCGTCGTCCTCCAGTGAGGCGCGGAAGACCACGCTTGCGCACCCAAGCCTCCGCTTGATCCCTTGTGTCTGGGCGGAGATGTATTTCACAAACTGCTGGTACGAAACCTGCGGGGCGGCGTGATCGCGCCGGTTTCGGGCTGAGCTCAACCACTCGTACAGCTTCCGGACCTTTTCCTCCTCGGCTGCCGGGTCGGTGATGGTGATCTGCATGGTGTGCCCGGCGGGCAGCTTCTGCGGCCGGGAGTCGAGCCCGCCTGCCGGCGGCGGGGCTGCGGCCTTGGCTTCCGCCCCCTGCTCCCGCTCCTGCATGATGCGGCGCCAGTGGTCCCGATAGACATAGAAGCGCCCCACCAGGGTGTTGTAGCGGAAGCGCTCGGAGAAGTTCATATTGACCTCGGCGAGCCGTTTCACCTGCCTTTCGACGCGGGTCTTGAGATCCTCGGGCGGCTTTTTCCGGTGGCCGTTGAAGAAGATATCGTACTCGACGCGCAGGCGCCGGATCCATTCTTCGAGGTCGTTCAGATCCTCATCCCACACGGGCGTTCAGCCTCCCCGATGGCCCGCGCCGCAAGGCCCTGCGGCGCAGCCGGGATTGACAGCCATCCCGGGCTGTGTTGAAATGCCGGCATGGATCGCGACCCGATCGCGGAATCGCTGCGCCGGATACCTTCCGTCGACCACCTGCTCGGGCAGCCCGCGATCGCCGCACTGGCCGCGCGCACGAGCCACGGTTTTGTGGTTTCCGAAATCCAGGCCTTCCTCGGCGAGCTGCGCAGCCATATCCGTGCCGGTGGCACCGAGCCCGATCTCGAACCCGGCGCTCTCCTGGAGCGCCTGAAGCGGAGGATCGAAGAGCGACTCCGCCCATCCCTCCGCACCGTCATCAACGCGACGGGGGTGATCATTCACACCAATCTGGGGCGCGCGCCGCTGTCGGCGGCAGCACAGGAAAGCATATCGGCAGCCGGCGCCCGTTACTCCAACCTGGAATTCGACTTGCAATCCGGGGAGCGTTCGCACCGCGACCAGGTGCTGGAGTCCTCTCTCAAAGAACTCCTTTGCTGTGAAGCGGTTACGGTGGTGAATAACAACGCCGCGGCTCTGCTTCTTGCTCTCAATACGATCGCGTCCGGCAAGGAAGTGGTCGTGTCGCGCGGCGAACTGGTCGAAATAGGCGGTTCCTTCCGCATACCGGAGATCCTGGGGAAGAGCGGGGCGATACTGCGCGAGGTGGGGACGACCAACAAGACCCGCGTCGGTGACTATGCGGCCGCCATCGGGCCGGATACGGCGCTTCTGCTGCGCGTTCATCCGAGCAACTTCCGCATGCGCGGATTCACGCAGCGGCCGGAGCTGAAAGAGCTGCTGGGCCTCGCGCGCGAGCGCGGGATCCCGCTCATGGAAGACGTCGGCAGCGGCTGTCTGGCGGATCTCCGGCCCTACGGGATCGCCGACGAGCCCATGCCGCGGGAGAGCCTGGCGCTGGGGGCGGATCTGGTCTGCTTCAGCGGCGACAAACTCCTCGGGGGGCCGCAGGCGGGGATTCTGGCCGGGAAGGCTGCCTGGATCGCGATGATCCGGCGCAACCCGCTCATGCGCACCTATCGTGTGGGAAAGCTGATCAGCGCGGCGCTCGACGCGACGCTGACGAGCTACCGCAGCGGCCGGGCCTTCGAAGAGATTCCCGTGCTGCGCCTGATCGCAACTCCGTACGACGAGCTGGAGCGCCGGCGCCGGCGCCTCGTGCGGCGCCTGAAGGCGGCGCTCCCGGCGGATGCCGAAGTCGGCATGCTGCGGGGAGAATCGGTGATCGGGGGCGGATCCTGTCCCGAAAGCGTTCTCCCCTCCCCGCTGCTTGCGCTGCGCTCGCGGCGCTGGAGCGCCGGGCGGCTCGAGGCGCGCCTGCGCGCGTTCGATCCGCCCGTGGTCGCGCGCCTGGAAGAAGACCGGGTTCTTGTGGATTTGCGCACGGTCTTTCCCTCGCAGGAACGGACTCTGGCGGACGCCATCCTCGCCGCCCTTTCCTGACATACGATGGCTCCTGCGTGCCGGTACGTCCCGCGCGCCGGTAGGTCCCGCGCGCCGCGCGGGACCGCCGGTATTGACCGACATACCGCCGATCCTGGATCCACGGCTTTGAGAAAATGGTGAGCGTCCCTGTTTTGGGTTATTGAATGACCTCGAGCAGGGAAAACGACAGGCGGCAGCTTTCGCGGTCGGCGCTGTCGAGGCGTACGCGCACCTTGGACCCGAGCTTTATGTGGCGGCGGCGCCTTTCTCCCACGAACGAGTGAGTCTTTTCCTTGTAGATGTAGTTGTCGTCTATCAGGGTGACGGCCGGGACGAACCCCTCGACGAAGTGCTCGAGCAGTTCGACCTGGAAGCCATGTTTGACGACCGAGAAGACGATCGCTTCGAATTCGTCCCCCACCTTGTCGGACATGAACTGGATCTTGCGGATGTTCTCGATCTCGCGCTCGGCCTCGTCGGCATTGCGCTCGCGTTCCGAGGTATGCGCTGCGATCTCGGGCAGGCGCTCCGTCATTCTTTCGCGCCAGACCGGCGAGGGTTCGCTGCGGAGACATTCCTTGAGCAGGCGATGCACCACGAGATCGGGATAGCGCCGGATCGGGGAGGTGAAGTGCGTGTATTCCTTCGCGGCCAGGCCGAAGTGCCCCAGGTTGTGTTCGCAGTAACGCGCCTGCATGAAGGAGCGCAGCATCAGGTAGGCCAGAAACCTGCCTTCGGGCTTGTTTTCCAGCTGCCTGACGAAGTTCTGGAAATCGCGCGGCCGGCACTCCTCGCCGCGGCATTCCAGGCGGTAGCCCAGCGCGAGCACGAAGTCGGCGAAGTCCTGCACCTTCTGCGGGTCCGGCTTCTCGTGGACGCGATACAGGGCGGGGCCGCCGGAAAGGCTGAGCCGCCCGGCCACGGTCTCGTTGGCCAGCAGCATGAATTCCTCGATGATCCGATGCGCCAGATTGCGCTCCGCCTGAACGACGGCGATCACCTTCCCCTTGTCGTCGAAGCGGATTTCGGCCTCGGGCAGGTCGAAATCGACCGCACCGCGCCGGTACCTCCTCTGCGACAATATCCGGCACAGCTCGCCCATATCCCGGAACATGGGCACGAGATCCGCGTATTTCCGCGTTTCCTCGGGATCGCCTTGCTCGAGGATGCGCGCGACCGACGTATAGGTCATCCGGGCGCGACTGCGCAGTATCCCCTGCGCGAAGCGGCTCGCCACGGGATTGCCGCGCCCGTCGATTTCCATGAGCACGGAGAAGACGAGCCGGTCCTCGCCCGGCTTGAGACTGCAGATGCCGCTCGAGAGCTTGGGCGGCAGCATCGGGATCGCCCTGTCGGGGAAATAAACGGATGTGCCGCGCAGGTAGGCGTCGCGGTCGAGGGCCGTATCTTCGCGCACATAATGGGAAACGTCGGCGATGTGCACTCCGAGCAGGTAGTTTCCCGAAGGCAGCCGCCGCAGGCTGACGGCGTCGTCGAAATCGCGCGCGTCTTCGCCGTCGATGGTCACCGCCGCCTCCTCCCGGAAGTCCTCCCTGCCGGCGGCATCCTCCGGCCGCACCTGGTCGGGGATCGCCTCGAGCTCGCGCAGGGTTTCGGCGCTGAACTCGACCGGCAGCGCGTACTTGCGTTCCACGATGCGATACTCGATCGCCGGGTCTCCCGGGTAGCCCAGGATTTCGAGGATTCTGCCGTGAGGGCTTTGATACCTGCCGGGGTAGTCGGTCAGCTCGACGACGACGATCTGCCCGTTGCGCGCCCCGCGGGCCTGGTGGTAGGGGATGAGGATGTCCTGCGCCACCCTGCTTTCGAGAGGCACGACGAAGGGGAAGCGCGGGTGCTCGTAGTATCGGCCCACGATCGTGGGAGAGCCGCGCTCGAGGATTCGGAGAATGGTGCCCTCGAGCCTCTCGCGCTCCGTCTGCGGCGAGTGGCGCCCGCGGGGCCGGCCGCGGTGCTGGATGACTTTCCTGCGAGCGACGCGGACCAGCACGCGGTCGCCGTGCATGGCGCCTTCCATGTTTCTGGCCGGTATGAAGATATCCGGGCCGGCGGCGCCCGCGCCCTCGGGAGTCACGAAGCCGTAGCCGTCGCGGTGGCCGGTGAGCGTTCCTGAAACGATGCGGTCGCGCTGAGGCAGGGAATAATGCCCGCGCCGGATGCGGTGGATGACCTCCTGGGAATCGAGCTCGTCGAGGAAGCGCTGCAGGCTGCGCCGCTCGTCGCTGTCGAGGTCGAGCCGGCGCACGAGGTCGCGCAGGGTGAAACTCCTGCCCTCGAGCGAAGTGATGAAACCCAGGACCGCCTGCTTCTGATCCGGCGTAAGCACATTGCCTCCAAGAAATTACAATGATAGCACACGCCGCGATCCGCCGCAGGCGGCCCGTAACCCGGCACCGTGCGTCCGGGGCGCCGAACCCTCAATGATCGCAGAGGTTCGGCCCCGTTTCGAGCGATCCCGACAGGTAATCGAGAACCAGTTTCTCCGGCGGCTCGGCCGGCGCGCCGGTGACCACCTCGATGCGGTTCAGCGCGAACAGCTCTTTGGCGCGCTGGCCCATCCCGCCGGCGATCACCAGGTTGACCCCCCGTTCCGCGAGCCATTTGGGCAGGAGGCCCGGCTGGTGGGGCGGAGCGCTGAGCGTTTCCCTGCCCGTGATCGCCCCGGCCTCAGGATCGACTTCAACGATGGCAAACTCGCTGCAGTGACCGAAG
>Ga0272448_1003590_pt1 | contig 18356 bp, 19 predicted proteins | sample YNPCB0191_FD_202220 | JGI IMG/M metagenome (GOLD analysis project Ga0272448, IMG submission 202220) | Hot spring sediment microbial communities from Yellowstone National Park, WY, United States - YNP-CB-019-1 | ecosystem: Environmental > Aquatic > Thermal springs > Hot (42-90C) > Sediment... | reverse complement strand
CAGCGAGAAAGAGGATGAGCGTAAGTGCGACCTTCTTCTCGATTCTATAAATAGGAACTGTTCTGGGAAACACGGTGCGTTTCAATGTGCGGGCTACAACTGCACCAGAGTACTTCATATATGCAGGCAATATCGATTTTATCACCGCACTGATTTTTCGGTAAGATTTTATAAGAAGGGAGCACAGGATTGTGGTTATAAGGCATATTGCACCTGTGAGCGGATATAAACTTGCACCATGTACAAGCACTGGCTCACCATGTGACATCTTCAGGTTACTGCCTATGTTCGCAAAAATAACAGATTCCTCGCTTCGGGGCAGGGCACCCAGACCAATAAACAGTGCATCTGAGTTTTTAAGTCCGATCAAATATGCAATGCTAGAAAGCAAAATAAATTCACCTATAATAATCCCTGCGATTGCACATACTATCATGTTGAAATTGGTCACAAAGCCAGATGGGGAAATCATCAGTCCGAATCCGAGAAAGAACATAGCCACAAATATATTTTTGAACGATGTAATGTGTGTGTCAAATTCGTACTTCAACTTCGTTTCCGAGAATGCAAGACCAGCAAAAAAAGCCCCGATGATTGGTGAGATGCCAAATGGAATCCCGATTATTCCGCCCACAAAGACCATCGTGATGCCAAATAACGCCATAATCTCGGACTCCTGTATGTGGCTCATGCGCTTCAGTATTGCAGGCACAATGTATGCATACAGCAAGAGGAAAAACACGAATATTACAATTAGCCCGGTAATCACCATGAAGAGGTCATTCGAAGTTGATTTATTTATGAAACTTGCTGCAATGATTACCATTATTATCGAAAGGAAATCCTCAATCAGCATCATGCCAATTAGCGTATCTCTGGTTTCGCGTTCAATATTCATCTTTTCAATCACCTTTGCTGTGACTGCAACACTGCTCATTCCGATAATACACGCAAGAAAAAATGTGTCCTGAATTGGCCAGGCAAACACCGCACCCAGTATAAAACCTGCAAAGAGCATCAAACCTACATCAGAAAGTGCAAGGATAATTGCAGGATTCCTTGCATTCTTCAGGCGTTTGAGCGAAAAATCGAGCCCGACAAAAAACAGGAGAAGCATCACACCGATTTCTGAAAACAGGTATATTATCTGCTCCATACTCTCGTCTTTGCCTATCAATCCATTATATTCAAAGCCCAGAATGCTGATATGTATATTCGGACCAATCAACATTCCCACAATTATATACCCTAAAAGTGTGGATTGCCCGAGCTTTGTCGAGATAATACTTCCTATGAGTGCGAATAAAAGCAGGATTGTAATTTCGTAGAGCTGAAATGTGACTGCTTCCATCATTAATCAGCACCGAGATACTGCATGGATAAATATAACTTTTCTAAAATCACATGCAAAGGTGTGTAATCCATACTGAATGTCCATTGAGACCGTTGAAATATCATCATGCAAACTCACATCTGGTTTTCCACCAGTGTATGAGTATGTGAAGAAAAAGTAGTAATACCGCAGGTCATCACCGTTTCCTGTTGACACCCAGTCCGTATAACGCAGTGCATCCCTTGCAAGAAACATTGCATTGGCAGTGTCGATATTCACATACACGCCTGAACCGTTGATATATGGAATGTAGGTGCGTACCCATGCATGCGGGCCCCAATTTCCTTCCTGTGAGACATAGAGTGCACCCAGTTCAAGCCATGCAGGAACACCAGCCGCGCGGGAGAGCGAGCAGAAGAGAATGCTCTGGTCGTCGCAATCACCAACACCTGTATGGAGTGTAGTTATTGGGTCATTTGGCTCACCAGATGTACCCTTAACATACCTGATGTTCTTCACAATGTATTTATAGATTGCTTCAAGTTTTTCATACACATTTGTGCAATTTTTCGTGATGTTTTTTGAGAGCGTGGCAATTTCACCTGCATACGGGTCAATTTTCCATTCAACGCCAAGGTATTTTACCTTCAGCTCGGAGGGAATCTTGCTCTCATTTCCTGCCTCATCATCCGCAATCTTCCATTTTTTTTCTTCGGTGTGCACCGTAACTGTCAAGCCCAGAGATGCAGTATTGCCTGAGCCATTCCACAAGTACCATGCTGTGCCATTTATCGTGCTTTCTGTTGAGCCAGATGATGGAGAAACTGAGCGCACGGTCTGTCCAATACCAGATACTGGCTTTGCAAGGTGCATCTCATACGATATTGTTTTTGTACTCGTGAAACTCACTGACCGCTTTACCGTGAAAGTCGCAGATGAGGGCGTTCCACTCATCACATGGAACAGATAGGAGCCAAGTGGCGTATAGAGCAGAAGAATAATGACCACAAAAATCACCACAAGACCAATGAGTGGGCCTACCCATGGACGCGGTCTGGTTTTTCGGGGTTGCACATATTCTTCCTGCACGGGCTGGGGTGCGAGCTGTGTCTGTACCTGCGTCCACTCCATACCGCAACCTGGACAACGCAATCCGTTTGTGGTATCGAACACGGTCTCACAGTACGGGCATCTAATCTGTACCATGCTTCCTCCGCCATGCCACAATTTCTTTTTTGACCTCTGCGGGAATTGCCGCAGGAATAACCTTTCTCTCAATGAGATAAAGCGTAATCAGTGCATACACAAAGGCGCATATAAGCGAAATGTACATCCAGACAGGTATTGCCCTGAAAAATGCAAACAGCAGGAAATTGTTGATTGCATTGAAAATCACAGCACGCACGAGGTGTTCCCATATCTTGCGCACGGATACACCATATGCAATCACCGCACCTGTAAACGCATTTATGAAGATGAAATTCATCGCAGTAAGAAGCAGGATGCCTATAATTGCAGGATTTGCAGAGAGGTTTGTGGTGCTGAGCATAATCATCGCATAGGAGATAAAATCCATGAGTCCGATGCTGATTCCCAGCGAAATCCCATAAAACACGGTATCAAATTTTCTGCGTAAAAACTTCGTGTTCAGAATGATTAGCTTGAGCATTTCCTCAAACACGGGGAAAAACATGAGCATGAGAATAACTGCCTCAACATACTCAGATGCGGTCACAACTTCGTAAAACACATACCTTCCAATTGCAACGCCAACACCCGCAAAGAGCCCGATGATGAATGCAAGCCCTACCTTGCTGAAGTCAAATAGTGCAAATTCCACATACGGACGCTCATACTTTTTCAGCAGATTGTAGAGCAGGACAATTGCCGGGATAATTCCAATTATGCTTGCAATGCTGAAATCTACATTCATCTACACATGAATTGTATTGTAGTATTAAATGGTTGTTGATACATTAAATGATTGTTGATGCGATTGTTGGCATATGTATAGAAATAATTATTACATCGGATTGTATATATCCTGAAGGTGACATAAATGCGCTATTTCGGGCCTGCAGGCATCCCTGAGAGATGCAAGGGATATGAAGATGCCTTTGAATATCTCAAACGCATCGGTCTAAACGCAATGGAACTGGAATTCGTGAGAGGAGCAAAACTCACCACGAAGCGAGCAGAAGAAATTGGCGCACTGGCACAGGCACATGGCATCAAGCTCTCAGCACATGCACCCTACTTTATAAATCTCAACTCGAAGGAAAAAGAGAAGATTGAAAAAAGCATAAAGCACATTGTGAAAACCTCCGAGATTTCGGATGCTGCACTTGCCTCGCCCGTGGTGGTGCATGCTGGCTACTATTCTGGAAAAAGTCCAGCGGAAGCCACAGAAGTAATCACTGCAAATTTAGAGAAGTGCGTTGAGGAAATTGAAAAAAACGGATACGAGGTAAAAATTGGACTGGAAACCATGGGTCGTGTGAGTGCGTGGGGCACTCTGGATGAGGTTCTGGAGGTGTGTACAAGATTTAAGAATGTTGTTCCAGTCATTGACTTTGCACACATGTATGCCAGAACAAATGGTAAGCTAAAAGAGAAAAGCCAGTTTGAAGAAATCGTCTGTAAATTTGAACGATATAACTTCGGATTCATGCATGTGCACATGAGCAGTATTGCCTACACCTCAAAGGGGGAACGCATGCACCTTACACTCGAGCAATCGAACGAACCAGATTTCAGAATTATTGCGGAGGTACTTAAGGGAAGGGAGTATCCAATTACAATTATTTCAGAAAGCCCCGTGCTGGAAATTGATGCACTTAAAATGAAGAAAATTATTGAGGAATTATGAAGATTCTACAGGTAGTGCCTTACTTTCATCCGCATGTTGGTGGCGTGGAATCACATGCTCTGGCTTTAAGTGAGGGACTCATCAAACTGGGGCATGAAGTTACCGTGCTCACCGCAAATCACACAAATGCACTTCCAGATGTTGAGTTTTTCCATGGCATCAAAATTGTGCGTGTTTCTACCCTCGGAAACTTATTCAACACGCCAATAAACCCGGGCATCTATACAGCGATAAAAAGGATGAATTTTGAGATTGCACACCTGCATTATCCGCCTCCACTTGCCTCGTTTATTGCCGCACTTGCACTTGTGAAAATGCGGAAACCATATGTGCTCACATACCACTGCGATGTTGATATTCCCGTCCCTCTCGGCAGTATCATCGTAGAAATTTATCAGTCGACAATGGGAAGATACACCGTTGAGCATGCTTCAAAGGTCATTGTGCACACGAAGACATACCATGCGACATCCAGAAGCATATGGAATACTGAGCCAGCAATAATTCCTTCAGCGGTCGACACCACAAGGTTTCATCCAGGTAAATATTCGCCAGAGATTAGAAAAAAATTCCACAATGCAAAGATTGTGCTCTTCGTAGGGCGTCTCGTGCATCAGAAGGGCGTGGAATTCCTTATCGAATCTGCAAAATACCTTGACCATGATACGGTGGTTGTCATCATTGGCGATGGTCCTGAGAGAGCACGCCTTGAGGAACTCGTAAAAATCAGAAAACTTGAGCACAAGGTATTTTTTACCGGGAAGGTGAGCCATGAAGAACTGCCAGAATATTATGCAAGCGCGGATGTGTTTGTACTTCCGTCTACATCCCGCCTGGAGGCATTCGGGCTCGTAATAACGGAGGCGATGGCATGTGCCAGACCAGTTGTTGTTTCTGACATCCCCGGTGTAAACGAGGTGATTGCGAATGAGCAGGAGGGTTTGCTGAGTACACCGATGGTACCAGAAGATATCGCAAAGAAAATAAACACAATTCTGCACAACCCGGAACTTGCCAGGAAACTGGGCGAAAACGGGAGAAAGAAGGTGCTGGAAAGGTACGAGTGGATTAAAATCGCAAGACAGGTTGAGGAAGTGTATAGCCAGGTGGTTTCTAGCAGTAAGAGATAGAGATTGAAACAAAAGGTTTTTTATAATCTGTGTAATTCTTTGTGATGTGCCATGCGTAATCTGTGGTGCTGGAGACCGCTTTCTGTGTGAGCAATGCTCAAGTACAATTGTACCAATACACTACAGCAAAGCAAATCCCGGCGATTCTGTCATAGAAAGATTTAATGCAGTTTTTGGTGAGAACCAGTCAATAGAAAATGCCACGCAGTTCAACAATTACCTCTCGCTTTTAAATGTTCCTGTCACAATTGCAGGGGTGCATGTACTGCTGACCGCGGGTGACATAAAAGTTATAAACACATTTATTGAAAATTTCAAGAAGGAGTTCAGTGTGAGCGGAAGTGTTGAGAACACTGAGTTTCTGCTTCGACTTGCTGTGCTCTACTGCTTTGTTGAGCAAAATCCCGTATCCGCATCTGCAGTTTCCAGGATTGCACTGAGCATCGAGCCAGAAAATATAAAGGGAACCATTGTACACGGCTTTGCAGCATTTCTCAGCGGACATGTGACACAGGCGTCAGAGCTCTTTGACCGGGTTCTAACACGGGAACCAGGGAATGCAGAGGCGTGGTATGGCAAAGCCCTTGTGATGAAGTCCGCAGGCAGATGGGGTGCTGCAATTCAGTTCCTGAATGAGGTACTTAAAATCAACGATAAGTTCTACTCCGCATACATCGAGAAAGCGAAAATACTGTATAACCAGAAGAGATATGAGGAAGCTGATAGGACTGTGGATGCCGCAATCAGAGTACAACCTCTTGCAGGTGATGCATGGGCACTCAAGGCACAAATTCTCAATGATACTGGCAAGTGGGGTGGAGCATACCAGTGTTTAAATCAAGCAATATCACTTGAACCATCAAATAGAACATATGTAATTGAGAAGATAAAACTCTTGATTGCGCATGGAAAAAAAGACGATGCCAGGGCACTTATTTCGGAACTATCTCAAGTTGAAAAATCTGATGAATTAAATCAACTGATGAAGGAGTGTGAATAGCATGACATTACCTGTCTCACTTCTGCTGAGACCGCTGGGGGAATTAAAAGAGGATGAATGGTGTATGGCAGAATTAACCGTGAACAATTACGGCGAAGAGCCAATCTCATTTATAAAAGTTGAGATTTTTGGTGACATCGAGGCAGAGAAGCCAGTACAAATAGATAAACTTGAAATCGATGAATTGCTCTCATTCCAGATAAAGGTCAGAGCGTTAAATCCAGATGGAGTTGTGGTCCTTAAGGCATCAAAGATTGAGGGAGAGCATGTCGTTGATTTCATGGCTACTACGATGAAGTTTAGTGTGAGACATGAGCAGGGAAAAATCCACAAGGCATACAAGCGGTATGCTGCCCATACTGAGATGGTATGCAAGCTGTGTCAGGAAAAAATATACCCTGGTTTTCTCGTGGTGCACTGCGGTTGCAATGCGGTGTTTCACCACAAGTGCGTCCAGGACCTCACGCACTGCCCCGCCTGCGGACGGAAATGGTAGGTTAATCGTGGACTGTGATGATTGCGGTAACCACCTTTGTGGTAGCACCTGTATATGTGGCAGTGACCCTGATTTCACCTGTATGCACATTTGTGGGCAATTCTGGTGTCACCGAGAATTGTGCCTGTCCGTTTTTGTCCGTGAGCTTCTTTGTATCCACGCCACAGCCCTCAAGGTGTATCTCCACGCCTTCCAGCGTCTTTCCATTCGTATCATATGCGGTGATGTTAAAGTCATAGGTGTTTCCAATTGTCATGTCTGTTACCTCAATTGAGATGTTGTTCAACTCTGGTTTCTTTACCATATACATCCAGCCAATCAGGATTGCAATTCCCACTGCAGCCACAATCACAAGCACGATCAGAAACAGGGGCAATCCCTGAAGCGCACCTTTTCGTGCCTCGCTCATGGAAAAACTCAATCGATGCATACTACATTATGGATTAGGTAATATATATCTTCTTGGGCGTTCCCACTGTTATCTTTATATACAAGGTGTATATGTGATAAAGTACGGAGGCGTTCCAATGACTACAGGTTATGATGTACCTCCTGACGAGCTTATAAAGAAATTAACAGAAAAATTGAAAAATAGCGGCAAGGTCGTACCGCCTGAATGGGCGAAATTCGTGAAAACGGGCACGCATACAGAGCGTGCGCCAGTACAGGATGATTGGTGGTACACGAGAAGTGCAGCGGTTATGCGGAAAATTTACATGTGTGGACCAATTGGCATAGAAACGCTGGCATCAGAGTATGGTGGATTAAGAAGAAGAGGTGCAGCACCAGCGCATCCCAGAAAGGGGAGCAGAACAATTCTCAGAAAAATTCTTCAGCAACTCGAAGAAATGGGGTATGTAGCTAAAACAAAGCGTGGTAGAGTGCTCACACCGGAAGGCAGAAAGGTCATCGATGCACTTGCCCACCAGGTTCTCCTTGAATTGAGTGCAAAGGACGAGCGACTGAAGAAGTACCTCTGAGGAGAGAATATGGAGAATGATGAGGAGCTCGAAGAGTTGCGAAAAAGGAAAATGATGCAGGTTCAGATGGCTGCACAGCAGGAGCTGGCACGCCAGGAGAAAGAGCAACAAATCCGTGAGTTGAAGCAGTCCATCCTCAGGCAGATACTTACACCTGAAGCGAGAGAACGCCTGGCAAGGGTGCGACTTGCAAAACCGGAACTTGCAGAAATGGTAGAAAATCAGCTAATAATGCTTGCTCAATCTGGCAAGTTAAGGTCAATGGTCACAGATGAATTGATGAAGGAACTACTGGCAAGATTACAGGCGGAAAGAAAAGAAACCAGAATAATAAGGAAGTGATGATATGGCACACACAAAACCACTGGCAAAGAAGTTGAGGTTGCTTTCAAAGATGAAAGAAAATAGACGCGTACCTGCATGGGTAATGCAACGCACCGCACGGAAGTTTCTGAGGCATCCGAAGCGGAGGACATGGAAACGAGGACATCTGCATTTGTGAGGTGGTAGTATGGCAGAAGACAAAGCGGAAGAAAAGTGCGAGTATCTCGAACGGGTTTACATCGTCCCACTGGGTGCGAGCAAACACATGCCTCCCGACTATGCTCGAGCAAAGCACGCAATTGGTACAATCAAAAAGTTTGTCTCAAGACATATGAAAGTGTCGCCTGAAAAGGTGTGGGTAGACCCAAAACTGAATGAAGCAATCTGGACTCGGGGCGCAAAACACATTCCGAATAAGATTAAGGTAAAGGTCGTGCGATTTGAGGACTGCCTGGTAGAAGTTGACCTCGAAACGGAGACAGTAGAAGGCAGGAAAGAGAAAAGTGAAACAAAAAATGAGACAGGTGAAAAAGAAAAAAGCGGGAAAACTGAGAAGAAAGGGGAAACCGAGAAAAAAGAGGAATCTAGTTGAAATTCGGATTACTTGATTTTGCAGGAAACCCATACATTGGCGTCTATTGCAGGGTTTCAGATAGATACGGGATATTGCCAGATGTTTATAGCAGTGCAAAAACCAGCATAGAAAATGGGCTGGGCGTTGAGGTCGTTGTTTCCTATGTGTCCGAGAGTGCGGTTGTGGGAGCAATGTGCGCAATGAGTAATGCTGGCGTTGTTGTCCCTGCGCTCGCTACTCCCGAGGAGATTGCACTCCTTGAAAAGCACATGAATGTGTGTGTGATTAATGACAAGCTAAATGCATGTGGGAACAACATATTGATGAACTCAAAACATGCCTTATTAAACCCGGAACTGGGCAAAAAAACTGCGAAACAGATACATGATGTGCTTGGCGTGGAAACGATGTACGGTACGATTGCTGGCGTAAAAACTGTGGGAATGTGTGCGCTGATAAATGATAGCGTGATGCTCGTGCATCCTAAAATAAAGCCAGAAGAGAAAAAGAAACTGAAGGATTTTTTTGGTGTGAAAATTTTTGAGTGCACCGCAAATTTTGGTGTGCCTTATGTAGGCGCATGTACACTCATGAACGCACACGGGGCACTGATTGGAAGCAAGAGCACACCCGTAGAACTTATGAAGATTCAGGAGGCCTTACTCTCTCCCTGAGTGTTCACCGTTTCCGGGATGTCTGTTCTTTGCGTGGTTACCTCCAGCAACCTGTCGAGATAGCGCTGTCTCGGGTCTCCATCCGTAATCATGCCTGCAAGCCAGTCAAGGAAGAGTAGCGGTATAAATACCTTGCTTATGTTTCTTATCAGTGCACTTGCAAAATCCAGATTTCCCTTCTTGCTGTACACACGGAGCGCGAGCATTGCCTTGCCCAGTGTCCTTCCGCCTGCCTGCTCCGTAATTGCAGAGTAGAGCCAGAGACAGAGCCCGAAACCACCCCACCAGAGCCACGAGAAAAATTTGAGAAAGTAGCCGATGAAAAATCCGAAGATAAAGAAAGGTATCGAGATTATAATAAAGTCAATTACAAATGCAACCACCCGATGGAGCCAGTGCCTCTGCAAGAGTTTGTCATGTGCAATCTTCTCAATCGGGAGCATATGCTCACCTCTCAACGATCACCGCAGTATCCTGAATCTGGATTATCTCTGCTTCTTTTCCTCCAAGCATAATTGCTTTTCTTGCCTTCAAAAACGCTTTTTCTATTCTCACAATTTCCCCATTTTCAATTTTAACTTCGATGTTTTCAAAATCTGGTTTAATCTGGTTAATATCCAGTTCTCGCAGTGCCTTTGCAATCTTACCTGCCTTCTCCTTGAAATGCGGACCTGCCTTCGCCATATCCAGTGAGATTTCTACAATGCGTTCCTCGACCTCAGCCCGCTCAGATATGCTCACACTTCCTGCCCGCAATGTGTTTGCGATTGTGGTAAGGGCGGATGAGGCAAGATGCGCATTTGCACCTGTGATCAGAATATTGCCCATCCTTGCACCCACATTTCCCAGTTTCTCAACCTTCCATGCCCTCACGCCCGCAATGATTTCCTTAACAACCTCGCCCTGTTTCTCAGCATCTGTATCTGAGAACTCGAAATCTGGCCATGTGGAGATGTGCACGCTATTTGCACCTTCAAATTTCCGGTACAACGCCTGATAGACCTCCTCGCACACATGCGGAATAAACACGGAAAGCATCTTTGTGAGCCCCAGGCCAATTGTAAACAGAGTCCACCTTGCTCCCTCTTCACTGGCTCTGTGCTTCACCATTTCGATATAATGGTCTGCAAACTCGTGCCACATGAAGTTCTCGAGCGTTAGCAGTGCCCTTGGAAACTCAAAGTTCTCCATGTGCATCGTCGTGTCCTGCACGCATTTTGCATATTTTGCCAGTATCCATCTATCCTCGATTGCCAGTGTGCCCTGCCTGCCATCCCAGTCCCGGATTGCATTCTCAATAAACCTGTTTATGTTGTAGAACTTGTTTATGAACCTTGAGCCATGCACCAGTTCCTTCTCCTGGAATGGCGTGTCCTCGCCAATACTGCACTTCGCACAGAAATAACGCCAGGCATCAGCCCCGTACTTCTCAAGCAGCGGTAGCGGGTCAATTGCATTTCCTGCAGATGCATGCATTGGTGTGCCATCCGGTGCAAGGATGTGCCCGTCGACCATGATCTCATACCAGGGGATCTTATCCGTGATTTGCAGGCACCTGAGGATTGTGTAGTACGCCCAGGTCCTGATTATGTCGTGTGCCTGCGTCCTTATGGACATGGGATAGTACCTGCTGAATTTCTCGCTATCCCGCTCCCAGAATGCATTGTACAATGGTGAGATGCTCGAGTCCATCCAGGTATCGAAAACCTCCTCTGAACCATGCAATTCGCCACCACAATCAGGGCATTTTTCAACCGGTGGTCTGTCAATCGTTGGGTCTACATAGCACTGGGACTCCTCCGCAACAACAGCTCTGCCACATTTCACACACTCCCACACAGGAATTGGTGTAGCAAAGTAGCGCTGTCTCGATATCACCCAGTCCCATGTGAGTGAATTTACCCAGTTTACAAGCCGAATTTTCATATAATCGGGGTGCCACACGATTTTATCTGCGGCAGCGAGCACTGCATCCTTGTATGGAAGAATTTTAAGGAACCACTGCGGTAAGGCAAGAAACTCAATTGGAGTGTGGCATCGCCAGCATGTGCCCACATTCTGCGTTATCTCCTCCTGCTTCACCAGCAAATTCTCACGCTTCAGGTCCTCAATTATCGCCTGCCTTGCCTCCTCTATCTTCATCCCCCTGTACTTCCCGGCTATCTCAGTCATCCTGCCTTCCCTGTCAATTCCCATCTCAACTGGAAGGTTGTACTTGTGCACCCACTCGAGGTCGTCCTTGTCACCAATCGTGCATATCATCACGATGCCAGTGCCGAAATTCGGGTCGACCTTTTCATCTCCAACAACCTTCACCCGCTTTCCGTAAATCGGCGTAACCAGTTCCCTGCCTTCAAGAAAGTAGTTGTGCTCATCTTCCGGGTTTACCGCAACCATCTGGCATGTGCAAAGGAGTTCAGGCCTCGTGGTTGCAATCACAACAAACTCATCACTATCTGCCCTCCTGAATTTTATGTAATTCAGTTTTGTCTTTCTTTCCCTGTACTCCACCTCTGCATCTGCAAGAGCTGTCTCGCATCGCGGGCACCAGTTAACGGGTGCATTCCCCTTGTATATATCTCCACGCTTGAAGAGCCGGATAAATGTAATCTGGGTTAATCTTCGGTAGTACTCCGCATCTGTCTGGTAGTAAATCGAGGGGTCCATGCTCTCCCCGAGGATTTTAAACTGTCGTTTCATCTCGCCAATATTTCCCTCTGCAAACTGGGAGCAGAGTTTTATGAATTCCTGCCTTGAAACGCTCTTTTTTGTTATTCCGTGTTTCTTCTCCACATTCACCTCAATCGGTGTTCCATTCACATCAAAGCAGAGCGGGAAGAACACATTATAGCCCCGAAGCCGTTTGTATCTTGCCACGAAGTCGATGTGTGTGTAGTGCGTTGCATGTCCCATGTGCAGTGCACCAGATGCATATCTTGGCGGGTTGTCAATTGAATAGTATGGCTTTGTGGAATTGAAATCGAAGTGGTAAATTTTTTCGTTTTCCCACCAGTCCTGCCATTTCTTCTCAATTTCTTTCTGGTTATATTCTCCAAGCATGTGCAAGCCAAATACATGGAGAATAAAAAAGTTATCTGTGTAAAAGCTATCCTGTGCCCTGTCAACTGATGAGAGAAGATAATATATACTTCTTTGCCATATCTAAATACCAACAGAGCAAATAGAGATCTGAGGGGGAAATCATGATAAAACAAAAGGTTGAGAGAATCCCAACAGGCATACAGGACCTTGACGCAATTATTGGTGGTCTTGTTGCAGGAAGGACGCATCTATTGAGCGGAGAACCAGGTACTGGAAAGTCCATGTTTTCTTATCACTTTATGTACAATGCACTGAAGCATGGGCACACGGTTGGACTTATTACAACCGAAGAACCAACTGAATCAATTATGCTCCACAGTGCACTCCTTGGTATGCCGCTCGAAAAATATGTAAACAAGTCGCTTAAAATTGTGGATATCGCATCACATCGGGCAATGGAGGCAGCATTTGCAACACCAACCGGGGACTATCTTATACAGAGTTTCCGTGATATGCAGCAACTTATACCGCCGGGTATAGATTGTCTCGTGATAGACACGATTACGCCATACATCCTGCCCATGAATCCCACCATGGCAAGAGAGACCGCTATTGAACTTGTGATGAACATGGAGTCCGCAGGACTCACTTCCCTCCTGATTCTTGACGAGTCGGTGAGCGAGCATGTGCTCATGACCCTGGCAGCACCCATGTACGGGCATATCCAGCTGGTTTATCAGAAAGACCCATACACTGGAAAAACAAAAAGATGCATGTACATACGAAAATTGAGGGCAACAACAACTCCCATAAATCCGCTCATATACAATCTCACAGACAAGGGGATATCTATTCAGAAAGAGATAAAGGATTAATGAAGAACTTTTTATATTTGCATTTATTGTTTCAGGTTCATGCATAAGCGTTTAGCAGTGAAGGATGCGCATCTCTGTGTTGGATGCCAGATGTGCGTTTTTGCATGTGCAAGGAGAACGGGTGTCGGAGGCACGGAAGGCAGTGCAATCCATGTACGCTCTGTTGGAGGCATGGAGCATGGTTTTACCGTGATTGTGTGCAGGGCATGTGAGGAACCCTCGTGTGCCAGGGCTTGCCCAGAGAACGCACTCAGAAAGAGAGAGGGTGGCGGTGTGATGCTCGAGCATGCAAGGTGCATCGGGTGTGGTTTCTGTGTTCAGGCATGCCCGCTGGGTGCAATATTCTGGGATGTACATACAAACAAGCCCGTGGTGTGCATGCACTGCGGTTACTGTGCGCAATACTGTCCGCATGGTGTGCTCAAACTGGAGGTGAGGTAATGCTATCAAATGTGCTCTACATCAACCTCACAGACAAGACATTCAATGTGAGGGAGCGGAAGGACCTGTTTGAGCGGTATATTGGCGGCTCTGGGGTTGCTATAAAACTCCTTGTGGAGGAACTGCCTGCAGGAACTGATCCGCTTGCGCCTGCGAATCCCATCGTGCTTGCAGTTGGGCCGCTCACAGGCATCTTCCCGTTTGCCTCAAAAACGGTTGCCATGTTCAAATCACCACTCACTGGAAATCTGGGCGAGAGCCATGCAGGTGGCAGAAGTGCGGTGGCAATCAGGATGGCTGGCTATGGTGCAATCGTAATAAAGGGTGCAAGTGAACGCCCGGTTTACATTTCCATACTAAACAACAGGGTGTTTTTCAGGGATGCGGGTGCACTCTGGGGCGTGAGAAGCAGTTTCACGGTTGGCAGAATCATCCGTGAGCGGGAGACAAATCCAGGTGCAAGAACAATCATGCGTATCGGAGGGGCTGGTGAGAAACTTGTGCGGTTCGCATCTGTAACCACGGAGACCTACAGGCATTTTGGCCGTCTGGGACTCGGTGCGGTTTTCGGAAGCAAGAGGTTGAAGGCAATTGTTGTATCTGGAATGAATAAGATTGTGCTCAGGGATGCAAGGGCATACCGTGAACTCTACGACAGCATTTACAATCTATCTGTGAAATCAGAACTGATGAAAAAATACCATGACCTCGGTACCGCTGCAAATGTAAAAAATCTGAATTACCTCAGGGCACTCCCGACAAAGAATCTTACCGCTTCGTGCTTTGAGTTTGCAGAAAACATCTCAGGGGAGAAGCTTGCCCAGGAGCATCTTGGCAGGAGGGTTGCGTGTGCACACTGCCCAACTGCATGCATCCACCTCGGTGCACTTCGGGAGCGGTATCAGAGCGAGCCGTATTTCTACAAAACGACGATGGTTTCGTATGACCACGAGTTGATATATGCACTTGGCACGATGCTTGGCATTTCAGATGCAACTGCCCTGCTCAAACTGATTGAGGAGGTTGACATCTACGGGCTTGACGCAATAAGCACGGGTGTATGCCTTGCCTGGGCAACTGAGATGCTGGAAAGGGGATTGCTCGCCGAGAAGGAAACGCTCCTGGCACTGAGATGGGGAGATGTTGAGAAGTACATTGAAGCGGTGAGAAACATCGTCAATCAGCCAAATGAGTTCTATGCTGCCCTTGGCAGAGGCGTGGCTCAAGCCTCCAGCATATATGGTGGTACTGACTTCGCACTGGCTTTCGGTGGGAATGAAATGGCTGGCTATCACACGGGTCCGCTGTTTTATGGCACACTGCTCACGGGTGCCAGACACAGCCACCTTGACAGTGCGGGCTACAGCTTTGATGAGAAGAATGCAGGCAGAATTGTAGAGCCAGAAGCAGGAGCACAGATGCTGTTCGAGGAGGAGGCGTGGCGGAATGTGCTCACATCGCTCGTGGTGTGCCTCTTTGCCAGGGGGATTTACAGCGAGAGCATCACTTCCGAGGCACTCAGGGTTGCTGGGTATTCGTTCAGCACTGAGGAGTTGCGGGAAAAGGGCAGGGAAATACTCAAATTGAAGCATGAGCTGAAGGCACGGGAAGGTTTTAACTGGCAGAATCTCAAGATTCCGAAGAGGGTTCTGGAAACTGAGACACCTGCGGGTAAGGTGGATGCAGATTACATGCAGAAACTTGTGGAGGCGTATTTCAAGATGGTGCGGAAGTAATTCTGTTCCATGATGCCCTGGTAACTGGTATAACGCAGTATCACAGGATGCTCTGTTGCATGACCTATTCTGCCAGAAAAATCTACCGAAGAGAAAGTCTACCGATGGGCTAGAGATATTTGTGCAACACAGTACCCAGAATGGATTTTCACCACAGATAAGTGTTAACTCTCCAACAATGCTCAAGCTTTCTTCTTTATAGCATAGATGTACTCGGTAAAACCTAATATATCCCAATATGCCCAACCCATTATTTTTTTATATTCTAGGAGGTGATAAATCATTATTCCAGGTGTTAGGACACATCCTAATAGATTTCTTCTTGTCTCTGCTTTAACGATCGTAAAGCCCGATTTTAAAAGAGCATTAGCAATTTCTTTGATGTCATATATCCTTACATGAGTAGGATCATCGCAAAAGTTCAAAGTCCCCTGCATTGAAGGAAAAGATAAGCTTTTTACACTTGGAAATTCAATATATATGCCTCCACCTACCCTTAACTTTTTCGCAAGAATCTCTAATATCTGAGTGCCATTTATTGTATGTTCGATTACATGCACAACCATAATAAAATCAAAATAGTTGTTAGGTAGAATGCTATCTAGTTGAAGTATATTGTCTAAATCTACATTAAAAAAATGATTTTCTAATATTTTTTTGTCTTCTTTTGTCAAATTATATTCTTCTTTATCCAAACCAAAGTATTCAATATCGGGAAACATAGAAGTAATAAGGGATGGAGAACGATTACCGCAACCAACATCTAAGAGCTTAATCTTCTTAATAGCATTATTTGCTATAAATTTTTCTAGATATACAAACTTATTATTGATTGATTTGCTCATTTTTAGTTTTATTTTGTTTATAAGCATCATTCTACCTTGCATGTTTTCGCCTCATCATTTTCGGATACCTCTCAAGCATTTTTCTGTTTTTGTCCATATACATACTCGCTTTACAGTGTGAAGAGGATATGCACAGGAAATCTGCAATCGGCGACTTCACACTTATGTCATTAGTCAAGTGACTGAACGGATATCTCCGGTTTCTCTCTGTGCACAAGCGTTGCGTATGCATCCTTGTTGATAGTGCTGCCGAGCACACATTCGCTACACTCCTCGATGTAGGGCGAGACACATATACTGCCTCCGCCAAATCTGATGCGTAGTGGTGCTCTGCTCCTTCTCATCATCTTTTTCTACTCCTTTTGCCGCCTTAATACACACGCCAATTTTAAACTTTTGCTGTGTAATGTCAAGCAACATCGGTCACATAGCCATGTTGGGGAGGAATACCACAGATACCCATATGATAACGCTGGTTGGTATACCAATCTCTAAATTCTGGCAGAAGCTACGCATGGTCATAAAACACCGAGCCAAGAGGTAAGTACTCCTCGGTTAATGTCCGAATTACCCCTTCCACATTTCCTTTACACCATACTACTTTTCTTGACACCCCATACACTTTGGTCACTAGAGATTTCAGATAGCCCTGTCTCACTGCCTCTACAATTTTCTTTTTCGCCTCAGGAGAGTTTGTTTTCATACTGCATCCCCTCCTCAATCTCTGCTCCCCCGAATTATGCCAGTGCCTATTAAATCTTCTCCCACTTGAAGAGAACAGTAAGAAATAACTAAGCAAAAAATGGTACCATATCAAGTTGACTTTACAATCTATGCCAGATAAAAAAATTATTCAACGACCCTCAAGTGCAGGAAAAAACATATATATTGATAGAGTATACCAGCAAAAAAGAGAGGATGGTGAAAAAATGAGAAAACGGATTGTTGCTGGCATTTTGTTCGTTCTTATGGTGCTCGGAATCTGGGGAGGCGTTCTCGATTTATACAAGGGAGCAGACGGAGATGTAGAACGCATAGAGTACAAGGATACAGACCTGCTAGCATACTGGAACTTCAATGAAAATGGAGGAAACACTGCATACGATTCATCTGGGCACGGTTATCATGGGACGATATATGGTGCTACATGGACTTCTGGTGTTTCTGGTTCTGCACTATCGTTTGACGGAGCAAGTTATGTAAGAACAAATAGTTATATTACGCTCTCTAACCCGCTTACATTTGAAATGTGGATAAAGTATTCCGTTGCACCGGATGTAAATACACTAATTGCAAATCGGGTTCCGGGATATACTGCATATGGAGTTGCGGTGTTTGTCAACTCATGGCCCACAGAAGACAGAAAAATCGGTGTAGAGGCAGGCGATGGTTCAACAGGGAGCGGAATAATAACGGATGCTGGCACGGCAATACCAGGAAAATACCAACATGTTGTAGCTGTATGGGATGGAACAAACTCAAAGATATATGTTGATGGTGTTGAAAAAGCAAATGGAAGCCTTCTTTCCGTGTCTAAAACGGACTATGTGTACATTGGAAGATCGGCACCGCCTGGTGATATACATGGTTTCCATGGTATCATCGACGAAGTCCGCATCTACTCCCGTGCCCTGAATGCCAGTGAAGTCATGGACCACTATCTGAGCTACTTCCCATCGCCGCCCGCAAACCTGCAGGCATACGGCACTGGCTCGAGCATCGTGCTCAACTGGGAGCCACCGCTCTACACAGGTGGCTCAACAATCACGAATTACAGGATATACAGGGGCACTGCTTCTGGCACCGAAACACTGCTCACAACGCTTGGCAATGTAACCACATACACGGACACAGGCGTAGCTGTGGGCACGACATACTACTACTATGTCACTGCAGTGAATGCTGTTGGTGAGAGCAACCGCTCGAACGAGGTGTCTGCTGCAATTGTACAGCCAGAACCACCATCACCACCAAGGAATCTAACTGCTTATTCCTACAACGCAACTGCATGCCTTACCTGGGAACCGCCTGCGAGCA
>Ga0272448_1003589_pt1 | contig 18358 bp, 20 predicted proteins | sample YNPCB0191_FD_202220 | JGI IMG/M metagenome (GOLD analysis project Ga0272448, IMG submission 202220) | Hot spring sediment microbial communities from Yellowstone National Park, WY, United States - YNP-CB-019-1 | ecosystem: Environmental > Aquatic > Thermal springs > Hot (42-90C) > Sediment... | reverse complement strand
GACGGCAAGTAGCGATCCAACTTGCCGATTTTCTTTTCGACGTACTCCTTGAGCCCGTCGGACACTTCGAGGTTTTTCCCGCTCACGATCAGCTTCATGGCGTCCTCCTCTACTCAAGATTGGAGCGAAAACACCTTCCGCGGTGGGGGTCGGTTTTCGCAAAGAAATTGTATCACCTCCCGCGTGCGAGGGCAAGCCCCCACACCGATTTCGCGCCGCGCTGTTTCAGCGCGACGCTGCATGCGTCCAGCGTGGCACCGGTGGTGCACACGTCGTCGATCAAGAGTACGCGCGCCCCGTCCACGTGCGCGTCTGCATCGAATGCGCCCTGGACGTTCGCATGTCGTTCTGCCGCGTCCAATTCGATTTGCGAGCGCGTCTCACGCACGCGCGTCAATGCGCCTTCCCAGACGGGCAGGTGTGTTTGCGCGCCGAGCGCCCGCGCGAGCAAGAGCGCCTGGTTATAGCCGCGCATTCGCTCGCGCGTCGAATGGAGCGGCACGGCGGCGAGGACATCCACTGGGAGAGGGTGAGCGGACAGGTAGCCGCTCAGCAGACTGGCGAGCACGGCGGCGAGTTCGGGACGATGTTCGTACTTGAAAGCGTGGATCGCCTTGCGCAGGTTCCCTTCGAAGAAAGCCATCGCGCGAATGCCATCGATCTGCAGAGCAAGTTTCGAACAGTACGGACATTGCTTGGCGCGCAGAGGACGACCACAGCGGTCGCAGAGCGGTGGTAGAATCTTATCGATCTGAGAACGACACGCGGCGCAAAACCAATCCGCATCCACGCGGCGGCAGATGACACAGCGTGGTGGAAAGAGGAGATCAAGCAGCGCTCGGCGGACGGTCTGCGCCGACCGCCCTAATCGCCCAATCATACCTCTCCGCGTTTACGCGAATTCTAATGCGATATGGTCGCCGATAGCCGTGCCCGTTCGCGCAATGGTGCCGGCGGGCAATTCCAACACGTCAGCCGCCGCGGCGACGAATGGGCTGGCTCGCCACGGTGGCATTGCCGGGATCACATGTTTGACGATCCCGGTGCGATCGAGGAAGAGCACGTCAATCGCAAATCCCATGCCGATAGTGTGAATCGCTTTTTCGCCGCGCAGCAGCAGCCCCTCGCCGGGCTGCAGCGGCGGGTGTCCCAGTAAGCCGCGCAGCCGCGTCCACGCCGTGTCGGCGACATCGCCGCGATCGACCAGCACGGCATGGCGACTCGAATTGATCGCGCGCAGTCTACTTGCCAAAGAAGCCGCCGCTCGTGAAGATGAGCACTGCCGGTCCCAACAGCACGATGAAAATAGATGGGAAGATCAGGAAGACGAGCGGAAACATCATCTTGACTGGCGCTTGTGCGGCTTGCTCCTCCGCGCGCTGGCGGCGCTTGACGCGCATTTGATCGGACTGGATGCGCAGTACCTTGGCGAGACTGACGCCGAGTTGGTCGGCTTGAATCACCGCGGCGATAAAGTTGCTGACGTCCGGCACATCGGTGCGATTCGCCATATCGCGCAGCGCCTCGCGGCGCAATTTGCCGAGGCGGATTTCCGCATTCACGCGCGCAAAGGCGCGGCTCAGCTCATTGTCCCATTTCTCGGTCACCTTGACCATCGCCGCGTCGAATCCCAAGCCGGCTTCCACGCTGATCGTCAACAAGTCCAGCGCGTCCGGCAGCGCTTTTTGAATTTCGTGTTTGCGCTGCCTGATTTTGCTATTCAGCCAGAAAACGGGGAGGTAAAAACCGAGAATGCCGCCAATGCCGGCAAAGAGCAGCAATTGTGGAATTGGGGTTCTCAGCAGAGCCAGTGGGATGACGATGATGACGACAGTGATGACGGCTGCCATGCCGCGCATTCCCAGGAGATCGGCGGGTGTCCAGTTATTCGGATTGCCGGCCAGGTCGAGCTTGTGCCGCATTTCTTCGACGTTCCGCTGTGGCGCAAAGCGACCGATCATTGCCGCGATGCCGCGAATGATCGGCGTGATGACGCGCTCCGAGAAGGGTTGTTCGAGTTCGATCTCGGCGAGGGTCCGCGGGCGCGAGCCATAGGTGTTGAGACGGGTCTGGACTGTGCTGGGACCGGCTGCCATGCCCAAGCCGGTAAAGAATAGGATGACGCTCAATCCTAGGAGCAGGGGAAGAAGCAAGGTGATGGTCATAGTTCGTCTCCGTGGCGAGAACCGGACAAGGGCTAGACCTCGATGTCCGTAATCTTGCGGATGGCGAGGTAGCCCAGGAGGATTGTAAACCCTCCAGTGATCAGCATGATAATCCCGCACGTTTCGCTGAACATTCGAGAGAGATACGTGGGGTTGAAGATGAACAGAAATGTGCCCAGTGCGAGGGGCAGCAGGGAAACGACGTTGCCGGACAGGCGCTGCGACGCGGTCAACGCCCTGATCTGCCCTTTGATTCGCACGCGCTCGCGAATCGTCTCGGCAATCGTGTCGAGGATTTCGGAGAGGTTGCCTCCTACTTCGTGCTGGATATTGATCGCCGTGATCACCATGTCGAGGTCTTCGCTCTGGATGCGTTGCAACAGGTGCGCGAGCGCTTCTTCGATGGTCAACCCGAGTCCGATTTCTCGAACGACGCGCACGAATTCGACAGACATCGGTGGGGGCATGTCCCTCGAAACAGTCTCGATCGATTGCAGCAGACTATAGCCCGACCGCAAAGAGTTGGAAAGCAGAATGAGCATGTCGCCGAGCTGGTCGTTGAACGCGCTGAGCCGCTGGGCTTGCAAGCGCTTGACATAGAAGCGCGGCGCATAAAATCCGATCAGCCCGCCGATCAGCCCGAAGATCAGATTGCCGCGCCCGAGGAACAGCGCCACGAGGAAACCAGCCAAGATCGCTCCAATGTTGATGAGAATGTACTCTGAGGGAGTGAGTTTTAGATCCGCGCGCTGCAATTCGATCGCGATGCGCTGTGCGGTGCTCCCGGAGGCAAGTGCCTTGTTCAGTTCCTTGGTCACTCCCGGCTGACCGACGATGGCATCGGACTCGCCCATGGTTCCAACCCGGGAGGCGTAGCGGTCCAAACGGGAATCGATATCTGCTTTCTGGCTGTTCAGGATGCGGTCGAGTCCGAAGAATACCGCAAAGATGGAAAGGAACGCCAGCGCGCTGTAGATGATCGGGGTATCCATAATCCCTCACTCTCGCAAAAGCGGCTATTGGAAGAAACGGCTATCCAGCCCGAAAATCTGTGGCGGCAGGAAGATGTTCGCGGCTTCCAAGCGCTCCATGAACTTGGGACGGATGCCGGTGGGTTTCAACTTTCCCAGGACCTTGCCGTCCTTGACGCCGGCGTGTTCGAACTTGAAGAGGTCCTGCGTGACAATGACTTCGCCTTCCATCCCTTGGACTTCGGTCACGGAGACGACCTTGCGCGTGCCGTCTCGCATACGCTCGATCTGAACGATCAGGTTGAGCGCGCCAGCGATTTGTTCGCGGATCGCTCTCAAGGGGAGATCGACGCCCGCCATGAGCACCATCGTCTCCAAACGGTGGAGCGAATCGCGCGGGCTGTTCGCGTGGACCGTGCTCATCGAACCTTCGTGACCGGTGTTCATCGCCTGGAGCATATCCAGCGCCTCGCCCGCGCGCACCTCGCCGACGATGATGCGGTCGGGACGCATTCGCAGCGCGTTGACGACTAGGTCGCGCATGGTCACTTCGCCGCGTCCTTCGATGTTGGGTGGGCGCGACTCGAGGGTGACCACGTGCTCTTGGCGCAGCTGCAATTCCGCCGCGTTTTCAATCGTGATGATTCGCTCGGTCGACGGAATAAAGCTGGAGAGGATGTTGAGCGTCGTCGTCTTGCCGGAGCCGGTGCCGCCGGAGACGATGATGTTCATTTTCCCTTCGACGCACGCTTTGATAAACTGGATGAACTCGGTGGTGAAGGTCCCATTCTTGATGGCGTCTTCGACGGTGAACGGCACTTTTTTGAACTTGCGGATGGTGACGGTCGGTCCGACGAGCGAGAGGGGAGGAATGATCACATTCACGCGCGACCCATCCGGCAGACGCGCGTCCACGTACGGCTGACCTTCGTCCACGCGGCGACCCAGGGGCGAGACGATGCGGTCGATGATGCGCTCAACGTGCGCATCGGAATCGAACGTGATTGGCACTTTTTCGAGTTTGCCGCGCCGTTCGACGTAGATGTTGTGCGGTCCGTTGACCATGATTTCATCGATCGTGGGGTCTTGCAGCAATTTTTCTAGCGGTCCGTACCCCAGGACTTCGGCGAGGATTTCGTCGAAGAGGCGCGCCCGGTCGGCGCGCGCAATCGCCACATCTTCTTGCGCCAGGAAATCGCTGAACATGCCTTCGATGCTCTTGCGCACCTGGTCCTGTTTGGACAAATCTAACTTCGGGTCCAGCTCGGCGACGATTTTCTGCTGGATGCGCGCTTTGAGATCGGAGTAGGCGTCGTGCGCTGGCGCTGGCGCCTGGCGTCGGCGCAGGAGTGTATCGTCGCGCGGGGACGACTCGGTCGATGGGGGCTGGACGCCGTTGGGCGTTTGACCGGCTTTCTCGATCCGTTTTAGCAATGACATATCGGTTCCCTCTTTCTATCCGAATCTCTAGATGGATTCGCGTGCTTGGCTAACGTTTGGCTGATCGGGCTGCCATCGCGGTAGTTTGTCTCATTGTTGCGAGGCGCTCGACCAGCAGGCGCGCCATCGTATAGTATGCCTGTGCCAGTGGTAACTTGCGCTGGGACAGGACGAAGGGTACGCCGCGGTTCAGGGCAAGTATGCTGGTGCGTTCGTCCTTGGGCAAGGTGATCCCGACCGGGTGTTTGATGCTCGCCTGAATGTCTTTTGCGGTGATGCCGCTGCGGCCGTCCTCTTTGTTGAGAACGAAGAATGTCTTCTCCGATGGATAACCCAGGGCATCTGTCAATTCGAAGAATAGTTTGGCATTCTTGATCGCGGAAATGTCCGACGTGGACACCAGGACGATCTGATCGGCGAGATCGAGAAACAGGATCGTCGCTTCGTGGAACGACTTCCAGAGATCGATGACGATGTAATCGAACGCGTTGGACAGCAGGTCCATAATTCTTTTCAGATGATCCGTTTTGATCAACTCGGCTAACTCGGGGCGCGGGGGCGCGAGCAAGACCTTGACGCCGCTGGTGTGACTGGCCATCGTTCCATCCAGCAGGTCTTCGTCGATCTCGGTTTTCTCGCCGGTCATCTCGGCGATCGTGCGGCTGTTCGGCAGATTCAAGAACACGCCGATGTCGCCGAATTCGAAATTGGCGTCCACCAGCGCGACGCGCTCTTTGGTTTCTTCGCGCAGCGCGACGGCAAGATTCACCGCGAGGGTGCTCGTGCCGGCGCCGCCTTTGGAGCCAAATACCGCGATGATCTTCGCGCCGATCGGCGGCGGTGGTGGCGCGACGACGGGCGCGGTTGCCGGAGGCGGCGGCATCGCGACGCGGCGGGTCGCGGCGAGTTGGTGGACGCGGTGAATGCTGTTGATCAACTCATCGCCCGAAAAGGGTTTGATGAGAAACTCGCGTGCGCCCGCCAGCATAGAGCGGCGAAGGTAATCGGCTTCGCCTTGCACGGACATCATCACGACCTGGGCATTGGGTACCTGCGAGGAAATGGCTTCGCTTGCGGCAATGCCGTCCATCCCGGGCATGTTGATGTCCATCAGGACGATATCCGGTTGTAGTTTTACGGCAAGGTCTACGCCTTCGCGCCCATCCGCCGCGACGCCCACGATTTCGATGTCATCTTCAAAGTACAACAGTTTTTTGACATTCTCGCGCGTCTCGGCGATATCGTCGACGATGAGTACATGGATCTTGGGGCTATTGGCGCCAGATGCGGGCATCGAAAACCTTTTTAGGAACGTCGTTGAAAAGTATCATTGGGGCTCGGATGGGACATACGATCAGCCGCGTCATTACCGGGTGGCTGGTAGCAAATTGAAATTGAAGCGCTTGTTGAGGTATTGCAACGTTACTGGTTCTGTGGTCACTTGTTTATGATCCCCCGCGGGACGCAGGACAAGTTGAATGGATCCTTGCTCGCTCGCGCTTTTGAGTGCGAGCGCATCCTGTCGATCCAGTACAAAAGTGAGAATGTCTCCCGCCGGCGCTTGTTGTTGCCCACTGCTTGCCGGCGCAGCTGCCCAGCTGCCGACCTGTAGAATCAAAACGTCTTGCAGCATCAACTGAGTGACGGGCTGGCCTTCCGTCCCGGTCGTAGCAGCACGTGCTGCGGTGGTCGTCGTCTGGGTTGGAATGGACGAGGGGCTGAGCGTGAGCAGGAGGTCCACCGAGTCGCCGGGTTGCAGTGCGTTTGCCACGCCGGAAACCGCGTTGATCGAATACGCGACGGCGACTTTGCCATCTGGGATGAGATAGGAGGCATTCGATCCGGTGGCTTTGGCGGTCGCTTTGTTAACGTACATCTGTGGCAAGATGATCTGCCCTTGATAGATGGGGACTGTGGCGAGTTTGCCCGCCACGTCTTCGATTTTCTGGCTGGCGCCCGGAGGAATCGGTTCGGGCCATTGCTGAATCCCGAGTGCTTGCGGGTTGATCTCGGTGCGCGCCGGAATGTTTTGCAGCGCGATGACAACCGGTTGAGTTGGAACTTGCTGAGTCTGCGGCTGGGATGTGCTCAAGACCAGGAACGTTCCGCCTGCGGTAATCAGTCCCAGAATGATACCGAGCAGGACCAGAACTCTTCCTCCACGTCGCATAAGATACTCCTTTAAGAAGTTGCGGTGACGCTAACCTAAATTTATTGTAACCTGAAATCGTGGAATTGGCAAGGGAGATTGTGGTACTGTAAAAACTGCTCGAAAACCACTACAACTGCTATAGTGCTGGTGATGCAGGCGATATATGTGCAAGCACCTTGCGAGGCGTGTGCAAAGTCGCTTGACCAGCCTGCCTTGTCATTTCGAGGCGCGTCTTTTGCGCCGAGAAATCTCGCCATTGCTACCGGGGAGACTTTTCACGCCGCTCGAAATGACAACCTAGCAACTTGGCACATCCTGAATCACCACGGCAAACTACTTGACACCCGGCTGATTTTGTCATAAACTCATCAATAAGCGCGTTGCTGAGTAGTCCCATCTCTTGACCGATCGCAAAAATCATTCACTCATTCTCCATCGGGGAATTCAAATGAAACATTCCTCCAAACGTGCGCTTTCGTATGCCGTCGTTCTTACTACTCTGGCAACTGCCATCGTTGCATTCACGATTGCTCCTGAGCGAATGAATTCTATCCCGCGGAACGGTCCGGCGTTCCAGTTCACACCGCCTCCAACTCCTACAGTCAGTAACACGCCGACCAATACGACTATCCCGCCCGATACCCTGACGCCGACCAATACGAGTACTCGCACGAATACGCCGACTAACACGAGCACCCGTACGAATACACCGACCAGTACGCGGGTGTCCCCCTCAACTACCTCTACGTCACCTGCGCCAACAGCTACAAATACATCGCCGGCGGCGACCTCTACGCCTTTGCCGGTAGCGACGATCACTCCTTTGCTCGGTGGAATCGTTGTCACTGCAACACCGACGCCTATACCCTCATCGACATTGCCTACGACCGGCGCGTCTCCGTTGACCTTGATCGCCATTGGTTTAGTGCTGGTTCTTGTTCTCGCCAGTGCGCGGTATTTACGCCAATCTGCCAGTTGATTGAAGAATCCAAGTACTTTAAAAGTGGCGGGTATGCTCTGATGGGCATACCCGCCACAATTTTTCTGTCTGCCCTCTTGCTACGGGCTGCGTTTTATGTACGGCAAGAAAACCGACCCGCTACCGCCTCCGCTACTTGTGCCTGCCGCCAAAGGTCCAAAGATGTTATCCGCGTAGCTTGGACTGCTGCCGAGTTCATCCTTTTCCAGAACGAGTCCGTATGAATTGCAGGGCACGGCGGAAGGACAGTAATCGATCTGCGCGTAAAAGTGCTGCGTATTCGCAGGTACGCTGCAACTTGCCCAGTACGTATACGTCGACGGCGTGCTGCTGCCAAAGTCGGTCAGGTAAATGAACGGTGCAGTGCCGGTTGCTCCGTGCGAGCCATCAACGCAGTTCATCGTTCCGCTGATGCTGTTGGGATTAGTCGGCGGCGAGGAAGGGTCTGCGTAGAAGGCGACCCAGAAGTAATAGATGGTATTGGCAGACAATGGCGCTTTGGAGTTTCTCAAACTCGGCGGCAGCGGAGGTGGCGCAAAACGTCCGGCGGGTTGCCTCCAGGGCGATTGGGTTGACGTGCTTGAAACATGCACTGGGGATTGCGTTGGCGTTTTACTGAGAACCGTGATCGTGATCGTCTTGGTCGTTGTCGTGCCTGGACTGAACGGCGCGGACATGCCGGTGATGGCATAATCGGGATAGACAGGAACGTCGTACACGATCTGAACCGCGTTCAATACAGGTGACTGGGTGTCATCCTGTGAGGCTCCCATGCTCACCTGGTATTGTACGAACTGCGCTGTGGGTTGGGCGCTAGTATCGATCGTATTCGTCACCGGAGAGCTATTGACTATCGCATAGAATGGCCCAATCCAATTTGGCGCATCGCTCAAGTCAGGGTTGTTCCCCATCCGATACCTGAGTGTCATCGTGACCGTGTTGCTGACCATCGCGTTCCAATTGATGCTCATCGTCTGGTAGCTTGATTGAAGATTAATGATCGATGAGGTAAACGTCCCGTTTGGCGTGTAAGTACTACCTGGCGCGGACAGAGGACCGTAATCGATAGTGTGTATAGGATCAATGCCAACCCCCGGGTTCCCCTCGATAACGTAAAGCCATCCGTCATCGCTTACGACAGCCGCAGTTCGCTGACGCGCGACCGACAGGACATAGCTTAATACCCAGGAACCGGGAGAGCCGTCGTCGTTGAGTAGGTTGGAGGCAATCGTGTTGGTAAGCACGGCACCTTGTTGGGCGGCTCCTCCAGCGACATATATCTGCCCGCCAAACGAAGCACCTGAACCGAGGATAAGGTTTTGTTGTAGCGTCACGCTGGCGTGCGTCCAACTGGCAATGTTTCCTGTGCTATCCGGAGTAGCATAATATACATCGGGATACCAAGTCGTACCGTCATAACCGCCGATCACATAAATCGTCCCATTGTAAGCGGCTGCCGCTTCCTGCATGAGCGCCAAAGGGAAAGAGGCTGTTTGCCAGCTCGAAATCGTACCGTCCGAGTTCGGCTTGGCGTAGTAAACGGTGCTCTGGGGAGTGTTCGTCGTGCCGCCGCCTCCGATTACGTAGATCGTACCGCTCACGACAACGGAGGCGAAATCGGAGCGAATATCCGGCAATGATTGAGTGCGAGTCCAACTGCCGAGGGAACCGTTTGAGGTTATCGGAGCATAAAGGACAGTGCTGGTGGGAACGAGTCCCACTTGTCCGCCAAGCACATACACATAGTTGTTCACCACCGCCATGCCATGATTCGAGACAGGATATGGAAGTGTACTGGTACCAGTCCAGTTCGTCAGATTATGATTTGTTGTGGAGAGAATTGTGGTGTATGAGACATACTGGGTTCCATTGAGACTCCCCGCCGCTCCGCCGCCCGATACGTAGATGCGTCCATTTTTCTGTACGGCAGCAAGTCCTTGTAGCGGCGCCAAGCCGGTGGTATTTCCGTCGGAACGCCAGTCGGCAGCAGAAATGCCGACGGTCATCAAGCGAACCTCACCATTGCCATCACCGCCGCCATTAGTATTCTGGGTTAACCCGGTGTGATAGAAGGAGCCCGGATTGAAATCGGCGACGGTTGTCTGTGTGACACTAGTGAGAACCGCGAGTGCGGGCGATGCCGGCATTGCGAATATTGCCAACGCGATGCCGCAGAACAACGCGCTGACAATCAGCAATCGGCGTGCCCCATCTGTCCTTGTCCTCTCAGAAGCGGACATCATCAATATCTCTGCGTTGGCATAACGCAACTGTCATCACTGTGTCAGGATCGTCGTCTTCAAGCCAGTGTCCATGCAGCCAGTCCCGCAGAAATCTCCAGGGGTCACGAACTTGACGAACTTGCCAGTGACGCTGTCTGGATTGTTTACGCCGCCGGTTAGATCATAACCCTGGAGGACAAACGCGGCGAATCCGACGAGATGGTAATCCAAGTTTGCCCCACCGCCATTTCCCTTGTCGGGCTGTGCAATGTCCCAAATCGGAACAAACATTGGAGTGCCAGACTGACCTACCGTGATCCAGTTATTTAATTGGGCTAGAATATCATTGGAATTCATGTTGCCTGGTGCGCCCTGAACCCAGCATCCGATGGCGATGCTATGGCAGCCCGTTACCGGATCGATGTAGCCGCTCAGTGTGTTTTGGTTTGGATCAAGTTCGTCGGCGACGTACCCCGCATTGTTTTCCCCGTTCCAGGACAGCCACCCAAAGTTGCCCGGACCGCCACCCTCGCGGATGTTATAAGAATTTCCGGGGGTGAAGCACGAACTGAGCGATGCTTGGCTACATTGAACACCGAGCGGCGCGAGACTCGCCGGCGCTTTGACACCGCCGTAGATCGCGGTCGCGGTGGCGGCGACAGCGCCAAGTGACTCGTTGACGATCCCCAAGAAGAAGGTATTGAAAGTTGTTTGCGGAATTACACGGACTCCCTGGGCACCATTGGGCACGCCGGCATTAAGTCCAATTTCCACGCCCACTTGATTGCCGCTGGCGTTGACAAAGTACGCTTTCACGTTGCTGTTAAGTGAATTGCAGCTTGGATCAGGATTGGGACCCGGCATGCCGTTGGATTTCGCGTAGGTCTCAATGACGACGCGAATGGCGCATTCGGTCACCGCGCTGCCGTTCGGCGCCAGCGCGAGCATCTTGGCACCGGCAAACGCGCTGGCATCGGCGGCGTCTTGCATTCGACGACGCTGGAGATAGGCATTGCCGCCATCGAAGACCAGACCCAGGATGGCAATTAGACCTACCATCAGCAACGTAATGAGGACAATCGACTGACCGTGCTCTCGTCGCAGTGTGTTGTTCAACATTTCTCCTCCTCACTCGACAGTCATTGTCGCCGAACTCTGTAGGATCAGGTTGCCGGTTGGACCGAAGATATTGCCTATCAGGGGAATAATCGGAGTAAAGGTGTAGGTGATCGTAACTTTGACCGTGCCCTTGGAAGAGCGTGTGGGGGATGGGACAATGGTAATGTGCATCGGCGGGTCAGTTGTGGCGAGACCGACTGCCGTTGACTTGGCGGCGTTGATGATGTCAGCGTCCGTCTTCGTCGCGATGATGCCAACCCGCGCCCCCTCGCGCGCGGCGTTCGCGATAACTGTGTTGGCGTACACCGCGCGCCCTAGGTCCAAAGTGCCCATGACGACCAGGAGCAGAAAGGGAAGAAGAAGCGCGAACTCAACGAGCGCTTGTCCCTGTGCAAGTTTCGAGAGGTTCCGCTGCGTCTGTCTTGACATTGTGGATCTACTTGATTTGCATCGTCGCGCTGACGCTCAATTGAATCGTTTGTTGCCCCGCAAAAAGATAGGTCGTGATTAAGGCGAAAGGATAATTAACTCGAACGGTGATGGATTGGTTGGGCTGGGTGTTGTTCGGGGCATCTTTGTAGGTGCCATCGTTTTGCACGGTTGGATCGGGAATCATCGCGTTGGTAATTGTGATCCCTGAGTTCGCCGCTTCCGTTTGGACATGTTGTCGGATACCGGCAATGTCGTTTGGGTAGTCTGTTCCATACCGCGCTCCCTCTCGTGACGCGTTCTGGATGGTCACATAGGCGTTGAGCATTCGTCCCAAGTCGAGAACGCCAATCAGGATCAAGATTAACAAAGGCAACGTGAGAGCGAGCTCGACGAGACTTTGCCCCGTGGAGTGTTTTGCGCGGTGGACTAGTGGCTGTTTGGGATACATTTTGGCTCGACTGCGCGCTCTTCCGTTCGATCAGAATTACGCATCGAAAAAGAAGGGGTTACGGAGCACTTCTCCAGACCCCTTCTTGTGGCAACTCATGACAATAATAAATCTTCGAATAGGATGATGTTGACGCAGGACCCTATCAGCGATAGGGCCTGGGACGTGCTTTGCTTGTCGCTCGATCAAGTGGTCGACAAGCCGTTCGTTACCTTGCTGAAGATGTTGGCGATCTGAGGTCCGACCAACATCAGGATGGCGATGACTACGATAGCCACCAAGACCAGGATCAACGCGTACTCGACCAAACCCTGACCTTCTTCACGGGGCAGATACATTGTGTCTCACCTCCCTTCTGTACAGATTCTTCTATGAGCTTTACCCACTCGCGGTTATTCTACCTTCGTTTTAATTATAGCGCAAGTGGTCTATGACACCAATAGGAGATGAGTACCCTTGCAAACCAGTGCGGTTTGCTGCGCTGGGTTCGTGATCCACCACCCAGTGCAGCGACACCCTGGCACTTGCGTTCCCGCCAGGGCAAGTGCCAGGGTGTCGCTGCACTAGATCAACGGCAACTCGATACGCACTTTGGTGCCGCGCCCGGTGCCGCTCTGGAATTGAATCTTACCACCCAACATTTCGATGCGCTTTTCCAGATTGGCGAGACCCGAACTGCTGCGCTGTCGCGCTGCCGCAATCGCAGAGGCAACGTCAAAGCCGCTACCGTCATCTTCCACGGTGACGACCACCGGCTTGTTTTGCAGATCGAGTGTGACCTGGACGCGCGAGGCGTGCGCATGCTGGGCGGCGTTGTTCAGTAGCTCCTGGATCGCGCGGAACAGGGTGACTTCGACATACGAGGAGAGCGCCGCTTCGCCCAACGTCGCCAGATGGGTGGGGAGGCGCGTCTTGCTTTCGAATGTCTGCACATACCGCTTGAGCGTCGGGATAAGACCGAGATCGTCCAACATCATCGGACGCAGGTCGAAGATGAAATCGCGGATGCGCTGGAACGTCGTGTTCGCGGCGTTCTTCAGATTGCCCAATTCCGCGCGCGCTTTTGCCGGATCGACGTCAAACATTCGCTCGACGATTTCGGCTTGCAGGATGAGATTCGTCAGCGATTGCGCGGGACCGTCGTGCATCTGCCGCGCCAGATGCTGGCGCTCGAGTTCCTGCGCTTCGATGATTTGAATCATCGATTGTTGATCGAGCGAAGGAGCACTCTGACCCGACGCCAGCGTGACGGAACCGGACGCTTCGGCGAGTTGTTCCGTCAACGCGCGGAGCCGGTCCAGTTGGTTGCGATAGCGTTGCAGCGAGCGCTGTTTGTTTTGCAGCTGCTCGAGTTGGCTGCGCATCATGAACAGGCGCAGCTGTACATCCTGTCCACTCATGTACGCGCTGCGGATCTCTTCGCGCGGATACGCTTCGAGGTTTGCTTCGACCTGGCGAATGCGGTTAGTGGCATCGGCTTGGCGCTGCTGGAGTCTTTCAATTTCGCCGGAAGTTTGTTTGACCAGAATGTCAATTTCACGAATTTCGCTGTCGAGTTGGTCGCGTTCCTTTCGGGCTTCGTCCGCCATTTCCTGTAGGTTGGGAAGTGTAGTCACTGCCATGGGGGTTGACCTCTCAGCGTGCGTCTTCCAGACGAATCCAGCCGCGCCGTAATGCATACACCGCCGCCTGCGTGCGATCGTTAACAGCGAGTTTGCGCAGGATCGATGTCATGTGATTCTTGACGGTCTGACGGCTGATGCCCAGGTGCTGCGCGATTTCCTTATTGCTCTGTCCGCGCGTGATCAGTTTGAGAATTTCCATCTCGCGCGTCGAGAGCGGCTGGAACGTAAACTCATTGCCGCTGCTGTCCGATACGGGCATCTGCTCGAATTGGCTGAGCAGCCATGTCGCGACCTGAGGCTTGGCAAGGACCGCGTCATTGACCACATAGTTGCCGGTGCTCACATCTCGAATCGCGCGGATCAACACCTGTGGATCGACATCCTTGGGAAAATACGCGGACGCGCCGGAACGAATCGCGTGCAGCATTTGTTCGTCGTCGTGATAGGCGGTCAGGATGATGATGCCGATGTCGTCCCGCGCCGAAGTTAGCTCGCGCGTTGCCTGCAGCCCGTTCAGCTTTGGTAGATTCACATCCATCAAGACCACGTTCGGTTTGAGTTTGCGCGCTTGCTCGATCGCGCTGGGTCCGTCCGCGGCTTCGGCGACCAGCTCCAGATCGTCTTCCAGTTCCAGCACGCGTCGCAGCCCCGCGCGAAACAGCGGATGATCGTCCACGATCATCAGCCGGATTTTGGGCTTGGTCGTCTTCTTGGTCTTGGAGCGAGTCTGGGCTTTTTTCATTTCTTCCCTTCACCTTGTCGGATGGGGCTTGCGGATCGGAGCGATCAGCGCGACGCGGACACCGTGCCCCGGTTCGGAGAATACCTGCAAGTTGCCGCCCAGCAAATCGGCGCGGTCGCGCATCGCGACGATTCCCAGCCGCCGCCCCGGCGCGACGGGCTGGGCGGGATCGAATCCTTTTCCGTTGTCAACGATGGTGACGATCAATCGATCCTGGGTCAGTCCCAAGTCAATCTCGACGTGCTTGGCGTGCGCGTGCTCGCGCACGTTGTCGAGCGCTTCCTGTACGATGCGAAAGATTGCCATTTCCATCGTCGCCGGGAATCGTTCGGTGAGCGCGTCCCATCCGCGCAGCGTGATGCGAATGCCGGTCCGCTTGGAAAAACTCTCGGCGTATTTTTCGAGACTGGCGTACAAACCGAATTCATTGAGGAGAGGCGGATGTAGTTCGTCGACCAGATCGCGCACGTGGCTCAATCCCTGGCGCAGCTCATCGAGCAGGGCAATCAATCCGTCGCGCGCCGCCGCCGGTTGATCGTCCATCAGGTTCAGGCACGTTTCGATTTCCAGCGCCGCGTTTGCAAGCAACTGCCCTGGTCCATCTTGCAGCGAGCGCGCCAGCCGATAACGTTCCTCTTCCTGCGTCTGAACGACGATCGCGGCTGCCGTCGAGGTCGAATCCTTCATTACATTTAGTATATCATCAAATCGAAGCGACTGCAACACTCTGCCGGACACCGGCAGAGTGCGTGTCCACTCGACAGGTTGTCACTCGCGGTTTGTCGGGTGGCTGGACACGCGCATGGCGTGAATCACAGGTTTAATTTGACACACCTATGCTAACGCGGTAGAATAATTGCAGCCGCGCGATGGGAGGAAAAATCACCGATGATTAGTTTTTCGCTCACGGATGAGCAGAAAGACCTGCAGAAACTCGCCCGCGATTTTGCGCAGAACGAAATTGCCCCCCTGGCTCCCCAGTTGGATCGCACGGGTGAATATCCCTACGCGATTCTGAAGAAAGCACATGGTCTCGGACTGTTGAACCTTACCATCGAAGAGGCGTACGGCGGCGGCGGACTCGGGTGGCTCGAGTCGTGCATCGTCGGCGAAGAGTTCGCCGCGGCGTGTGCCGGCGTGACGACCGCCGCGAACGCGAACGAACTCGCGCTCACGCCGATTGAACTCGCCGCATCCGAAGAGCAGAAAAAGAAATTCATTCCGCCGATCGCGCGCGACGGCGGGCTGGCAGCGTTTTGTGTGACCGAGCCGGGCGCGGGCAGCGATGTCGCGTCGATGCGGACGCGCGCGGTGAAAAAGGGCGATGAGTACATCCTCAACGGCACCAAGCACTTTATCACCAACGGCGATGTCGCGCAACTGCTGACGGTGTTTGCTTCGACCGACCCGGAGAAAAAGCATCGCGGCATCTCGCTGTTCGCCGTGCCCGCCGATTTGCCCGGCATTACGCGCCACCACATGGGCGAGAAGATGGGGCACCGCGCGTCCGATACCGCCGAAATCGTTTTTGAAGATGTGCATGTGCCCGCTGCCAACTTGCTCGGCAAGGAAGGCGAAGGATTCCGGGTCGCGATGGAAACGTTCGACCGGACGCGCGTCGGCATCGGCGCCGCGGGCATCGGCGTGGCGCGCGCGGCGATGGACGCCGCGATCAAGTTCGCCAAGGAGCGCCAGCAATTCGCGCAGCCCATCGCCAATTTCCAGGGCGTGCAGTTCATGCTCGCCGATATGGCGATCAAGATCGAGACCGCGCGCCTGGCGGTCTATTACGCGGCGTGGCTCACCGACGAGAAGTTGCCGTACTCGTACGCCTCCGCCATCGCCAAGGCATACGGCTCGGATGTCGCGATGCAGGTGACGACCGATGCGGTGCAGTTGCTCGGCGGGTACGGCTACATGGCGGACTATAAGGTCGAAAAGTACATGCGCGATGCCAAACTGCTGCAAATTTACGAAGGCACGAACCAAATCCAACGCGTCGTGATTGCAAAAGCAATCCTGAAGGATTAACGATGACGATGAGCCGCGATTTCATATTGGTCTTTTCCGGCGGCGTGGTTTCATTGATGACCACGCTCGTCGTTTTGTTCGTGATCGATTATTTCTACCGGCGCGACCAGAAAGCTCAAGCCGATCAAATACCTTCGTCCGCAGCAGACCGGCAGGCGATTCAGACCATAGCCACCCCGCCAGCGTCCCAGACGAAGACTGTCGAGCCGGCAGTCCAGAAACCCGCGGTCGGTCAAAAGCCACAGCCCGCAGTCGTCGAGCCGCCTGCGCCCAAACCGGCAATGATCGAACCAGCATCGCCGGCGCAAGTTGTCGATCAGCCGGTTCAAGCGCCGATGGTCGAACAAGCCCAGCCCGCAGTCGTCGAGCCGCCTGCGCCCAAACCGGCAGTGATCGAACCAGCATCGCCGGCGCAAGTTGTCGATCAACCGGTTCAAGCGCCGATGGTCGAACAAGCCCAGCCCGCAGTCGTCGAGCCGCCCGCGCCCAAACCGGCAGTGATCGAACCAGCATCGCCGGCGCAAGTTGTCGATCAGCCGGTTCAAGCGCCGATGGTCGAACAAGCCCAGCCCGCAGTTGACACGAAACCCAGCGTAAAAGACAAAACTCGACCGGTCGTTGTCGAGACACCCGTTGCGGCGCAACCCAAGCCGCACGTTGCTGATGAGCCGGTCAAGAAAACTGTCGCTGAAAAGAAACCCAAACCGAAAGCCGTCGATGCGACTTCTCAGCCGCCGCGCGTGTCTCCGCCGGAAACGATGAGGAAGAAAGCGGACGGCAGCGATTCTGGAAAATAGTGTGCAAAGGAGCATTGGATGAATGTCGTTGTATTGATCAAGCGCGTCCCGGACACAGAGACGCGCATTGCCATCAAAGATGGCCGAGTCGTGACCGAAGGCATCTCTTGGATCATCAGTCCGTACGACGAGTACGGCGTCGAAGAGGCGCTGCGCTTGGTTGAAAAGTACACCGGCAAAGTGACGCTGCTCTGCCTCGGTCCCGAAGAGGCGAAAGAGACGATTCGCAAGGGACTCGCGCTCGGCGCGGATGACGCCGTGCACCTGAACGACCCTGCGTTCGAAGGCGGCGACGCGTCGACGACCGCGAAGGTTCTCGCCGCCGCGCTGAAAAAGATGCAGTTCGATTTGGTGCTCGCCGGCAAGCAAGCCGTCGATGAAGACAACGCGCAAGTCGGCGTGCGGGTTGCAGAATTGTTGGACTTGCCTCACGTCAACTCGGTCATCAAGATCGATTTGAGCGAGGACAAGAAATCCGCCAAGTGCCTGCGCGAAGTGGACGGCGACCGCGACATCGCCGAGACGATTCTGCCCGCGATCATCACGACGCAGCAGGGATTGAACGAGCCGCGCTATCCATCGCTCAAGGGCATCATGGGCGCGAAGAAAAAGCCGATCACGGATTGGAAAGCCGCCGACCTCGGCATCGATCCGGCGACGGTGGGCGCGCGGGGCGCCAAGCTGGAGGTAGTCACCATGGAGCCGCCGCCAGCGCGACCGCCTGGAAAAATCATCCCCGGCGACGCGGCGACTGCGGCGAAGGAACTCGTGCGCTTGCTGCACGAAGAGGCGAAGGTGATCTAGCGCGAATTAGCCAAACGTGCCAAAATGCCAAACATGCCAGAAATACTCTTTGGCGCGTTTGGCAAATTGGTACATTTCCTTTATGGGTGATACTAAATGGCAAACAACATTCTGATCGTCGCGGAAGGGCGCGACGGCAACCTGCGCAAAGTCTCGTACGAGTTGGTCACTGTTGCGAACGAAATGGCGAAAGGGCTCGGCGGTGTGGTGGAGGCAGTGACGCTCGGCAACGGCATCGACCAATGCGCCGAGTCGCTCGCCAAGACCGGCGTCTCGAAGGTTTATCAAGTTGACCACGCGGCGATGGCGACGTTCGCGCCGGAAGTGTTCACCGCCGCGCTGGCGCAAGTCATCCAGCAAGCGCAGCCCGCGGTGATTCTGTTGGGTGCGACCGGGTTCGGCAAAGAACTCGGCGCGCCCAACAGAATCAC
>Ga0272448_1003586_pt1 | contig 18361 bp, 18 predicted proteins | sample YNPCB0191_FD_202220 | JGI IMG/M metagenome (GOLD analysis project Ga0272448, IMG submission 202220) | Hot spring sediment microbial communities from Yellowstone National Park, WY, United States - YNP-CB-019-1 | ecosystem: Environmental > Aquatic > Thermal springs > Hot (42-90C) > Sediment... | reverse complement strand
TCATTAAGTAGATAATTAATCATCTTGATGATGATTAATCATTAAGTAGATAATTAATCATCTTGATGATGATTAATCATTAAGTAGATAATTAATCATTAAGAGAATAATTAATTATTAAGATGTAATTTACCATTTTGAGGATGATAAATTCTTAAGAATTTATTTATTGTCAAGAGGTTAATCATTAAACATTAATCATTAGATATTAATTAATTATTAAAAAAAAATCATCAAGAGTAGATTTAGTAATTGTGCTAGGGACACTAACAGGAATGGTTAATCATTAAAAGTAGATTTATTAATCATTAAGATGTTGATTAATCATCAAGAAGATTAATAATCTTAATTAATCATAAAATTGTTAATAATGATATTAAATTAATCAAAATATTGTTAATATTGGTATTAAATTAATGATTTATTGGTGGGTTTACTAATCAGTAAAAACACATTATTTAAAAAATTATTATTTGTTATCTTAGTTAGGTTTATGATCAATTAATATATTACAACTTATAAAAAAGTTGATTCAAGCATCTTCCGATAGATATATTAACCATTTAGAGAAAAATACACATAATATTTCTAACTAAAGAAAGTAGTTTCCAGTGGACTTGTTAATAATTAGATCAATTAATAATGTTAACTTTTTTTAATCTAAATATTATTAGATCAACATAAACATTATTATGATCACTTAAATACAAAACAGCCGATAGTAGTATTTTGGATAATAAAAGTTTATTTCTCATATTAACTTATTAATATGTGAGTATCAGTATATATGTGTTATCTATAAACCATTAATTTTGGATTAAATTAAATTTTAGTTTCTTTACTAGTAAGTTCTATCTCAGTCATTAATTCAAACAATAATGACTAAGATAGAATTTAATGATAAAGAAACTGGAATTTGATCTAATCCAAAATTAAGTACATAGATAATAATAGTATATTAACCGGTTAATATGAGAAATAAACTTTTATTATCCAAATTAAAATAACATCTTCTATGTTAATTTCTATCATAGTATTTTATGTTTAGGTTGTCGTGATAATATTTGGATTTACATCTTAATTTAAAATGGATAACAAATTTTATAATCTAATTATTAAAAATAATTAGATTAATGTTACAAAGATGATAATCATTATATAAGAAAATATAAATATAAATGTCAACAAGTTCCATCCTCCATCTTAGAATCTTAGATATTAATATCTAAATTAAAAAGTAGATTAAAATAAATTGGAATAATAATATCTAAGATTCTAAGATGGAGGATGGAACTTCTTAGTCAATAAATAATGAATATTGTAAGATGATAATCATATTGTTAATATATTAAATTAACAATATAAATGGTAATTCAATATTGTTATGTATTAAAAAAAAAATAGCCTATAAATATTGGATCAATATTATTGATATGTGGTATGTATTGTTAATATAAGAGCAACAAGAATCAAAAATTAATCATTTAAAAAGTTTAATAATCAAGTGACCATATTATTCATCTATAAATAAATTTAAATATTAAGTAAATTTGTATTACATGATAAGTATTTATCTCTTAAAGACATAATATTAATTAATGCTTGTAATTGTCTAGTTAATTCAGACATTATATCGTATTTATAAGGATGGTCTGAATAAATATTTATTGATATATCATTGATTTTGTTCAAAATGTCTTGTTCTAGATTATTTAAATTGTTTATAGCTTTATTATATTCTTCATCTGAAACTCTCAATTTAATACGTTTGCTACTACATTTCATATTATTATCATTAGCTTTGTAGGAAGTGTATATATTATTCATATTTTATATAATATAAAATTTATTATAATAAATAAATTTATTATAATATTTTATATAATATAAAATTTATTATAATAAATCAATTTATTATAATATTATATTTAAATTAATATATCATTGATTATCATATGCATCTTCAATTAATTCAACTTTTCTAATTAATAATTTATGAAGTTCCTCTATTTGTTCTATATTTCCATATTCTATCAATAGTTCTTCTAAACGATTATGTTCTGATTGGTGGTGTAACCACCAAACCATTCAATATATTTATTGTAATCGTTTTTAGTAATATTGTTTAAATCAATTAATGGTTCTTCATTTAATTCAAATTTAACATCACTATTACCAAAATTAGAAGATAATATTTTTGTATTTTGCAATTTTTTTATCTTTATCTCTTTTTTTTGTTCGAGATCTTTCCAACCTATAGATGATTCTTCGTCTATAGTTTCTATATGTTCTCGATTATATTTATAACATACATATTCATTACTTAATTGTTTAATTTTATTATCTCTTCTTTCTTTTCTAGATCTTTGCTGTTTAATCTTAAATTCATCAGCTAAATGTTGACAAACACTTAATGTTTCTTCCCAATTAATTGAGTAATCATTATTAAATTTATATCTAATTAATCCATAATGTTTTCTATTGAAAAATTGTTCTTTACTTATATTGAGTCTTTTTATTAACTCCATCTCTTGATCATATTTAATTTCCCTTTTAGTTTTACTTTTTTTGCTTATCTCGTCTTTATTTTGTAAATAATATGATTGATTATAATTCTTCTTCCATAGTTTATATTCCATTGGACTTAATGATTTCTTATTTGTGAAGGTGTTTACATAATATTCTGCTAAAGTTAAACCTATAAAACAATTGTTTTGAGAATGTTTTTTTATTGGAAATTGTTGATATTCTTTTTTCATTGTTTGTGTAAACAATTTATTACTTAATTTGTCAGCTCTATTGTCACCTATTTCTTTTAAATATTCTATAAATTTTGAATATAATTTACCTGATGGCACTTTTTGATCATCTTCAATTATACATTTATTTTTAACGAATTCAGATATTCTATCCATCGTTATTGATTATTAACTATTTATCAGATTCAATAGATATCAATTTTCTATAACAGGCATTATTAGTATAAATTAAAAATATTCCATCATCCATCTTATAATCTTAAAGATCAAATAACTAATTGAAAATTCATAATAATATCTTTCTAAAAATATATTAATTACCTTAATTAACATTAATTGTTATATTACATTTGTCATTATGATGGTCTATCGCTCATAAGTTAGGTTATCTATCACACACAAGTTACTTCCGTCTGTCTCACGGGATATCATTCTCATATTAATATCACTGTCAATATATAAAAATTAGTAACTCTTTCAATTTATCTATTGTCCATCTAACATTTAATATATTAAATAGAGAAAACTGCGGAGCGTGATCTTATGTTCTCTCCGTTTATCTATTAAATACATAACACTTCATTTTATTCAAAACACCTCTCAGGAAGTTCAAATAACCGATATACTCTTCTTTTTATCACTTACCGAAAAAAAATCAATGAAATAGAGATTATATGCTAACTTGGTATCCCATAAGGAACTAATATCTAAGTGACTAATTATAATATTATACTGTTTGTTTGTTTATATAACTTAAATATTAATACAATAATTGTTGTTGGTAATTATTAACTTATGTCTTATTAATATCAATAGATTGTTTATACTAAATAATAAAATATAGTTAATATAATTTTATTATTTACCTCATATTCTATCTCAGTAATATTGTATATCTAATGGGCGAAATAGATTAATGTAATCAGTAAAAACTTACTAATTTACCATATTTTATGATTAACCTTTACATTTAATTTATAATCACAGATCATAAAACTAATAAGTTTATCATTGTATCCTTCATAGGTTTAGGGCCTAGCTTAAACAATAATTACTTATTTAGATATTTGATTATATAGCTATTATGATTTAATTATATACTAATAGTGTAATTCAATATAAATTATTAAACACCAATTTCTACTATATATTGTTATTAATATAAATTATTATTTCTTTACCAACAAGTTCCATCCTCCATCTTAGAATCTTAGATATTATTATTTAAATAAATTAGATCTTACTTTTTAATTGGAACAATAATATCTAAGATTCTAAGATGGAGGATGGAACTTGTTGGTAAAGAATAATAAATATTAATTAACAAACAAGTGTTATTGATTATTTAAAATTAATAATCATAGAATCAGTAAACAATAATGTTTAATCATCAAAAATTAATAATTTTTGATGACTAATACCATCAAACTTCCGATAATTAATGATATACTTTTCATTAGATAAGATATTGTTAGATTGAGTTGTTCCTCGGGACACATAAATTAATTAGTCTATAACATATATACTATTTAAGTTAGGAGAAGGTTGTATATCATATGTTATTTTATCTTAATTGTCTGTTGTGTACCAGTCTCTTCTTCTGTTGACCTAATGAAAAGAAAGATACTAAAGAAGGGATTAATAAATCTCTTTAGTATACGGAAGCAATTAGTTAAATATGATAATTCCTAACTTACATTTTCTACATTATACCTATAAGATAATGCTGAAAATTATATAAGCTTAGATTATTTTATTAATAATAAACATCGCCAACTACCATTAGTATGATTAATTTTAATAATTATTAATTAAGTTCATTACTCATGTTCTTTCAATTGATAATTATTAATCCCATTATTTCATTAAGGATATTAGTATTTTCATTTTTTGTGCGGTGGTAGTTAAATAAAGAGGACTCTACAAAACAAATAATCACGATTGAGCATTAAATATTATTAATTGGGATTATTGATAATCCTTAATATTGAATTATCACCTATTTATTTCACGGAATTTAATAACATATTAAGGGTCACTATTTAAGTTCATATTATTAATAAACAAAAGGATAATTATCACCTTTAGTTGTCTTTCTCTAATTCATATTACAATTAATTGGGAAGTTTATTAATATCAATTACTATCCAAGAAGCTTAATAATTTTAATTAGTTAGAGACAAATTCATTTTAATTAACTATCTACGCGTACACTTATTTATTGTCTTAAATTTAATTTAAAATATAATAATTTACATATCAACTTCAATTATCATATTATAATCAAATAATGTAATTTGTTGTTAAAAGTGATATTATTTAGTTTATAAGTTTCATTGTAAATTCAATCTAAAATTTAAATTACCATTTATCAGGTTAATCATATTGTGTAATACTATAAATTATTTAATTTTGGGTTCTACCATATATTTTATCTTTTATTAACATTTATATTTTCTTTACCAACAAGTTCCATCCTCCATCTTAGAATCTTAGATATTAATGTTCGAATAAAAAGTCAAATAAAATTAATTTAGACATTAATATCTAAGATTCTAAGATGGAAGATGGAACTTAATAGTACTTATATTTAGATAAAATGATCTAATATAACATTTTAGCTAATAAAAGTTAATACAAAGAAAAGATAAATTTATTATATATAATAAAGTTATCTGAAATGATGTATGATATTAAATAAAAATACTATAAACGTAATTATTTAGTTTTGATATTATCATATTAATATGATAATATAATAGATAACTATCATTATCTATTGTTAATAATATAAATATTAATTTAATCACATTATTATAATATATTAAATTTTAGTTTCTTAACTAAGAAGTTCCATCCTCCATCTTAGAATCTTAGATATTATCGTCCCAATTTATTTTAATTTAGACATTAATATCTAAGATTCTAAGATGGAGGATGGAACTTGCTAATCAGAAATAATTAGGTAATCACTAAGTATAAAAGTATTGTTGATGTAATTGATAATTTTAATATGTAATTAGATAATTAATTTGATATCAATAAAGGATTCTTTATTGATATAATAGTAGATTATTAGACGTAATTAAATTTTAACACCATTCGCCAACTTGATCTTCTCTCATACTTTCAACGAAATCTAATTTGCTAATAACGTCAATAATAGTCTTATCATAAAACTTTATGATTAATTCACCCTCTGACATAACACAGATAAGTTCACACCCAATATTATTAATGGTAGATTCCCATTGTGCTAATTATCGGGTGGAAGAGGATTTAGCTTTAGGAATGATCCAATAATAAAAGGATCTAGGTTTTTTAGATTTGATAATTTTAAGAATATGGTCACAAGTTGAACATTTAAATGATTCAATTTTAAATTGATCATTATAAACAATAGAAGGTGGATAAGAGAATGAACCATTTGAACAATTACATCGTTGTTCAGTTACTATAGTAATTATATGATTACAAGTTCGGCATCTCCAGGTTTTACTTTCAGAATGATCTTGATTGAAACTAATTTCGGAATATTTTGACTGTAAAATAGGTTGTTGACAACTACATAATTGATTACAACCATATCCGATTCTACAGCTAATAGAATGAGACACAAAATAATAAATTAAGCCTCCAGGATTGGGAGAAACGAAGCCAGTAAAATTGTTACAAAGAGAACAATTAATTTTGGTAGATCCCAATAAGGATTTATTATCAGCTTCAACTTCATAGATTGACATTTTAGGAGAAGATTTAAAAAAGATAAACTATTCTTTAAAGAAAAAATAGATCTTTTTAACCAAAGAACTATTTGATAAATAGAGTTTAGGAATAAATAGGTGTTACTTCAGTAATAATATCATCTCTTACTTGTTCATGTTGAACAAACCCTCTACCTCTACCTCTTTCATAATTACCTCTACCTCTACCTCTTTCATAATTACCTCTACCTCTACCTCTTTCAAAACCACGACCTCTACCTCTTTCGAAACCACGACCTCTACCTCTTTCAAAACCACGACCTCTACCCCTACCTCTTTCAGATTCAATAATAGCACGAGGACGACGAGGTTTATATTCAGGATTATCAGGTAAATTCCAGATGACTAGACATTTATATAAATTATATTGAGGGAGAGAGACAGGGTGATCGTTCAGTAATTGTAAAATAATATTACCATAATCAATTTGAGTTTGAAAACTCTGATTATTAGAATTAGTTAACCATGAAACAAAAACCTCAGGTAAAGTGGAAAATAAGTTTGTAATCATAATATCATTAGAAGTTTTACCTTGATAGCGATAATAAGCAGTGGCTAAAATATTGATATATTCAAAGATATTAGGACGGAGATTTTTACAAACTAAATAACGTTCCGAATTAGCTGGACGACTACTAATAGGTTTAAACAACCAAATATTTTCAAAACATAAGGACATTAGAAAAATTAAATCAGCCATAATTTTGGTAACAGTATCATAAACTTTACAAATAAAGGAACCTCCAATACGTAAAGACTCAAGAGCGGTTAACATTTCAGATAAGATCAAACGTGAAGTTAAAAATTCCTGACGTTCTTCCTCACCTTTAACACTGAAACCACCATCAGCCATAACTAAATCGACACCTGTATTAACAGATGTTTTAACATATTTAGCGAATGATTCGGCATTGGTATAAAGATTACCAGTATCATCTTCACCATAATTAATAGCAAAACTATCCATATTTAAAATATCGGTTCTCCAAGGAATTGCTTCTTTCAATGATATACCATAACCAATTGATAGAGGAAATCTAAATTGAATATATTGAGTCCATGCACCAGGTGCACCTGCTAAATCAACAAAAGTGAATTCATTGAGTGATTGTTGAGCCATAAATCCACCAGTATGTCCAGTCAAATTTAAAACAGCATCAACATTAGCTAATTTAACACCAGCCCGATCAATAAAAATAGAATTACCAATACGCTCAAATGGATTATATTGTAATCTAATTTCCTCAAATTTAGGAGTATTATATTGAAGTTTAATGTTTTCAAGTGTTGCATAGAGATCGGAATCAACAAAAGTTGGAGGTAAATTAGGTGTATCAATAATAGATGACTCTTGAATGTTAAGAGTATAAGATGGCAACTCTGTTCCAAATGAAAATGATTCAGGTAAATCAACAGTAGGTTGAGGTTGATTAAAAGAATCTCTTATTTGACATAATTTAGCAGTTGGGTCCATTTTTAAAATAAAAAAAACAATAAATTTTTTATTCAATATTCTGTAATACTTGATCTAATAATTCAAAGATGGAATTAACTACTTTATCATTACTCTCAGGTTGATGTTTTTCTAATAATGCTTTCCTTAATTCTTCTTTATTAGTTAACATTTTTGTTAGTAAAGGCTTTAATGATGCCTCTTTGGAAATTTGAGTTAATAGTTTAATATCTGTATTAATTAAATCATTTAATTCATTTATTGGAAGTTCTAATTTGGTATCGTCCTCAACTTGACTATTAGATTTTCTTGACATCACATCTATGATTGCTTTTTCAATACTCTCAGCATCGTTATTATTTGAATCTTCGAAATCTGTTTCTTCATTATTAACTTTGGTAATTAATAATTTAAAACAGGAATATACCATTGAACCTATAATAAAACATTGAACACAAAGAGTACCATATAAAGTTAATTCTAATAATTGCATTTTGAGTTAAATATATTATTTATTTAAGATCTTTATTGGTGTATTTACTTTATAATAATCTATTTGATATAACCTTTTAATAGTGTTAAATCTATAGGAGATTCTATTTTTAATTCAATTAATCGCGTCCAATAATAAATCATATCAGCTAATCTATCAATACTAATAGAAAATATGGCAGGTGTAAACATTATTTTTTTCCATATAGCCCATACTGTTTCAACTCTGTCATTATGATTTAATCGATATTGTATAAATAAAGAAATAGTAGGAATATCTATTTTAAATTTAAGCCGATCTAATATGCGTTTCATTAAACAAATAATTTTATCAGATACTTCAGATGCATCCATTAAAAATACCCATTCATCTGAATACAACCAATCATCTATCATAGGTTGATTAAACTCTATCAACATACCTGCTATTTGATATGCAGTTAATATTAATATTCTATAATCACTAATATCCACTTCTTTTATATAACTATCTACTATATATAATGCTATTTCAAAAGTTCTTACTGTTAGATCATACCTTATCATTACATTATACATATACATAATGGTTTCATCTCTAAATATTGGATGGATAATATAAATCAGATTTCAATGAATCTAAACAATTGATCATAGTAACTGATTTAACTAAGTTATTATTGAAGAAACTATGTTGTAAAACCTCATAAATGGTCGGTCGTTCAGCAGGATTTAATATTAACATTTTCCCTATTAAATCTATTATATTATTATCTATATTTAATGTTGTTAATTCATCAATATAGGTTTGTTCTTCAGTATTACGTACTTTCCTGGTTAAATATTTATATTTTTTCCATTCCGGTAATGTATGTATTCTTGGCCAATTTTCATCAGATGGTATACCAATATATTTAAAAATATCTTTGACTATTTGTTTTTCAGTGAATCCTTTTCTACCAAATGGATAATATGATTTTTTTCCCATTATTAAATATATTTGATATAATATAGTTCCTAATGACCATATATCAGTAGCTGATGTTATATCACCTCCAAAAAATATTTCTGGTGCTCTATATGGTAGTGTTCCGATTTTTTCATATGGTAATCCATTAGTGATCCGACTATAAGTTCGAGCCAATCCAAAATCAGCAATTAATACATGATAATCATTAGTAATTAAAATATTTGATGGTTTCAAATCTGAATGCAAAATATCAATATTATGTAGTTCAGCTACCCCAACACATAATTGATAAAATATATTTTTCCAATCTATACCCTCTCTACCCATTAATTGCTCTAAATTATTATTAATTAATTTCATTATAATATAAGTAGAATCTGGCTTAATTATTGAATCTATAATCTCAATTGAATGTTGTAATGAGTATTGTTTAATTTTCGTTAACATGGATATTTCTTGTATTGTATTGAACCTTGGCAGATAAATATCCTCATTTTTTTAATTTTTTTATTGCATATCCCTTATCTGTTTCGTAAACTGTTCCATAACTACCTTTTCCTATACACCGTCCCCTATTACCATAATATTCCATTTATATGGATAAATAATAAATTTGTCATTTAAATTTCAATTTCAGAAAACTTTAATTTAATTAACTAAATTTATTATTTAATCCTCAAATATTGCTAACTTAAATCTCCTACATTTTTCTATCAATATTATAGCTAATACTAATTGTTCCTCTAGTATTCATTGTACTTTTAAATAACCAATATAAATCAATTGATTCCCCAAAATTATATTAAACTAATTATGATCAACATTATTGTTAATCTTCTTAACGATTATTATTAATTATCATTATTAAATGATAATTAATCTTCTTAACGATCATTATTAATTATCATTTAATAATGATTATCATTTAATAATGATTATCATTTAATAATGATTATCATTTAATAATGATTATGAATGTTATTTTTTAAACGATCATTAGTAATCATTTAAATACGATTATTAATCTTATAATGATCATTTAAGAGATAAGTAAAGTGTATAATCATTGTAACGATTAATAGATAATTATTTATGTTAATCAAGGTTATTAATAATTATCATTATAATGATCATTATAATTAAGGTTAGTGATAATAATCATTATAATAATCATTATAATTAAGGTTAGTGATAATAATCATTATAATAATCATTATAATTAAGGTTAGTGATAATAATCATTATAATAATCATTATAATAATCATTATAATAATCATTATAATTAAGGTTAGTGATAACAATCATTATAATTAAGGTTAGTGATAATAATCATTATAATAATCATTATAATAATCATTATAATTAAGGTTAGTGATAATAATCATTATAATAATCATTATAATTAAGGTTAGTGATAACAATCATTATAATTAAGGTTAGTGATAACAATCATTATAATTAAGGTTAGTGATAACAATCATTATAATTAAGGTTATCATTAAGAGAATAACTATAACCAACAATAATAATAATAAACAAAAGTTTATTTAATGTTAATATTACTACTTGTAGTTGAAATATGTTAAAAGTTAAAAAAGATACTTGTTAATGTCGATTAAGTTTGCTGTCATCATCAAGATAATTAATTTTGACCGTGGTGATTTTAATAATTATTAAGATTGATATGGTGTATAATCACAATTATATTCAAGATAATTTATAATAATGATGAAATGGAGATTATGAGTGTTAATCATGATATTAATATCATGATTAAATTAATTGTTAAGAACGTGATACTCTTAATATTATTAACCATTAAGATACACATTTACTTTTGATAACTGTAATGTAAAAAATATGTTAATTTTATCAGATTCAATGAAAATTTACCTAATAATAATTATTATGTAAACAAAGGTATATTGCTAATTAAATTAATATTGTTAATTAGTAATCAAGAAACTAACATAATATATGTTGAATTTATGAGAACTTATTGTAAAAATATCTAATATCTAGTAGTTATAGATATTAAATATTAATATTACTTGATCAACCTAGATACTTTGATACCATAATGAGGGGCTTTATCTTTAATAACTGAATATTTCGATAAAGAACTTTTACATGTATAACACCAATATAAATAATAATCATCTTCATAATCAATGTTACGAGTAATAGTAAAAAAGTTACAAATAGGACATTTTAATCCATTTATATGACCAATTTGTATTTTTTCATGTTTGAGTTGCTTAGAGTGACAAAATTGGTGAACTAACATTCTATGATAACTATTACGACATGGGATAATTGTAAAGGATTTATAATTGTTGATCATGAAATATAAGATATGGATTTTGTAATAGACAAATAAAGTTTCTTTATGTTTTCTTGATAATAATGATTTATTATAATGTAATTCGTAAATTAGTTTAGGATCGGCCTTGATAATATTGACCTTAGGAAAGTACATTAACAATCTTAATCTCCAATAGTATTCACTAGATAATATTGAATAGATTTGTTTATTCACTAGATAATAGATAGGATTATTTTTTAATTGTAGAAAGATATAACATATCAGATCATTGGGTAATCGGTTAAATTTCATTTTTAGTTATATAAAGGAAGTTTGATGATTATTCATTTTTTATATATACTGTTAACTTACAATTAATTTAGAATAACACTGTCTGATAATGACTAGATAACTTTTTCCTGAATAATTGACGTTTTGGGTTTCTTCGTTTATTAGATTAATAAATGAATCAGCCTTATCTTCAGTATATTTAATAGTACATATAAGGAAATTACTATCATTTTTAACTATTGTACATCCCTGACCACCAAAATTAGGTAGAAAATCTACGGTTGCATATTGATAGTCAATAAATGATAAAAATAATGGTTCAAAGAATTCATTATACGAATTATGACAATTATGCTCATAATTTAATTTTAAATGGGACACCTGTGGATATAACTTCAATGACTCAGTATTATTTAACCTAAAATATATCCATAAATCTCCTATTATTTCACTGGATAATAGATTATCTTTATCAGTTAATAAAGATATTGAAATGAAATCGGGATTTTTACTAGTATCCATCTGTTCTATTTTCATCATTATAACTTTAATAGCTAAAACAGTCAAAATATAAAATATCAATTTTACAACCCAAAATATTAAATAACTATGGTATCAAATATTTATTAAACACATGAAGTTATAATACATATCGATATAACTACAATAACAGTAATTTATCAACTAGTTATATAAAGATAATTAAATAAAAGGTGAAAGGTAACCTTCTTCAATAGTAACTAAATAAGTGATACCTGAATAATTAGAATCACGATTATATAAATCTATAATATCTAATAATTTCTCATGTTTGAGATCATAAGGATAAAAGATAATTTTATTTATAGTAAATTGGTCACCATGTTTCGATATTATAGTACCCGGTATATCAATATTTGGGAAAAATTAAATTATTACATCTGGGTATTGAATAACAGTTAAGAACAATGGTTCAAAGAATTGTTTATAAAGATCAGAATCCTTGAATTTATTTAATAAAAGATAATTTAACCTCAAATGTGATACATTAGGATATAATTCCAAAGATTTGGCATTATTTAAACGGAAATATTTCCATAATTGTGCTATAGATTCAAAACTTAATAATCCATTTTCATCCTTTAGTAAGTATCTAGTGATAATTCCGGTATTATCGGAAGTAGGCACTTGTTGGAAAGTCATTATTTAATTTATTATAATAAATAATTTTAATTTATTTAGATATTATAATGCCATAATGTGGTTTTTTATCAGGAATAGCCCATTCATTACTTAAAGAAAGACCACACGAACGACAAAAATAGACATAATAATCATCATCAGGATCAATAGTTCTCAAAACATCAAATGAATTACACTTAAAACATCGTAATCCATGTTTATAACTAGTTTGTATCTTTTCGTGGCGAAGATTTTTAGATTGACAAAATTTATGTACTAACATTCTATGATAACTATTACGACATGGAAAAATAAGATAAGGTTTATTTACATTTAATAAAAAATGTAAAATATGGATTTTATATCTTAGACCTAAATTTTTATTTTTATCACTCGATAATAACGATTTGTAGTAGTTCAATTCATATATTAGGCGAAAAATACCTTTAATTATAGTAATGTAAGGGAAATCTAATGATAATCTTAAATTCCAATAATCGTTACTCGATAGAATAGCATTTAGTCGTTTGTTCAATAGAAAATAATTAAAGTTAATCTTTAATTGTAGAAAGATATGGCGTATTATATCACTCGGTAAATTTACCAAGTCCATTTTATTAGATATTAGTTATGTTCATAATTATAATTATAATCATAATTATAATATAATCATGATAAATACTAATTATGAATCTAATTAGTATTTTAATAATAGATTAAATATATAAATAAGCAAATTTATCCCTTAATTCACGATATAATTTAGGATTCTTAATCTTTTGAAGTTCAATATCTTCTTTTAAACGATCATCGTGATATTTGACTAATCTTGAATCCGTTTTACAAACTTTAGGTATAAAAACAATTCCAATAGCACGACGTCTTCTTTTTTTAGAACTATTTTTCCCTGCTCTGTGAATGGTATTACAATTATGTACCATCATAGTACCTGCATTTGTTATAATTGGTAAATCCATTTCTTCAGGATGTTCATGTAAACATAATGATAAACCTGGTACACCTGATCTCATTCTAAATGTAGTATGAGAATGATAACGTTGATGTTTTCTCGTTGGGGTTAAATGTGTTTTGGGTGCATAATATAAACAACCATTTTCCTCATCAATATCATCTAAAGCAATCCAAAAAGTAATTGCTATAGACGGTGTTACTTTAAAATAAGCATTATCTTGGTGTGCTCTTGTTGGTTTACTAATTTCTGGATGTTTTTCAAATAATTGCATATTCAATACATCAAGTTCTTTTTCACCTGTTAGGGTTTCAGCATAAGGTCTAACTTTATCTAATAAATCAACGAAAACTTTATCATAATTGTATAAATATTGTACCTGTTTAATTTTACCTGTTCCATCCTCATCAAATACTGTTTCTGATGGGGTTAAATTTAAATTATCTATTATTCTATTAATATTATCAATTTGTTCTCTGGTTAAAAAATCTCGTAAATCCATTTTCTTGATATTCAGTTGATTTACTCAGATCCATTTTGTGTATCTATGGATTCTTAATTAATTTAATCAATTTTTCTAAAAAAAATACATTCTTTAATAATTTTAATTAAATCTTTATGCTTTTTTAACAACTATCTTAAAGTTAGTTCAGTACTTAATATGATGAATAGTTATTAGTTGTTAATATATCAATTTAATAACCCTTAATAAATTTCATCAACTAGTATTTGATATTAACTACTATTTATTTATTATAACTTAATAATAAATAATGATAAACTTCCCCAAATGTCGATTATTAATTACCAAATACTATCCGTTGATATAACTAATCTAGTAAATGTTAAAAATAGTCTTGAATTAGTATTACCTAATTCTAATTTAAATAATCTCGTAATTTTTTATTATGAAAATCATCATTTAAATAATAATTGTGAGTGCCGTATTAAAATATCTTATTAAGGTGAATAATATTATTTATAACCCTTTATTAAGTGATCAATAAGATAACTAATATTTAAGATGATTATTAATTATAAACTAATATTAAAAGAGTTCCTAGACAATGTTCATAATTAATATCTCATTAAAAGATCCCTAACAATAATCCTAATCACCTTAACAGTAATTATCTCAACATGATACTCTTAATAGTAATAATCTCAATAAGAGGCTCTTAATAAAGTCTTTAAATGTTACCTATCTCAATATTAATCATCTAATTGAGAACCTGTTAATGTTGTCCCTCTTATTAAGAAGCTATTAATAGTATTATCTTATTAATATCCTCCTAACGTCGATTAAATATTTGATGTTAATTGTCTTATTAAGGGACACTTAATTAGGGTCTCCTAATGTTAATTACCTTAATAAGAAACTCTTAATATTTATTATCTTAATAATAACCTTTTAATGTTGATTATCTTATTAAGAGCTCTTTAGTGTTAATCATCTTAATAAGAGACTCTTAATATTGATTATCTTAATAAAAGCCTGTTAATGTTGATCATTTTAATAAAAGCTCTTTAGTGTTGATCATCTTAATAAGAACATGTTAATGTTGATCATCTTAATAAAATCTTTAGTGTTAATAAGAACATGTTAATGTTGATCATCTTAATAAAATCTTTAGTGTTAATAAGAACTTGTTAATATTAATCATCTTAATAAGAACCTGTTAATGTTAATCATCTTAATAAAAGCTCTTTGGTGTTGATTATTTTAACGAAAACTCTTAAATGTTGATTATTTTAATAAGAACCATTTAATGTTGATTATTTTAATAAGAGCCCTTTAGTGTCGATCATTTTAATAAGGATCTCTTAAATGTTGATCATCTTAATTAAAGATTCTTATTAGTAATTATTCTAATAAAAAATCTTTAATGTTGATCATCTTAATAAAAAATCTTTAATGTTGATAAGAATCTTTTAATGTTAATCATTTTATTAGTAATCATTCTTTAATGTTAATCAACTTAACAAAAGACCCTTATTAGTAATCAACTTAATAAAAGACTCTTTAAGGTTAATCATCTTAATAAGAGCTCTTTAAGGTTAATCATCTTAATAAGAGCTCTTAAATATTAATCATCTTAATAAGAGCCTTTTAGTGTTGATCATCTTAATAAGAACCTTTTAGTGTTGATCATCTTAATAAGAGCTCTTAAATATTAATCATCTTAATAAGAGCCTTTTAGTGTTGATCATTTTAATAAAAGCTCTTTAATGTTAATCATTTTAATAAAAGCTTTTTAATGTTAATCATCTTAATAAGATTATTATGATGTTAATCATCTTAATAATAGTTAATTATTAAAATCTTTAAATGTTAAGATATCAATAAGAGTTTTTAAATGTTGATTATTTAATAAAAGTCTATTTGAATTCTAGTTTCTTTAATTTTAATAAGTTTTAAATGTTGATCATCTTAAGATGATCTTCTTAACGTTTAACATCTTAAAGTTAATTATTTGAATAAGAGTCTTTTGATGTTAATCATTTCAATGAGTCTTTTAATGTTGATCATCTTATTGAAAGACTCTTGGTAAAGTTTCTTAATTTTCATTAACATAATAAGAATTATGATATTATCTTATCAAAGGGTTTAATGTTAATTATCTTAATTAGTGTCTTTTAATTGGGAATTTCTTAATGGTAATTACCTTGGTTTTAACATAAATCATTTTAATAAGTCTTTTAATATTGATCATCTTATTAAGAACCTTTTAATGTTAATTATTTTATTAAAAATCTCTTGTTATTCATTATCTTAATAAGAGTCTTTTAATATAATCATCTTAATAGTGATCATAAGATTCTCGTAATATTGATTAACTTAATATTAATTGTCATAATAAGAGTCTTTTGATAGTGATCATCTTAATAAATTCACTTAATATTAATAATTCTTTTTGTTAGTATCTTAATCATAAACAAATTTTATTAAAAGCCTATTGTTAAAGTCTATCAATATAATTACTAATATTAAATGATCAATAGAATTTTTAATAACATTTTAAGATATTTTTATTAAAATGAAAGACACTAAAAGGCTCTTATTAAGATGATTAATATTTAAGGGCTTTTATTAAAATGATCAACATTTAAGAGACCCTAATTAAAATGATCAACACTAAAAGTCTTTTATTAAAATTATCAATCCCAAAAGACTCATATTAACATTAAATGGCTCTTATCAAGATGACTAACACTAAAGAACTCTCATTAAGATGATTAATATTTAAGAGCTCTTATTAAGATGGTCAATATTTAAGATCTCCTGTTAATATAATTGACATTTGAAGGTTCTTATTAAGAGGTCATTATTAAGATGATCAACACTAAAGAGCTTTTATTAAGATGATCAAAATTAACAGATTCTTATTAAGATGATTAACATTAAAGAGCTCTTATTAAAATAATCAACACTAAAGAACTCTTATTAAAATAATCAACACTAAAGAGCTCTTATTAAGATGATTAACATTAACAGGTTCTTATTAAGATGATAAATACTAAAGATTTCTTATTAAAATAATCAACATTAACAGGTTCTTATTAAAATGATCGACACTAAAGGGCTCTTATTAAAATAATCAACATTAAAAGTTTCTTATTAAATAATCAACACTAAATAGTTCTTATTAAAATAATCAACATTGAAAGATTCTTATTAAAATAATCAACATTAAATGGTTCTTATTAAAATAATCAACATTTAAGAGCTCTTATTAAAATAATCAACACCAAAGAGCTTTTATTAAGATGATCAACACTAAAGAGCTTTTATTAAGATGATCAACACCAAAGAGCTTTTATTAAGATGATCAACACTAACAGACTCTTATTAAAATGATCAACATTAACGGGTTCTTATTAAGATGATCGACATTAAGATAATTAACTTTAAGAGATTCGTAATAAAATTAATGAACTTTTATTCAGATGATGATTATTAAAAGACTCTCATTAGATGATTAAAATTAAGAAACTCTCATCAAGATGATGAGAGTTTCTTAATAATGATCATCTTAATAAGGGTCTCTTAATGTTAATTATCTTAATAATGATCATCTAATAAGAGTCTCTTACTAATTAACATCTAATAAGATAAATAATAAAATTTTAAATGTTAGATTAGCATTAAGATAATTAATATTAGATCAGTATTAAGATAATTAATATTAGATCAGTATTAAGATGATTAATATTA
>Ga0272448_1003585_pt1 | contig 18361 bp, 10 predicted proteins | sample YNPCB0191_FD_202220 | JGI IMG/M metagenome (GOLD analysis project Ga0272448, IMG submission 202220) | Hot spring sediment microbial communities from Yellowstone National Park, WY, United States - YNP-CB-019-1 | ecosystem: Environmental > Aquatic > Thermal springs > Hot (42-90C) > Sediment... | reverse complement strand
TGAAAAGCAGGATGCTCCGGTGGGAATCGACATGGTCGCAACCCGCCTGGGCGTCGTCCTCGAGCACGATGATGGCGGTGTTGCCCCAGTAGTATTCGTCTCCGGACACCGCCTCGACCAGCATCCCCAGGGCGAGGTCGTTGTCGGCGACGCTCGCGTCGGGCGTCGGTCCGCCGGGCGAGACGCCGCGCGTATGGTCGTTCCCCAGGCGCACGACGCTGAGGGCCGGCAGGGTGTCGCGCCCGGTTTCCTTGCGGATCGCAGCGATGCGATCGAAATCCCTCTTCCACACCAGCAAGCGCCATACATCGGGATGCAGGAGATCGTAGTCGGGGAAGAGCGGCTGGAAGGCATTGCGGAACGCCTCCTTGGTCGGTACGGTTCCGCCGATCAGGCGCCCGCTGCCGTCCAGAAGCGCATACAAGGGCGCCTCCCATTGGAAAAGGCTCTTCGCCCCGAGCCGCGGATGGACCAGATACGGCGGCAAGGGGTCTCCCTTGCGCAGAACCTTCACCGGTTCCGGCGGGTTGGAACAGTATTCTCCATACATCCCGATGCTCTTCCCCGCCGCCAGCACGCTGTCCCAGATATAGCCTCCCTGCGGCGTGTCGACATCGGACTGGTTGAAGGAAACCGGCAGGATGTCGTTGTTCCTGCCCTCCGAGTCGTAGGTGAAATTGCCGGTGGAATAGTTGATCTGCCACTGCTGCTCGTTCCAGCCGCTGTTGATCCCGGCCATGGACCAGGTATGGCCGTTGAAGCTCACCTCGGCGCTGTCGAAGAAATTGTCGTAGATGCCGAACTCGCGCGCCAGCTTGTGGTGATTGGGGGTGTACCGCTCGCCGAAGTACAGGCAGGTGTCGTCGGCCCGGCTGCCCTCGAGATCGCCGAAGATCTGGTCGTAGGTCCGGTTTTCCTTGACCACGTAAATGACATGCCGGAAGGGATTGAAGTCGAGCGAGCGGCGCACGGCCTCGAGCGAATCGGCATCGAGGTGATTGTTCTTTTTGACGGCGGCGGTGAAGCGCTCCAGGCCGCTCCGGATTTCTTCGAGCCGGATCTCGTGCAGGGAACCCCGCAGCAATGTCGGCCCGTAGGCGCCGGGACGCTGGCCGGGCGGGAAGGGGCGGTTCGGTTTGTTCGGCCCCGTGCCGCGCCCTTTGCCCGTGCTGATGTACAGGATCGTGCCGTCGCGCGTCACTTCGAGGGTGTGCGGGTACCACAGCGTCGGCAGATACCCCGCCACCCGGTGCCTCGCCTGCGCCGGCGGTGCGCCCTCGATCTCGATCACCGCGACGGCATTGAGCAGCCCGGCCGAAACGAAAAGCAGCCTGCCGTCCGGGGCGAAGGTCAGGTGATTCGGCCCCGCACCGTAAAGCCCCATGCGGCGCATCTCCTCGGTGCGCACGTCGAAGTTCTCGATCACCGTGCGGTACCGCGGCGACGAGGGATCGTTGTCGATCACGCTCACCAGATCGCTGTTCTCCACGGCCACATAGACGGCTTTGCCCGAAGGATGCAGCGCCAGGTGGCTCGGGTGGCTGCTCGGCGATGAGGGACCCGATTGCTGGACTCCCATGGCCGCCGCGCGCACTTCGGCCGTAGCGAGGTCCACCACGGCCACCGCAGAGCCGTTGTAGAGGCTGACGTAGAGCGTTCGGCCCTCAGGGCAGAGCGCGGCTGCGTAAGGGTATTCGGCCGGGAGTGCCGGATGCGCGGGATTGACATGGAGATCGAAGATGCGCTTGGGTTTTCTCGTCTTGGTGCTGAGCTCCGCGGCCGCATCGCTCAAAGTGAGTGCCGCGTAGATGAGATCCTCGCCGGGATTGTCGGGATCCGGCCGCACGGCGAGGCCGGCCGGCGTCGGCGCGGGATTGTTGAGGCGCACGCCCGCGGGATAGCGGACGGCCGAGGGGTGGATCTGTATGAATCCATCCGGGCGCAATCCACGCTCGCCGACCCGGTAGATCCGGACGCCGTTCTGGGTGCGGTCGCCCAGCCGGGGATCCTTGCGCGTCGAGGCGATCGATACGTAAAGCCGGCGGCCGTCCGAGCTGAAGGCGATGCCGTAAAAGACGGTCGATATGTTCTCGGGGCCGTCGAAGTTCAGGCCCAGGCCGGGCTCCGCCGTGTCGGAAAGCTGCCCGGTGACCCGGTCGAGCAGGGCGATCGACTTGCGGAAACCCGACGATGCGTGCCCGTAGCCGTTGTTGAGAAAGGCCACGTACCTGCCGTCGGGGCTGAGCGCCGAGTTGATGGGAAAGGCGTTCAGGTCGGAAAGAAACCTTCCGGCCGGAGGTTCCTGCAGGATCTTTCCCGACGGGAGGAGCACGGGCGTCCAGGATTCCTGGGTGGAGGATGGGACGCTGCAGTCAAATAAGAGAAAGGCCAAGAGAAGCAGGTATCGCGTCAGCAACGGTGCCTCCCGGTAGGTGCTTCCAGGGTGCTGCCCGCCATGCTTGCCGCAGCGCAGGCATTGCGGAACGGGGAGCGGCGGTCGCGCTGAGCCGCCGATCACGCGCGCCGGTCATTTTTCGCTCAGGTTTTTGGGCGACCTCTTGTTGAGCAGCGCGACCAGATCCTTGGCGGCCGGAGGTACCGGCACGGCCCCTTCGCGCACGATCTGGCGCGCGTTCAGTTCCTTGCCGTAAAGGTTCTTGTTGGCGTCGCCGTCGGAGCGCAAGGTCGAGCCTTCCAGCGAGATCCCGGCAAAAAGGCCGCGCGCGCGCGAATAGGAGAGTATCTCGGCGCGCAGCGCGACGTCGGTGGCGGCGGCGGCGTTGCGCCCCTTCGGGCCGGCCGCGGCCGAGGCATCGGCCCCCAGCTTGACCTTGCTCCCCAGGATCGACTCGGCGCCGCGCGGATTCATCACCAGCAGCAGAAAGTCGGTGGCCTGGCCGCCGAGCTGGAGCCCGAAACTGCCGCCTTCGAGGGCGAACATGGCGGGCGCGCCCCAGGGGCCGGTGAAATCGGCGCCGCTGCGGCAGACGAGCGCGCCGCGCCCGTAGCTGCCGCCGATGCCGACGGCGAATTTCTTGACCGAGGGAAAGATGATCACGCACTCGGCCCGGTTGAGAAGATCCTGGGGAACATTGTCCGGCACGTTCAGGATCTCCTTGAGCACGTTTCCGCATTCCTTCAGCCGTTCCTGCTCCCTCTTCTGCGCGGCCGCGGGAAGCGCCGCCCATACGGCGACCATCATCAACAGCGCAATCTTGCGCATGGCATGTTTCTCCTGTTTCATCGTTCGTGAAACCGCTGCGCACAGTATAGATCCCCGGCCGGCGAGGCGCAACGATTCGCGGCGAAGTGCAATCACCGCTTTGCGATCGGGCGCGGATGTTGTAGGATCGAAAACCAAGTTGGATAGTGCATCCCCCTAAGCGGCGGGCATTACGCCAGGGAGCGGCAATGAACAGAAACACAAACCGGATCAGAGAGCGAATCCTGGAATACAAGGAACCCGAGAAGGTCATGGCCATGGGGATCTACCCCTATTTCCGGCCGATCGAGTCGGAACAGGACACCGAAGTGATCATCCAGGGAAAGCGCCTCCTGATGTTCGGCTCCAACAGCTACATGGGTCTGACCAACCATCCCAAGGTCAAGGAAGCCGCCGCCGAAGCCGTGCGCAAGTACGGCACCGGCTGTGCCGGATCGCGCTTTCTCAACGGCACGCTCGACCTCCACATCCGCTGCGAGGAAGAAATCGCGCAATTCGTCGGCAAGGAAGCGGCCCTGCTCTACTCCACGGGCTTCCAGGTCAACCAGGGGGTGATATCCACGCTCGTGGGGCGCGACGATTACGTGCTGCTCGACAAGCTCAATCACGCCAGCATCGTCGACGGCGCCCGGCTCAGCTTCGGCAGGACCCTGCGCTTCAAGCACAACGACATGGCGGGGCTCGAGGAAGCCTTGCAGCAGGTCCCCTACGAGAAAGGCAAGCTCATCGTGGCCGACGGCGTCTTCAGCATGGACGGCGACATCCTCAATCTGCCCGAGACCGTGCGGCTCGCCGAGAAATACAATGCCATGATCATGATCGACGACGCCCACGCGATCGGCGTGCTCGGCGAAAAGGGCAGCGGTACCTCGTCGCACTTCGGCTTGACCGACAAGGTCGACCTGATCATGGGCACCTTCAGCAAGTCGCTGGCCTCCCTGGGGGGCTTCGTCGCCTCCGACAAGGCCACTATCAGCTATCTCAAACATCACTCGCGGGCACTCATCTTCAGCGCCAGCCCCACGCCGGCCAGTGTCGCGGCCGTCCTGGCGGCTTTGCACATCATCCAGTCCGAGCCCGAGCGCATCCGCAAGCTCTGGGACAACACCCACCGCATGGCGGGCGGCCTCAGGGCGCTGGGCTACGACCTGGGCAACTCCACCACCCCGATCATACCGGTCCTCGTGGGCGAAGACTTGAAGTGTTTCCAGATGTGCCGGGCGCTGCAGGATGAGGGCGTTTTCGTGAACCCCGTGATCACCCCGGCCGTGGAGCCGGGCCGGGCCCTGCTCCGGGTGAGCCTCATGGCCACGCACTCCTTCGAGCAGATCGACCGGGCGCTGGAAAAATTCGAGATCGTCGGCAGGCGGCTGGGCGTCATCTCCTGAGGGGACGCCGGCCATGATCGTGCGGGAGGTCGCGACACCAAGGGACCGCGAGAGCTTCATCCGGCTCCCCTGGCAGATCTACGGCAACGATCCCAACTGGGTGCCGCCGCTGCTGGCCGAGCGCCGCGCCTTTCTCGATCCGCGCAGGAATCCCTTCTTCGAGCATGCCGCGGTGAAGCTCTTCCTGGCCGCCGACGGGGCCGGCCGCACGCTGGGCCGCATCGCCGCCATCGTCAACCATAACCACATACGCACCCACCGCGAAAAGGTCGGCTTCTTCGGGCTGTTCGAGTGCGTGCCGGAACAGGCCGCCGCCGACGCTCTGCTCGCGCGCGCGGCGGAATTCCTGCGCGGCCACGGGATGGAAACCATGCGCGGCCCGGAAAGCATGTGCGTCAATGACGAGATCGGCCTTCTGGTCGAGGGCTTCGACCGGCCGCCGATGATCATGATGCCCTACAACCCGCCGTACTACGAGGCCCTGCTCGAGCGCCACGGTTTCACCAAGTCGATGGATCTCTACGCCTATTACGTCGAGGACCGCGAAGGTACGATTCCCGAGCGCGTGCGGCGCGGGGTCGAAATCGCCCGCCGCCGTTACCGCTTCACCGTGCGCTCCCTCAGGATGAACGACTTCGACGCGGAACTCGAGCGCATCCACCGGCTGTACACCTCGGCCTGGGAGGACAACTGGGGCGCCGTACCCATGACCGAGCGGGAATTCCGCCATCTGGCCGAGAACCTCAGGAAGATCGTGGATCCCGAACTGTGCCTGATCGCCGAAGTCGCAGGCGAGCCGGCCGGGTTTTCGCTGGCCCTCCCGGACTTCAACCAGATCCTGATCCGGCTGAACGGCAGGCTCCTGCCTTTCGGGATCATCCGCTTCCTGCTCTACCGCCGCAGGATCGACGCCGTCCGCATCCTCACCATGGGCGTCATCAAGAAATACCGGCACATGGGAATCGACAATTGCTTCTACTACGAAACCTACCGCAGGGGGCTGGCCAAAGGGATCCGGCGTGCGGAGATGTCCTGGGTTCTGGAGAACAACACGGCGATGAACAGGATCCTGGAAAATCTGGGATTCACGGTCTACAAGAAATACAGGCTTTACGACCGCAGGCTGTGAGGCGGCAGCGCACGTTCCGACATGCAGAAAGTTCTCGTCACAGGCGCTTCGGGATTCGTCGGCGGCCACATCGCCCGCGCCCTCCATGCTCGCGGCCTCGCGGTGCGCTGCCTGGTGAGGAAAACCAGCCGCCTCGAATTTCTGGCGCCCTGCGCGCCGGAGCTGGTCTACGGGGACGTCACATTGCCCGAGACCCTGGGGCCGGCCCTGGCGGGAGTGGACGGCGTCGTCCATTGCGCCGGCCTGACTAAAGCGCCCTCGGCGCAGGCCTATTTCCGGGTCAACGAAGAAGGCTGCCGCAATGTTTTCGAGGCCTGCCGGGCGCGGCGCGACCGGCTGCGCAAGGTGGTCCACATCGGCAGCCTGGCCGCGCTCGGCCCGGCCGCCGCAGGTCAGCCCGTCACCGAGGAAACCCAACCCCATCCGGTCAGCGATTACGGGCGCAGCAAGCTCGCCGGGCAACGCATCGCCGAATCGTTCATGGCCGATCTCCCGACCTGCATCCTGATCCCGCCCGCGGTCTACGGCCCGCGCGACGTCGATTTCCTCGTCTATTTCCGGCTCGCGGCGCGCGGCCTGCTGCTGCTGCCCGGCAGGGAGACGCGCTACCTCTCGCTGATCTACGCCCGCGATCTGGCCGAGGCGGCCGCCGACTGCCTTGCGAGCGCAAGGTCGGCCGGCAGGCACTACCTCATCGACGACGGTTGCATCCAGACGTGGGCGAGCGTCGCCGGCACCATCGAGCGCGCCCTGGGACGGCGCTGCCGGCGCATCCATCTGCCCCTGCCGGCCGTCCGCGTCGCCGGCCTGCTCGGCGACATCGCCGGGCGGCTGTCGGGCCGGGCCGTGCTCCTGAACTCGCAGAAGATCGGGGAGTTTTTGCAGATCTCGTGGACCTGCTCGTCGAGACGGATCCGCGAGGAGCTGGGTTTCCGGCCGCGCTTCCCCCTCGACGAGGGCATCCGGGAAACACTGGCCTGGTATCGGGAACAGGGATGGCTCTGACCAGCGCACGGCTCCGGGCAACCGATGCATCGACGCTCGCTTACAACGCGGCCGTCGTCGTCATCATCCTGATATTCTCCTCCCGCATACCCTCGTGGCACCGTATCATCCTCCTGAACCTGGCGACGATCGCGATCGTGCTCCTTCTTTCGAGGGTCGGCGCGCAAAGCCACCCCCTGCTTCGCTTCCTGCGCGACTTCTACCCGATGTTCTTCTTTTTCGCCGCCTACGAGCAGACCGGCAGGATGAATCGGGTTCTTTTCCCCGAGCTGCTCGACCCGCTCTTCCAGCGACTGGAGTATGCCCTTTTCGGATTCCAGCCCGCCGTCGAATTCGCCCGGCGCTTCCCCCAGCCGTGGTTCAACGAGTACATGCACATCGCCTATTTCAGCTACTATCTCCTCTTTCCCTCGCTGGGCCTGATCCTGCACGCGCGCGGCGCGCGGCGCGTCTTCGACGAATACATGTTCGCCCTGAGCAGCTCCTTCTATGTGTTCTTCCTGATTTTCATCCTGCTTCCGGTCGCGGGCGCGGCGACGCTGGAAGCGCCGCCGCTTCCGGCCGCGGGCCCGTTCACGGTGCTCATGAACGTAATCTACGCTCACCTCGAGCCGCCGGGAGGGGCTTTCCCCAGCTCCCACGTAGGAATCGCCCTGCTGGTGATGATCTACGCCCGGCGGCACCTGTCGTCCCGGGCCTTCTCGCTGTACGCCCTGCTCGGCACCAGCCTGATGCTTTCCACCGTCTACTGCCGCTATCATTATGCCGTCGACGTTCTGGCAGGACTCGCCGCCGGCAGCGCGCTTGCGATCTGCTTCCGTCGCCTCCACGGCCGGATCGCGGCCGGCGCGCATCCTGCGGACCGGGAGCGATCGATTGCATCCGCCCGTGACATGTAGCTGGTCCGCCGCGGCGCGGCGGACGTACTCGCGGCCCAAAGGGGCAACCGGATAGCCCGGGCCGGGAGCCCCGGCAATCAGGGCGAGACAAGAACGAGGGATCGGCGACCTGGCGGAATAAGTGAACGGTCCGCCGCGGCGCGGCGGACCTACTCGATGCCCCGGGCGTCATGGCGCTTGACAGGCGGGCGCCCGACTGGAAAAATGACCGCTCGGTCATCTTAATGACCGGATGGTTGGCCGCCGTGGTCCTCAGGGGAAAGACCAAGGAAGAAGTCGTCACCGAGTTCCGCAACGCCGAGATCCTCGAGGCGGCGCGCAAGGTTTTCGCCGCCAGGGGATATGCCGAAGCCTCGGTCGAGGCGATCGCGCGCGCCGCCGGCCTGGCCAAGGGCACGCTGTACCTCTATTACCCGTCCAAGAAAGAGATCTACTGGGCGGCGCTGCGCAGCGGCCTGGGCGGGCTGGCGCGCGAGATCCGGAGGCGGGTTTCCGCCGCCGACACCATCGAGGCCAAGATCCGCGCCTTCATGCACACCAAGATCGCCTATTTCGAGCGCAACCGCGACTTTTTCCGCATCTACTATGCCGAGGCGGGCAACGTCGTGCGCCACCCCGCCTATTCCCACGAGCACTTCCAGCACCTGTACCTGCGGCAGATGCAGGTCCTCGAGTCGGCGTTGCGCCGGGCCGTCAGGGATGGCGCCATACGCCGGATCGACGCGCGCGCGGCGGCCTTCGCCATCCTCGACGTCACCCGCGGCGCCGTCCTGCAGCGCCTGCTCGGCTGGTCGAAGACCGGCGTGCACGAAGACGTCACCACATTGTTCGACTTGATCTGGAAAGGACTGGCAGGCAGATGAGAGTCACGTCAGCCTTAGCGTTCGCCATCTTGATGCTCGCGGCCGGAGCGCGCGCCCTCGCGGCGCAGGAGGCTGCGGCCCAGGGTGCCGCCGACCGGGCCCGGCCGGCGCAGCCGGCCTTCCGGATCCCCGCGCAGGATCCGGCATTCGGCGCCGTCCCGCAGGGCAATCCTTCGCCCGAGGTCATGGCGCTCTCCCTCGAGGAGGCTCTCGAGCGGGCGCTGAAATACAACCTGGCGCAATGGCTCGGTGCCGAAGGCGTACGCTCCGCCGAGGGCGCGCGCCGGTTGGCGCGCAGCCGGCTTCTGCCCAACCTGGCGGCCGCTTTTTCGGAGACGCAGAACCAAGTGAACCTCAAGGCGATGGGCTTCGGCGGCTTCCCCGGCGTCCCCACCGTCGTGGGCCCCTTCAGCGTGTTCGACAGCCGCCTGTACCTGTCGCAGAGCATACTGGATCTGGAGGCGCTGCGCACGGCGTACGCCGCCCGCGAGCAGGAGCGCGCCGCGGAACTCTCCTACCGCAGCGTGCGCGAGCGCGTCGTCTTCCTGTGCGGCGACCTCTACCTGCAGGCGGCCGCCGGCAGCAGCCGCATCGAGGCGGCGCGCGCCCAGGTGAACACCGCCCGCACTCTCTATGACCTGGCGCTGGATCTCAAAAAAACCGGCGTGGTGCCGGGAATCGAGGTGGTGCGCGCCCAGGTCGAACTGCAGGCGCAGCAGCAGCGGCTGATCGTGGCGCAGAACGAGTTCGAGACGCAGAAGCTCAACCTGGCGCACGCCATCGGCCTGCCGCTGGGCCAGCAATTCCGCCTCACCGACGACCTGCACTACGTGGCCTTCGCCCCGATGACCCTCGAGCAGGCGGTCGAGCGCGCCTACCGCGAGCGCCCCGACTACCAGGCGGCGCTGGCGCAGGTGCGCGCCGCCGAGTTCGCCAGGAAGGCGGCGGCGGCGCAGAGGCTCCCCGTCCTGCGCGCCACCGGCAACTACGGCATCAACGGCCCCGCGCCGGGCGAGAGCCACGGCAGTTACAGCGTGGCCGCCAGCCTGCGCATCCCGATCTTCGAGGGGGGGCAGGCGCAGGCGCGCATCCTCGAGGCCGACGCGGCCCTCCGGCAGCGCCAGGCGGAAGCCGAGGAATTGCGCGCGCGCATCTACTACGAAGTCCGGACGGCCTTCCTCAACCTCCAGGCGGCCGAGGAAAGCGTCAAGGTCGCGACCGGTTCGGTGGCGCTGGCGCGCGAGCAGCTCGACCAGGCACAGGACCGCTTCAGCGCGGGCGTGGCCAGCAACATCGAGGTGGTGCAGGCTCAGGAGGCCCTGGCCGGCGCCACCGAGGTCTACATTTCGAGCCTGTACGCCCACGGCATCGCCAAGGGCCGCCTGGCCCAGGTGCTGGGCGTGGCGGAATCCTCTTTCCTGCAGTTCTTGCGAGGTAACTGATGGCACAAGAACCCACCTTCGGAACACCTCCCGATCGCAGCGCCGGCGTGCGCGAGCGCCCGAAAGGCCGGGGGCGGAAGCACTGGATCCTGCCGCTCGTTGCGCTCGCCGCCGCCGTCGCCGCCCTGTGGCTCTGGCGCTACTACGCGGTGCGCGAGACCACCAACGACGCGCAGATCGACGGCCACATCAATCCCGTGGCCGCGCGCGTCGGCGGCACCGTCGTCGCGGTGCACGTCGACGACAACCAGAATGTCGCGGCCGGCACCCTCCTGGTCGAGATCGATCCGCGCGACTACCAGGTCGCACTCGACCGCGCCCGGGCCGAGCTGGCGGCGGCGGAGGCCGCGGCCGAGGCGGCCCGCGGCGCCGTGCCGGTCACGACCATAACCACCTCGAGCCAGGTGAGCAGCGCCCAGGCCCTGCTGCAGAGCGCCGAGGCGCGCGTGACCGTGGCCGCGCGCGAGGTCGAAAGCGCCCGGGCGCGCCTGGGCCCCCTGCAGGCGCGCCTGCGCGAGGCCGAGGCGCTGCACGTCCGGGCGCAGCAGGACCTGGGACGCATGAAGGAGCTGATCGCCCGCGACCGCATCTCGCAGCAGCAGTACGATGCGGCGGTGGCCGCAGCCGACGCGGCGCGCGCGGCGCGCGACGCCGCCGCCGCCGCCGTCACCGAAGCCGAAAAGGGCGTCGCCGCCGCCGAGGCGCGACTGGACCAGGCGCGTGCCGGAATCGAGGAGGCGCAGGCGGCCGTGGCCGCCACGCGCGCCGCGCCCGAACAGGTGCGCATCACCCGCTCCAACGCCGCTTCGGCCGAAGCGCGCGTCCTGCAGGCGCGCGCGGCCCTCGAGCGCGCCCGCCTCGATCTCGAATACACCCGGGTGCTCGCGCCCGTCGGCGGCATCGTCAGCATGAAGAAGGTCGAGATCGGCCAGGTCGTGCAGCGCGACCAGCCGCTAATGGCCATCGTCCCGCTCGACGACGTCTGGGTGACGGCCAACTTCAAGGAGGACCAGCTGCACCACATGCGCGTGGGCCAGCAGGCGGTCGTTTCGGTCGACGCCTACGGCGGCAGGAAATACCGCGGCTACGTGCAGAGCATCGCCGCGGCCACCGGCGCGCGCTTCAGCCTGCTGCCGCCGGAAAACGCCACCGGGAACTTCGTCAAAGTGGTGCAGCGCATTCCGGTCAAGATCCTGCTCGACCGCGGCCAGGACCCGGACCATATCCTGCGCCCCGGCATGTCCGTGGTTCCCACGGTGTTCATCCGGTAGCTTGGAACGGAGCCGCACAAGCCGATGGACGGCGAACTGGAAAGGACCATCGTCCGCGTCAATCCCTGGATCGTATCCGTCTCGGTGGTGAGCGCCACCTTCATGGAGGTGCTCGACACCACCGTGGTCAACGTGTCGCTGCCGCACATCGCCGGCAGCATGTCGGCGACCGTGGAAGAAGCCACCTGGACCCTGACGTCCTACCTGGTGGCCAATGCCATCATCCTGCCGCTGACGGGATGGCTGGCGCGCTATTTCGGGCGCAAGCGCCTGCTCACCCTGGCGGTGGCCGGCTTCACCATTTCTTCTTTCCTGTGCGCCCTGGCTCCGAATCTGACGGCCCTGGTCGTCTTTCGCGTGATCCAGGGCGCGTCGGGCGGAACCATGCAGCCCCTCTCCCAGGCGATCATGCTCGAGTCCTTCGCCCCGGAAGACCGGGGCAAGGCGATGGCCTTCTGGGGATTGTGCATCGTGACGGCGCCGATCATCGGCCCGGTGATCGGCGGCTGGCTGACCGACACTTACAGCTGGCGCTGGGTCTTCTATATCAATATCCCCGTGGGCGTGACCGCCGCCGTCCTGATCCGCATGTTCGTCTTCGACCCGCCTTACTTGCGCAGGCCCGAGACGCGCGTCGATTACTGGGGCATCGGGATGCTGGCTCTGGGAATGGCCTGCCTGCAGATCCTGCTGGACAAGGGGCAGCAGGAGGACTGGTTCGCGTCGGACACCATGTCCGCGCTCGGGGCGATCGCGGCCGCGTCGCTGACGGCCTTCGTCGTACACGAACTGAGAGTCCCGCACCCGGTGGTCAACCTGCGCGCTTTCCGGAACCGCACCTTCAGCACCGGCGTTTTCCTGATCACCATTCTCGGATTCGTGCTCTACGGCAGTCTCGTGCTCCTGCCCATCATGCTCCAGACCCTGCTGGGCTACCCCTCGCTGCAGGCGGGAATCGCCATGGTGCCGCGCGGCATCGCTTCGTTCATCTTTCTGCCGGTCGTCGGGACCATGCTCGGGCGCCTCGGCGCGCGCAAGCTGCTCGCGTTCGGCTTCGTGGCGACGGGGATCACGCTGCTCTGGCTGGCGCGCCTGAACCTCGACCTGGGCTACTGGGATATCTTCTGGCCCCAGTTCGTCCAGGGCATGGCGATGAGCTGCCTCTTCGTGCCGCTGACCACGATTACCATGGATCCCATTCCCAAGGAGGAGATGGGCAATGCCACCAGCATCTTCAACGTCATGCGCAACATCGGCGGCAGCGTGGGGATCGCGACCTCGACCACCATCCTGGCGCGCCACCGGCAGATGTACGACAACATCCTCGGAAGCCACGTCCACCCGTACGGCTTGCGCACGCAGCAGCTGCTGGCGCAACTGCGCGCGGCCCTGGCGGCGCGGGGCACGGACTTCCATACCGCACAGCGCCGCTCCTACGCCATTGTGTACTACATGGTGCAGCGGCAGTCGGCGATGCTCGCCTTCAACGACGTCTTCCGGACGCTCGGGACCCTTTTCATTTTCATCACGCCCCTCATCTGGCTGATGAGGCGCCCGCGCCTGCGCCGCGGTGCCGCGGCCCCGGCGGGGCACTGACAGGGAGAACGCGGCCCGCGCGGCCTACTCGATGACCACGGGCACCCGCTTGAAGAGATTGGTGTCGGCGACGGCGTCGCGGATGTGGATCTGCAGCGTGTAGGCGGCCCTGGGGAGATCGCGCAGCGGCAGCGCCATGGCCACGGTCACCGCACCGCGCTCATCCCGGCTCCATTCCTCGATGACCTGCGGCTGCGCCTCCAGCACCTTCGTCTTCTCGCGCAGGAGCATCAGGTAGGTTTCCAGGCGCGGCTTGCGCGTCTGCGGGTCCTCCGCCGCCCCGTAGACCTGGAAATAGACGTAGAGCGTCTGGCGGTTGCGGAACACGTTGCCGATACTGGGGACGATCCTGCGGTCGCCGATCCGCAGCGGATCGCGCCGGGCGCCGGGCATCTCGAAAGGCCGGCCGAAGCCCTGGTGCTGGATGCCGGCGGCACTCTCCTTGACATCGACGAGCCGGCTGCCGAGCACGATCGAGCTCGTTTCCAGGCTCTTGCCGGTCAGATCGGGCACCGTCAGGGACTGCTCGAAGCTGCCCAGCCGGCCGGAGCGGTTGTCCCGCACCAGGACCTTCATGCGGTATTCTCCCGGCCGCAGCTGGAAGCCCGTGGTGTAGAGGATCTGCCCGGAGCGGATCCTTTCGGCCGTCGCCGCCGGCAGGCGCACCTGCACGATGTCGCGCGCGACGCCCGCCACCCCGCCCTTGGGCTCGGCGACCTGGGCCAGGAACTCGAACTGGGCGACCCGCTGGTCCCCTTTCTGCTCGAACTGGATGCCGTCGCCCGCCAGCTGGATGCTGAGCGGCACCAGCTCGGCCGGCCCTTCACCCTTGAAGTAGTCGGCCTGAAGAATGAACGGCACTTCGGAGAAGGGGCGGTCCACCGTCAGCGCTTCCTCGAGCTGCCGGTCCCGTTCGGCGCGCGTCAGGCTGGTGAACTGCTTGGACGCGAAATAACCGGGCCGGTGCTGGATCCTGAGTCCCGGGCGGTCGACCACGACGCGCACCTTGCGGAACTTGCCGTCCTCTTTCTTGTTCGTGCTGTAGTAACCGAGCACGTAGTACATCTGCGTGTCGTCGAGCACCTTGGCGAATACCGGCCCGAGGTCGTTGGTGTCCTGGAAGACCGCTCCGCCCGTGTCGTGCGCCAGCGTCGTCAGGGTTTCCTGGCTGGCGGCGAGCAACTGGGTCTGCCGCTGCACGGCGCTTCCGGAAAACATGGCGCGCCCGCCGGCGCTGCCGCGCGAGGCATCGCCCCCCGGAGGCAAGGCCACGAGGCCCCGGCTGTCGACGGTATAGACGGTCATGTTGGACCGGTTGGCCGCATCGACCGTGGAGCGGATCTGGGAATCGTTCTCGATCCCGGTCGTCGTCACCCCGCTCGAAAAATAGATCAGCGACTTGCGCTCCGGGAACTCCATGTACATCTTGGCGAGCGATTCGAGGGCCGACAGGCGCCGATCGGTGTTGAAGATATTGAACTGCACGGTATCGGGGACATAGACCTCGTCGGATGTGTCCGGCTCGCCCAGTTCCTCGGCCGCCTGGTCGCCGGCCTCGGTCGGGTTGATGCTCTTCAGGGTCGCGAGCAGCGCGTCGCGGTCGTTGGTCAGATCCTGGACCAACTGGAGGCTGGTGTTGTAGACGGCGATCGCGATCAGGTCGTGCTCCGTCGTCCGCTTCGCGACGAAGGTTTGCGCGGCCTCCACCGAGCGGATCAGCTCTTCGGTCCCGAGCGAGGAAAGGTCGAAGAAAAGGATCACCAGCCGCTTGCCCTGCAGATCCTCTTTCTTGACCTCGGCCGGGGGCACGTTGTGCAGGTTCACGATCGCCGGGCGCGGCGGCGCTTCCGGATTTTCGGCCACCGTCAGGGGAACGGACGTGGGGATGCGCTCGAGCGAGAAGGTGACGATCTCCTGGGGGACGTTGTCTTCGAAAACGGTGAAGTTTTCTTTCTTCAGATCGCCCACCGGGCGGCCCTGCCGATCCCGGACGGTCACATCGATGACGACGAGGCCCGCCTGCAGCCTGTACGTGGGGAAGCGCTGGCGCTCGCGCTCGGCGCGCTGCGCCTGCGGCGTTTGTGCCGGCGCCAGTGCCAGGCATGCAAGCAGGCACGCCGGGCAGGCCAGGCGGAGGCCCCGGGCCGCACGCCCGATCCAGGTGATTGGCCGCAGATGTTGAGGCATGGCGCTCTCTCCCGGCATCGTCAGAAGTTCAGTCGCAGGTTGAACTGCATCGTGCGCATGGCGCGCGCGCCGGTGACGCGCCCGAAGTTGAGCGCATTGACCGTGGTGGCCACGCCGGCATAGTTCGGATGATTGAAGACGTTGGCGACCTGCCAGGTGAAATCCAGCCTGCGGTTGTTTTCGTCCAGGCGGAAGCTCTTGCGCAGCGTGAGGTCCATGAGATTGGAGCCCGGACCCGGGATCGTGTTCCGGCCGGCGTTGCCGAACACCCCGGGACGCGGGATGGCAAAGGCCAGCGTGTTGAAAAAGCGCGCCGTGGACCGCTCGCTGCGCGGCAGCGCGACGGGCAGGCCGGTGCTGTCGGGGCGCTCGGAAAAGTTCGATCCGGTGCCGCTGTTGTTGGCGACATTGCCCATGAGCCGGGCCGTCAGGGGGTTCCCGCTCGCCAGCTGGTACCGGCCGGTGATCGTCCAGCCCGCGATGAACTTCTGCACCACGGGCCCGGCGCCCGCCCAGAAACGGCGGCGCTCGCCCAGGGGCAGGTCGAAGCTGAAGTCGGTCTCGAATCGATGCCGTTGATCGAAGCTGCTCAGGGATCGCTCGGCCCGGATGTTATGCTCGTCCTGCACCACCGTGAGGCGCTCTCCGCCGATTCCCGACGCATTGTCGATGCTCTTCGAGAGGGTGTAGGAGGTCTGCAGGCGGAAGCCGCGCGAAAACCGCCGGTTGACGCGGATCTGCATGGCATGCAGGATCGAGTTGGCGCCCGACTCCTGGTAGACGAAATTGCCCGCATCGCCGATGACGCGCTCCTTTTCGGTGTCGCCGGGGGAGCTACCCGAAGGGGCGCGGTTCGGGGCGCGCAGGATGTCGAGCCGCGTGCCCTTGCTGCCGTTGTAGCCGATCTCGACCGCATAGAGGCGGAAGACCTGCGTCTGGATATTCAGGTTCCATTGCTGCACATACCCGATCCGGTAATGGGGATCGATGGCGAAGGTGTTCAGAATGGTCACGTCGGGCAGAAACGGAAAGCCGTTTTGCAGCGTCAAGGGGGCCGACGGCGTCGTCAGTATATCCTGGCTTACGGCAAAGGGAGGCTGGCCGACGAGCTGGCTCACAATCGTCGGGTAGACGGAAGGGTTGTAAAAGAGGCCGTAACCCGTGCGGAACACCCACGGCGAGGAGGCCTTGGGCTTCCAGGCGATCCCGATGCGCGGCCCGAAGTTGTTGCGATCGCTGTAAAGCAGCGATCTCGGGAAGCGCCCGCTGTAGGGCCCTTCCTGCCCGGGGAAAACCTGCGCGACGGCGGTGAATCCCGGGGCCACGTCCAGGTTCACCATGTGATCGTACTTCTCGTAAAACGGCTGGATGTATTCGTAGCGCAGGCCGATGCTCAGGGTCAGATTGGAGCGCACTCTCCAGTTGTCCTGTACGAAGATGTTGAAGTTCTTGTTGCGCAGGTAGTTGTTGCTGCTGCCGTAGCGCCTCGATGTGGAGTAGGGAAGCCCGAGCAGGAAATCGGCCAGATCGTAACCCGTTCCGGCAACGGGACGGCCGGCGGCATCGAAAGCGCTCGTGGCGAAGCCGGTGAACTGGAAGGTGCCGCGCGCATTGGCGTCCTGGACCGTGTTCCGCTGGTTCCAGGCCATGTCGGCCCCGAGCTGGACGGTGTGCTTGGTCCCGATGCGGTTCAGGCCGCCGCCCACGCCCAGGGTCTGCGACCGGTTCAACGAAGCCGCCGCCAGCTGCAGGTCGCCGTAATTGGTGAAGTTGATATTCGGTATCCCATAGTTGACCGGATCCCGCGACACGCCCTGAATGCCCAATCGGCCCGCCACATCGTCCCGGAAGGCGAAAGGATTGGAGCTTTCGACACGCACCCGGTTGAATGACACCCGGAAGTTCGTCACAAGCCTCGGCCTTATCCGGTACATTCCGTTCAGGCCGAAGTTATGGGCGCGATTCGTGCGGTCACTGTCCAGCCCGGGAAACGCCTGGCTGGAAATCGAGTGGCCGCGCCGGAATCCGTAGTTCACGCCCACGTTGCTCTTCGAAGTGAGCGGGCTGTTGATGCGCGCGGTGATCTCGTCCGAAACATTGACCAGGCCCCGCTGCATCGTATAGTTCTGCACCGACCCGGGCAGGTTCGGGGGCGGAATGTATTTCAAGAGCGCAGCCGCGATCGGATCGATGCGCGAAAGCGGAATCCTGCCGTCGGCAAACATCTCATGGGTCGGCGAGAAAGGGTCGTAGAGCCGCACCGCCTGCCCCGCCAGGGGCCCGGAGCGCAGCATCGTCTGAGAAAAATCTCCCGCGCGTTCGAGCGCGGTCGGCACCGTCGTCAAAACGTCGAACGGGTTGCGGTTGCGGCTCCCGCCGTAACTGACGAACCACATCCCCCCAGGCCCGCCCATCCGGCCGCCCGGCCCGCCCATCCGGCCCTGCCCCCGACCTCCTGCAGCCGAGGCCGCGCTCGCGCCCCAGGGCAGCCGCCCGCCGAGCGATATCCCGAAGCTGTTCTCGATATGGACAGGCTTGGGGAGCTCCTCGCCGGTGATCGAGTAAGGCCGGGCATTGAAGAACGAATTGGCGTAATTCGAGTAGACGCTTCCGTTGATGGGAGACTGGCGGGCCATGGCGCCGCGCCCGCCGAGGCCGAAGCCGCCGAAGCCCGGCCCGCCGCCCCTCCCCGGGCCGGCCATGCCCGGGCCGCCCTCGCCGCCCGGACCACCGAAGCGGCCTCCCGGGCCCCGCTGCTCGCCCGGACCGAAGCCCATGCGGCCGGCCATCTCCATGATCCGCTCGCGGAAATTGGGATCGTTCCAGTCTCCGGCATCCATGCTCGCCGTCGGATTGCCGGTGATGACGAGCAATTCCGAAATCTCGTCGCGCGCCCGGGCGGGAGCCGTCTCGGCTCCTGATTGGGCTGCGCTCGGCAGCGACTGCTCGGCGGCGGCGATCCCGCTCACTTCCACTTCACGGAACACGGATTGATCCGCCGCCTGCCGCTGCCCCGCCGAAGCGGGTTGAGCCGGCCGCTTCTGGCCCGCCGCGGCCGTCGACGGCGCTGCCGCCTTGGGCCGCTCCAGGGTCAGACGCAGCCTGCGGCCGGGTTCCGCCGCCGGCTCGATCCCCGAAAGATCGACTTTCAGGAACCCCTCCATCTCCACAACCAAGCGGTAAGCGCCCGGTGCCAGGTTCTCGAATCGGAAAGCGCCGTCCTCGTCCGTCAGATCCACGACGGGGGTTCGGGCCGCCGGGGCGAAGAGCTTTACTGTTGCACCCGGGACGGGGACTCCCTTGGCATCCACGACCACACCCGCGATGGAAGCCGCGCTTTGCGGAGCGTCCTGGCCTG
>Ga0272448_1003584_pt1 | contig 18367 bp, 15 predicted proteins | sample YNPCB0191_FD_202220 | JGI IMG/M metagenome (GOLD analysis project Ga0272448, IMG submission 202220) | Hot spring sediment microbial communities from Yellowstone National Park, WY, United States - YNP-CB-019-1 | ecosystem: Environmental > Aquatic > Thermal springs > Hot (42-90C) > Sediment... | reverse complement strand
CCCGCAGGTTACCCAAACCTGCGGGAGGGTCAAATTGTCCCGCCCACGGGGGTGGGTCAGGGTGAGAGCATTTCAGCAAAAGTCGTGTTACCCTAACGGTGAACAGTTACCGAAAAACCCGCTCTTGACAAAACTGCTACAAGCAGGTTATATTCGCCACCAGTGCGTGACTGTCGCTGTGGGGGATGATGAGTCGTTGGATTTGGTGACACATACCCATGGGGAGTGTCGTTGGAGTGCCAGCGTAGGACAGTCATGAGGGGAGGAGGAGAGGGCAACCATCTACGATGTCATTGTTGCCGGCGCTGGCCCTGCTGGCGCCAGCGCGGCGTACTGGCTTGGACAGGAAGGCTGCCGCGTGTTGATCCTGGAAAAGCAGCGCCTTCCTCGCTACAAAACCTGTGGTGGTGCCGTCCCGGCCAGCGCTCTAGAACTACTGCCATTCGATTTGAGTCCGCTGATCGAGACGCGGGTCCATCATATCTGCTACAGCCTCGATGGCCGTGAGGACGTTGTTCACTCTTTTCCGCAGCCGGGCATCGCCATGTTCATGCGTGATCGCTTGGATGCCTTCCTGGTTGCTCAAGCGAAGGCCGAGCTGCGTGATGTCGTTGCAATTACTGGCGTGTCTGAAGATGCGACCGGGGTCACCGTGACGACGACCAACGGCGAAGCAGTGCGTGGGCGCTATCTGGTGGGGGCTGATGGAGCAAGCTCCGCGGTGGCGCACTCTCTGGGATTGCGCCGCAGGCCGATGCTTGCCGGGGCGATTGAGGCCGAGGTAACAGTGCCGGACTCGTTGCTGTCACAATTCAAGGAGACGGTCCGTATACGGCTGGGGTGCCTGCCGTACGGCTATACCTGGATCTTCCCCAAGTCTGATCATCTCTCGATCGGCGCGGGCTGTTTGCGGCGCGGGCCGATGGATCTAAAAAGGGCGTTGCAGCACGAATTAGCGACGCTTGGGCTGAATACGCAAGACGCGGTCGTGCGCGGCCACCCCATCCCGGTGTACTGGCGGCCTGAGCGCCTGCATGGGCAACGGACGGTGCTTGTCGGCGATGCTGCCGGTTTGGCAGATGGACTGATCGGAGAGGGAATCCGCTATGCTCTACGCAGCGGCAGGCTTGCTGCTCAGGCCATCCTGGCCGACAACATTGCCGGTTACTCTCAGGCTGTTCATTGTGACCTGGGCCTGCATCTCACCTGGGCCCGCCGCTGCGGCTGGTGGCTGTACCACCTGGCCGAGGTGTGTTTCAGCCTTGCCGTCCCCAATCCGCGCCTAACGCGGCTTCTAAGTGAGGTACTGACGGGCCAACGCACCTACCGCGATATGTTTTTCTGGTTTCCTGCCCTGGTGCTCGAGTGGATAATCAGGAACGTGTGAGGCTCTTCAGCGGCGCCGGCAAGGGACGGCACCGGCCATTCTCGTACCCGTCCCTGGCTCAACTACTCTCTAGCGCGCCAGCCAGCCACCATCAACCGGTACAATCGAGCCGTGCATGTAATCAGAGGCTGACGAGGCCAGGAGGACCACGATGCCTTTGAGGTCGTCCGGCGTGCCCCACCGACCGGCCGGGATGCGAGCCAGAATTGCCTCCGAACGACTGGGATCGGCACGCAGAGCGGCCGTGTTGTCGGTTGCCATGTAGCCGGGGGCGATGGCATTGACATTGATGTTGTATTTCGCCCACTCGTTGGCCAGAGCTCGGGTTATGCCGGCCACACCACTTTTGGCTGCCGTATATGACGGAACAATGATGCCACCTTGGAATGAGAGCATGGAAGCAATATTGATGATCTTGCCGCCGCCTTGGGCTGCCATGACTTTGCCTGCTGCTTGAGAAAGGAAGAAGACGGCTTTCAGATTGATCTGCAACACATCGTCCCAGTCGGCCTCGCTGAACTCCAAAGCCGGAGCGCGGCGAATGATGCCGGCGTTGTTGACCAGAATGTCCAGTCGCCCCATACCGGCGACGACGTCGGCCACAACCTTTTGCAAATCGGCAACAGAGGCTGTGCGCAAATCGCAGCGGATTTCGGAGTAGCGGCGGCCCAGCTTGCTGATAGCCTCGCACGTTCCCCCGCACGGGCCGCGATCCAAAGCAGCGATGTCAGCCCCCGCCTCGGCCAGAGCCAAAGCCATCCCCTGGCCCAACCCTTGGGCCGCACCGGTTACGAGGGCAACGCGCCCATCCAGACGAAAGGAATCCAGGATCATTTCTTTCCTCCCACCTATAGCGGTGATCGTCTTCTATGCCAGTACAATGAACCCGCTGTGAGCAGATGGCGGGACATACTCCTGCGGTAGGCCAAGCAGCACCAGCCTGTGCTCGCGCGCCAGGGCGAGGACGTTCGCTGTGTCGTTGAGCTCGGGTTGAGACATGTGCAGGCCGTAGAGCTTCTTGCTGGTCGTGCACATCGAACGAATGAATGCCGTACCCTTACCGCAGAAATGGATGCACCCACCGAACTCATCCAGCAAAGCCTGATCGTAGGGCTTGACGAACTCCTCATAGTGTCGGGTTGACATTGTGACGGCCGTATCATCGCGTACCATGATACCACCCTTGATGTAGAAATTCCAGTGGGTGGTGAATTCGTTGCCTTCGCCGATGAACTGCTTCCAGGCACGCATCCAGATTTTGTACGTCTCTGTCACCAGGCTCACCAGGCGATGAACCACTTCTGGGCAGTCGTAAAGGGCATAGAAGATGTCGGGGCCCCAGATCAAGTGGGCAACATCGAAGGGCCCTTGCAGATCTGGATGGTAGATGGAGATCGCCTGCCGCAGTTTGGGATAGGGCGCCAGGGCCTCACGGTAGTAAGCTGCCGTCTCAAAGCAGCGCCCGCCCAGCCCACTCTTGACGTCGGGAATACCGCGCTCGATGAGCTTCTCGACCTCTTGTCTGCTCTCAAGATGATGCACCCAGGGCAGCGAGGTTTCGGTCAACTGATAGCTCAGGCCGAAGATGGATGGCAAGATGACCGTGCCGTAGTTGGTGCGGATGTTTAGGGGATGGTAGTCACGCAATTGATTATGAAAGAAAGGGGCCCGCAATTGATCGAGCAGCATCTTGTCCGCGTCAACAAAGGTGTCATTATAGGGATACAATGGCCAATCCTGATCGGCAGCTTGCGTAACGTCGCTCACGACAAACGGCAAGTGCTCAACCTCGGCAAACTCGAACACGCTCCGGCACGTCTGCCGGGCATGCTTCTGATGCTCCAAATCGAGCATCAATTCAAACTTGGTAAGGTACCTCTCCAGTGTGTTCTTCATCCTGTGTCATCCTTGTTCTTGATGGGGAGCGGCTTTGTTGAGAAACAGAGACAGGCGAATGCCTGGGTCGCCGGTCGTTGGTCTCATCCGCCAGTCGTTTTCCTCACCAACCGCCTTTATCCTGGACGTGATGCACCGCGGCCTACAATCACCGGTGGAAACGACACAGGCGACTGCCGTGCGGTCGGACATGGCGGTCCGGTTGTCTGTTATGGGCTTACGCCTGTTGCCGCCAGAGCTCGCGCAGTCGGTGGGCTACCAGCTTGGGCCGGCGGTCACGGGTGAAGATACCCTTAAGGTTCATGGCCCCTACGCGGTGCACGGCCTGCCCGGTCTTGAAATCACACATGTTCCACACATGATAGCCAACAATGTAGGGCTTGGTCATGAACAGCTTGATGTAGCTGATAACGAACTCGGCCTGATACTCCTCGCTGAACATCTCTGGCGGTTGGGCATGCCAGCCGGCGATACAGTCTGCGCCAAACTCGGTCATGATGAGGGGTTTGGGGTACTTATTGTGAAGGGCATCGAGCTCGGCGGAGAGCAACTGACATCCCTGCTCGATGCGCCCCGGCTGGGTGTACCAGCCCAGGTAGCGGTTGAGGCACAGTACATCGCAGAACTCGAAAGCCTCTTCGTTCAAGCCCACATGACTCACCACGGTTACCGGACGCGTGTCATCGAGCGACTTGGCCAGGTCATACAGCTCGCGGAAGAACGGCTTGGCGGCCGGACGATTGGAGTGCGGTTCGTTGGCGAGACTCCACATGATGACGCTGGGGTGATTCTTGTCGCGGGCAATCATCTCCTGCGTGTACTGGCGACATAGTTGCAGGCGGCGCTGTAGTCCCTCCTCTCGGAAGAACAGGCCAACGGCCGGCGTCTCATCAATGACGAGGAAGCCCAAACGGTCGGCCATATCCATGGTTTGCTCGGAGTATGGGTAGTGCGAGGTGCGGAAGGAATTCGCCCCCATCCATTGCAACAGTGCATAGTCTTTCACGATAAGAGGCTGTAGCAGGCCACGCCCGGTAACCGGGAAATCCTCGTGGCGACAGGCGCCCTTCAGGGTGATCGGTTTGCCGTTGAGTAGAAGGGCATCGCCTTGAACGCTAACCGTGCGAATGCCAACCTTAAGTGTGTAGCGGTCGACAACGGCCCCGGCCTGGATGAGTTCAACGGTCAGGTCATACAGATTCGGACTGCCCGGCGCCCACAGTGCTGCATTGGGTACGGTCAGAGTGGCGTCGGCTGTGGCTGCGGAGACGGCGGCCTCGCTCGACAGGTGGGCTCCATGGCCGGTCAGGGTGGCCCGCATCGTGGCTGCGCCATCGTCGGCGCACTCAGCATGCACATGAACACTGCCGTCACTACCCTTGATGTCGGTAACGACAGTCAGGTCACGGATGGCGTTTTGGGGCACGGCGTAGAGGTGGACAGGTCTGTGAATGCCGCAGAAGGGAAAGAAGTCGAACGAGGCAGATGGATAGTTCATGTTGCCAAAGGTGTCTTGCGGCGCCGGTGGGACGTTGCCGGGGGGCACGCGGTCGGGGGCCAATTCGCCGTCCACCCGCACGACCAGCAGGTTCGCCTCGCGCTTGAGATGCTGCGTCACGTCAAACTCGAAGGGCAGGTGGCCGCCTTCATGCTGGCCGATGCGCACGCCGTTGAGCCAGACGTCGGCCAGATAATTAACCGAAGCGAAGCGCAAGAATACCTTCTTGTTCTCCCAGCCCCAGGGGAGGTCGAAATGTGTCTGATACCATGCCGGGCCGAGGTTGTCTCGGTCGCCCTCGAATTGGTCATTCCAACTGGCGGGTACGGCAATGGGGCGGCCACTGCCAAAACCGAGATGCCAACCGCTCTGCTCTCCCGCCTTGTCAGGATCAAAGCGAAAGTCCCACAAGCCGGAGAGATCGGTCACCTGGCGGTAGGGATTTGTTTGTGGGTAAAGCATTGATTACCTCTCAGTTTTGTTGTATAGGTTGTGCAGGGGCGTGAACCTGTCGTCTACTTATGGGAACAAGTGGTTGAGCTGCCACGCCCGACGGTATGACAGCCGTCTGTGTTGTTTTCACTCGTGACTATGGGCTGTGCCTTATGACTACCGGCTTGCCCATCCCCCTGCGGTCACGACACTTTGACGACAAACACGTCTGTGCGCCCTTGTGCGCCGGCATTGAACGATACCCAGCGCCCGGTGGGATCGGACAACGGATGTGGATGGGGAAACTGACCGGGCAGCGCCTTCCAGTCGGTGCCGTGGCGGGCAATGACCTCAACGCGGGGCTGCTCCTGATCGTAGTACAGCCACAACAATAGATCAGGGCTGATGTTGCCGTCGAGAATGATGGCCGGCCGCCCCGCCATTGCCGATACATGTCCATAGTGTGGCGCATCGCGGAAGGGATATTCACGCACCGTATGGCCGTTCTTGTCCACAAGGCCGATGTAATAGCCGCTCACCGCGCTACGGCCATGATAGATGATTGTTTCCCCGTCCCATGTCCAGCAACAATGGACCTGAAAGCGTGCTTTGTCTTGCGGCGGCAGCTCGGTGAGCTGCCTGGTCTTGATGTCCAGGATCCAAATGCGATTGGTCTTGCCGTCGCTACCGCCCCAGAAGTGAGGTGGAAAGTCCCGATCGAGCAAAATGAGATTGGGATCAACCGGAGAATGTGGGCAATGGGCGCTGCGGCAGCCATCCTCTTCGTAGATGACTTGATAGGCACCGCCGGCAAGGGGCACCTGAAGCAGCTTGAGCCAGACACGTTCATGCCTGGTGAAGTAGTCCCACACAGCCTGAGCGTCGCCGGCAATGTCCTTGGGTGGTGCGGGAAAAGCAGGGACGACGACAAGTTTCTCATTACAGTCAATGCTTGGAATGCCAAGTTGCCACGTCGGCGGAAGATCGTCAATCAGAACGCGCTCGTCCAGCGTCTCGATATTGACGGCTTTGAGTGTGTTGTTCGTGATGAATGTCGTCCACCTGCTACGTGGCGCCAGGCACAGGGATCCACCAGTGATGTTCATCGGCGGTGCAGGATCACTTATCTGCGTAATGTCGCCTGTTGGTACGTGACAACGAAAGACGGCACTCTGGTCGTCACGGCATGAGGCAAAGATCAAGAACTCGCCATCGGCGGTGAAGCCGATATTGGTGTGGTAGGTTGGCGTTTGGTTATACAACCCCTTTGTGGTTATCCGGCGCACCTGGCGTAGCGTCCAGGCATCCCTGTACACTTCGGATTCGTTCCAAGTTTCACCTTTGCGTGACACAGAGATTTCCTCCCGTGTGCCATCCTCCCGCAGGTTCGCCACCGTCCGAGAAGATGGCCATTTTTATACCGGCTCAATGCGCAGACGAATGCTGCCCTGCTGAACCGGCTTGCTGAAGGCAAACTTGACCAGGTTGACATCGGTCCGTCCCAAAGCCAGGTCAACATCCTTCTCGACCGCAATACTGGGCGTGACAACGTCGGGATCGAAGCTGACCCGTAGCGCCCCCTTTTCGCCACGCAGCACAACTGCGGACGGCTCCACCTGGACTTTGGCAAATGTCGTCAGCACGCTCTCGCACAGACCGGGTTTGCTGGCAAAGCTGACATCGTCGGCGATCTCGACCCAGCCGCGTGGGGGCTCGCGGTGCAGGGCAACCGTCCGCTTGAGCGAGGCCACATCCGCTTCCTTCGGATAGGCGTCTTTCATCTCGATTGTCATCAGGTCTATCATTGTATCGGCCCGATATTTCAGGAGATGAGCGCGGTATTCGCTGCCGGGGAGCTGTTCACAGCCGTTGACCAGCGGCACCGAATGACCGCGTGACGAGTTGACGAAGTGCTGATAGCGCTCAGGCCCAAAGTAGGCCTTCGTGTAGCGACCACGGCCAACGTCGGGGATAACCGATTCATCGTTGACATGCACGATGATGTTGCCCACATCGTTCTGGTTGTGCATCTCGCCGTTGTTGCCACCCTTCGCCGCCAGGACAAGCGCGTGCGGGTCCGTGGGATCATAGCGGGCAATCATCCACATCATGCCTGGGTACCAGTCACGAAGAGCGGGGACGAAGTCGCCGGCCGGCTCTGCCGATGGCCACCACATCAGGTTACGCAGCGACCAGATGAGACTGCCGGTCACGCTGCGCTCGAAGTTCGGGCCGCTGAGAGCGTCGGCAAGTTGATTCCTGGCCAGCCGCATCAGGTCTGGCTGGGCCAGACGCCTCGACAGGTAGGCCAAGTGGCCGGGAATGAAGCGGATCGTGCGGTCACAGTCGGAGAAGTTGACCCACGCGTGAGGCGTCAGGGCAGTGTGTAGAGGGAATGTAGCCGCTTTACACGCCACCTCTTCGCTCCAGAAGTTGATTCTGCCACCGGTGCGATGCTCGACAAGATGGGCCAGGATTGTGTAGTGTCCAAAACCGTAGGACCAATAGCCGGGGCCTTCGGTGGATCCGCCATCGGCGTCGAAGGTGGAGAGGTAATCATCGAGTGAGCGGGCGGCGCGGGCAATCATCTCGGCCAGGCGTGCCAGATCTGGCTCCAGGTAGATGGCCGCGCCGACGACACCGGCATTGCACACGGCCGTCCAGTTATTGACGGTGCGCTGGTTGGCGTTATACAGCCACCAATGGTCATGCCGGGTGAGATAGGGAACGAAGCAGCGCCGGTCTACTTCATAACGAATGCGTTTACCAACCAGCGGGTCGAGCTGTGGGCCAAGGAGAGCATCAACCTCGGCCAGCTCAATGGCAGTGCCGGCAACTCCCAGGTCAATGTGGGGGCGGGTCATATCGGTGAGCTCACGCTGATGAGCCGGCAGTGCCCAACTCGATTCCTCACAGATGGCCCAGATGACGTTCAGCAGTGGATCAAGGAAACGGCCCTTAGCCTCCAGACACTCGGCAAGGGCCAGGGTTGCGAGCATGGCGCGGCGTACACCACGCGGCTCTTGATAGCCCTCGCGCTGGCCGGTGCGCATGAACTCTAGCCAGAGCGTGGCCGGAAGGCTGGGAATGGCTGTGTCGGCATTCCTCTCTGCAGCGGCGATGATCCGACCGACTACGCCGTCACCGATGGTCTGATGGATGCGATGCCATTCGTCGCGATCAGATGCCGGGGGAAACGGTGCTGTGGGTCGGGCCGCCTGGAGCGCCGTTTCAATGTCAATGGAATTGTAGCGGCTTAGCATGACCTTTCTCCTGATTGTTGCATGTTTTGACGTCCCGCGGTGCATGGCCACGGGTGAAGATCCCTCTTGCGCGAGCACAGAACGACGGGTCGGGAAGGCGCGACATGCCCATCCCGACCCGCCTGGCCAAATCTACAGCAGGGCTTGCAAGATGTATGAAATGATGGTAATGCCGAGCATGGGAACGGCAATATGCCCCAGACGACGCCAGAATGTGACCATGTCTGGTGGCGCGGTCAGGTATGATTCTAGCCAGATAACGGTGGCGAGCCAACCGATGAAGGCAATGACGGCGAAGAAATTGCTGACAGCCGGGATGCCCCATGGGCTGACTCGCAGGTGGACGAGGATATCGAACAGGTTGCCGCGCAGTAACTGGATGAGCCAAAGCCCCGCGGCGAATATGGCGAACCAGAGAATGTAGCGCAGTATCGTATCGCCAACCCTGATGAAAGATTTCATGTCACAACCCACTCTTGATCTCGCCGATGCCCCGTAGGGACAGTTCGTCGGCGTAATGACAGGCAACAATGTGCCCAGCACCTATGTCGCGCAATTGTGGAGACTCGACGCGGCAGCGATCCCTGGCATAGCGGCAGCGGGGATGGAAATAGCAACCGGAGGGGGGATTGGCCGGATCGGCGACATCGCCCTCCAGAACGATGCGCTTCGTACGCAGGCGCGGGTCGGTCTTTGGCACGGCGGAGAGCAACGCCTCGGTGTAGGGATGCCTGGGATTGTGGAAGAGGTCTTCCGTTTCAGAGACTTCAACCAGCTTGCCGACATACATAACGGCCACCCGGTCGGCGACATATTCCACAACGCTCAGATCATGCGAAATGAAAATGTAGGTCAAGTCCATCTCGCGCTGCAGATCGCGCATCAGGTTCAGGATTTGCGCCTGAACGGATACATCGAGGGCAGAGACGGGCTCATCGGCGATCACCAGGCGGGGCTCAAGAGCCAGCGTACGCGCCAGGCCGATACGCTGGCGCTGCCCGCCGCTGAAGGCATGGGGATAGCGGCGCATGTATTCGGGGCGAAGACCGACGCGCTTCAGCAGCATCGCCACACGATCTTCGAGCTCCTTACCCTTGGCGACGCCGTGGACGATCAGGGGATCGCCCACGATGTCCATGACCGTCATGCGGGGGTTGAGCGATGAGTATGGATCCTGAAAGACCATGCGCAGCTCACGCCGGTAGGGTTTGAGTTGATTGGCCGGCAGGGTGGCCAGGTCCACGACCTTACCTTCCTTGTTGCGATAGAGGATCTGCCCGGCGGTTGGCGTATAGGCGCGCATAATGCAGCGGCCGATAGTTGTCTTGCCGCAGCCCGATTCCCCCACCAGTCCCAGCGTCTCACGGGAACGGACAACGAGGTTGACGTCATCAACCGCTTTGACGTAGCCGACAATTCGGCGTAGAAGGCCCTTATGGATGGGAAAGTGCATCTTCAAGTTCGAGACTTGAAGCTGAATGTTATCGGGCAACAGTTGGGTCTGCATCATTGCTCTCCACTGTACAACAGGCAACGAACGGTCCGCCCATCTGGCATGGTGACCAGAGGTGGCTCGATGACATCGCACTTGCCGCGCATTCTCTGATCACAGCGCGGGTGGAAGGGACATCCTCGGGGCCTGTTATAGGGATCAGGCACCATGCCCTTGATGGGGTTGAGGTGCTGCGCCTTGCCGATGCCCAACATGGGGATCGAGTGCAGCAGCGCCCTGGTGTAGGGATGGAGCGGATCATGGAAGATGGCATCCACGGTTGCTTGCTCGACCACCAGCCCCAGGTACATGACGGCAACTTCCTTACACATCTCGGCGACCACCCCCAAGTTGTGGGTAATGAGCATGATAGCCATCCCCATCTCACTTTGAAGCTGTTGCATCAGCTCCAGTATCTGGGCTTGTGTGGTCACGTCGAGGGCCGTTGTCGGTTCGTCGGCGATGAGCAGGCTGGGCTGGCAGGAGAGCGCCATCGCGATCATGGCACGTTGGCGCAAGCCGCCGCTAAGCTGGAATGGATAAGCATCCACGCGTTCGGATGGACGTGGAAAACCAACCCGACCAAGCACTTCGACCACTTGCTTGCGGGCTTCCTGTTTGCTGACGCCGCGATGCAGCATGATCGCTTCACCGATCTGATGGCCGATGGTGTGCACCGGGCTGAGCGATGTCATCGGTTCCTGGAAGATCATGGCAATCTCGCCGCCGCGGATACTGTGCATTTGCCGGCTGTTCGGCTTGAGCTGCGCCAGGTTGATGATCTCCATCTGGCCTCCATTGCGGTTGGGCCGGCGATAGAGGATCTCACCGGCAATAATCCGGCCTGGTCGCTCGACGAGCTGCAGGATCGAGAAAGCGGTGACGCTCTTGCCGCATCCGCTTTCGCCCACCACGCCGAGCGTGCCGCCCCGCTCGATGCTCAGGTCGGCGCCGTCAACCGCTTTGACGGTGCCCTCGTCCAAAAAGAAGTATGTCTTCAGCCCCTTTACTTCGAGTAATGTATTGTCTAGCACATGTCACCATCCACAGTCGTCAGATGTCAGCGGTCAGATGGGCAATGGTAGAGTCGGGTATCGGGATCGAGTGTCAGTGTTGCCTTCTGATCTCTAATTCACGGCTACCTGCTCAGCGCGCGTATGGATCTGCCGCGTCACGTAGCCCATCACCCAGGAAGTTGAGCGAGAGGACAGCTACCACAACTGCCAAGCCGGGAAGTAGCAACCAGGGAGCCGTTGACACGGCCCGAATGTTCTGCGCATCCTGCAACAGAACGCCCCAACTGATGACTGGCGGCCGTAATCCCAGTCCCAGGAAGCTAAGAGCCGTTTCGCTCAGAATCATGCCGGGGATGGCCATTGTAATTGATGCGATGATGTGACTCATGAATGAAGGCACCATATGGCGTAGGATGATACGCATCTCACTTGACCCATCGAGTCGTGCAGCCAGAACGAAATCCTCTTCGCGCAAGGCAAGAAATCGCCCGCGCACCACGCGGGCAAGGCCTGTCCAGCCGATAAAGGATAAAATGACGGTAATACCGAAGTAGACATAAAGAGGAGGCCAGTTGACAGGCAAGGCGGCAGCCAGGCTCATCCACAACGGGATTGTGGGCAGCGAGCGCAGGAATTCGATGGTGCGCTGAATGACGTTGTCAATCGTGCCTCCGTAATAGCCTGAAATACCACCCAGCAAAATACCAAGAACCAGGCTGATCGTGACACCGACAAGACCGATGGACATGGAGACGCGTGTCCCGGCGACCAGTTTGCTCAGCAGGTCGCGCCCCATACTGTCGGCGCCAATCAGGTACATGGGATCGCCTTGATTGACCGGGCCGATGATGTGACGATCCATGGGGATGAAGCCGAGCAGCTTGTATTTGAACCCCCGCGCCAACAGCACGACAGGGATTTTCTTTGTAGGATCCTCGACAAATGTGCGACGCAGCGAAAAAGAGTCAATTGCCACTTTGTAGCCGGTGACATAGAGGCCAAGCTTGATACCGCCGTTGGAGCTATCAATGAAGTGCAGGCGCTGTGGCGGGGCATAGGTATAATTGGCTGCATACTGGTCGGGCGGGAAAGGTTCGAAGAACTCGGCGAAAAGAGCAACGGCGTAGATGGCCAGCGCCACAATCCCGGCCACCATGGCGAGCTTGTGGCGGCGAAACTTCCACCACATGAGCTGCCATTGCGAGGCCACCATAACCCTGGCTTCTTGTTCCTGTGCGAACTCCTCTTCGGCAGGCTGAACAGGAGCTCCCACAGGGGCAGTAGCCTCTGGAATAGATGTGCTCATCTTGTCCCTCATTGGTAGCGAATGCGTGGGTCGAGCCAGGCCAGCAGAATGTCGGACAGTAATGTACCGATCACGGTCAAGACGCTGAGAAGCAAGACAAAACTACCGGCCAGGTACATGTCCTGGTTGAGGAGGGCCTGAAGTTGCATCGGCCCCGTGGTGGGTAGACTCAAAACGACAGATATGATTGTTGCGCCGGAGACCAAACCGGGCAGGATCCAGCCAACAGAGCTGACCCACGGATTAAGCGCGACACGCACAGGGTATTCCACGAGGGCCTTGAACTCGGATAATCCCTTTGCTTTGGCTGTGATGTAGTACGGTTTGTGCAACTCGTCTAGCAAATTGGCACGCATCACCCGGATCAGTCCGGCGGTGCCTTCCAAGGCGATGATAATGGTCGGTATCCACAAGTGTTTGAAAAGATCCCAGACCTTGGCCATGCTCCACGGCGCATCGGTGAATTGAGGCGAGAACAGCCCGCCGACGCTCTGGTTGAAATACTTGAAGGCGACGTACATGAGCACCAGGGCGACAAGGAAACTGGGCACGGCCAGACCAATGAAGCCGAAGAAGGTGAATATATAGTCACCTATTGAATACTGCCTGACTGCCGAATAAACGCCAATGGGAAAAGCGATCACCCACGTAATAAGCAGTGAGAAAAGCGAAAGCACAACGGTCAGCATCAAGCGATCGCCGATCAGATCAGTGACCGGTTGACCGCGCTGGAAAGAGCGTCCAAAGTCGCCTTTGGTAACGATCTTGGTTATCCATTTGACGTACTGAATGTAGACCGGCTCGCCAAAACCGTATTCTTTCTTGATGGCTTCGACAACAGACTGGTCAACGCTCTCGCCCATGGCTGCCAGGTTTGAAATATAGGTTGTGAAGAAGTCTCCTGGCGGTAACTGAATAATGATGAAGGTTACAACAGATATGGCGAAGAGCGTTGGTATCATTAGCAGGATGCGCCGGGCAATGAATTGGAGCATACTTGTCCTCCGATCAGGACTCAGTTAGCAGAAAGCTGCAAGCAATTACCTGGGTAGCAGGCGGTCTCCCAACGTTGTTGGAGACCTACCCTCCGGGAGGTTCGGACCTTCCCGGAGGGTTGTGCACTGCAATCCGGATGTCCGGCATTTAGGCAATGCCAGACATCTGCCATCTGTGTTACCCCTTACTTGTCGATGAAGTACTGCTCTGGGTTGGTTGGCCCCGGGTTGGGATAGAGCCAGGCGCCCGGCATGCTCTTCGGCACGTTCTTGAAGTTGTTCTTGACGATGCCGTAGCCGTTGGTGGGCAGGGCAATGCCGAGGGCATAGAACTGCTCCTGGGCGATCTGCAGGATCTGCTTCATCAGCTCATCCTGCTTCTTGGGGTCGCCGGTGGCCTTCAACTGATCATAGAGCTCCATTTGCTTCTTTGGTGCGGCCGGTGGCTCTTCGCCTCGTGGATCCTTGTTGTACCAGTAGGACCAGAGAACGGCATACTGCGATTCGGTGCTGTAGGGGAAGTACCAGCGTGGCTCCAAGATGACGTCAAGGCCACCATCGCCGCCCCACACCAGAGCGTCATACTCGCCGGCGTCTTTGTGTGTGTACAGAATGGCGCGGTCTTCGATCTTGGGCAGCATGTCAATGCCGACCGCTTTCCAGTACTTCTGGATCATCTGGCCGGCGTCACCCCATTCCTTGCTGGTATTGGAAATCTCCAGCGTGAAGGAGAGTGGCTTGCCATCGGGCATCAGGCGCATGCCGTTGGCATCCTTCTTCGGCAGCACCTTGTCTAGGTATTCATTAGCCTTTTTGACGTCATACTCGATGTACTGCTTGGCCAGCTTCTCATTGTAGTAGGGCGAGGTTGGGCGCGGCCCAAGCTGATACGGTTCGCCCTGGCCGACCCAAACCACATCAATGATCTCTTTACGGTTGATGGCGTAGGACAGGCCAATGCGGAAGTTGATGTCCTGGAAAATGGCCCGCAGTTGCTTGTCTTTGTGCACCAGGTTCACCGAAACGGTCATGTTGTTCATGCTGGAGGGCACAGTCTCGAAGAAGGTGTAGTCGCCCTTCTTCTGGTTATCAACGAAGACCGGCTTGTTGGCATTGGTGGCAATGTGGCGATCCATCATGTCAATTTCGCCGTTGGCGGCCTTGAGCGCCAGCACGTTCAGGTCCTCGATGTAATCATAGAAAATGCCATCGAGGTAGGGCAACTGGTTGCCTTCGGGATCTACCTTCCAGTAGTAGGGATTGCGTTGGGCCTTGGTCGGATCCTTCGTTGCCGAAGGCGTGAGCAGCACGTGAGCCGAGATGACCGGCAGGTTGACATTCTGCCAGCGCCCGTTGATCGGCGTGCCGGGGACGCTGGTGATCTTGGTCTGGAAGAGCTTCACCCAGTCATCAACTTTGGCTTCTTTAACCAATTGGTCGAGCTTGGCTGCATCCTGATAGTTCTTGTGGAACTGCTTGGCATATTTGGCTTGAACCTGGACCGGGCCCTGGCCGTCGGGTGTGGCGTTGCGTACGATGAAGAGGCCGTTCGGTGCGGCGAACTTGAAGGTTACGGTGTAGTCGTCCACCTTGACGGCGGTGCCGGCCTTGCCACCAGCGACCATGAAGTTTGGTGGTGCAGCGGTCAGGTCTTTGTTGTTAACCACATCCATCACCCAGAAGACAATGTCATCGGCGGTGAACGGTTCACCGTCGGACCATTTCATGCCCTTGCGTAGCTTGAAGGTGTATTCCGAGGCATCGGCGTTGGCCGTGTATGATTCGGCGACGTTGGCGAGAGTCGTGGTCCAGGCTGGGTCCCAGCGTACGAGATAGTCATAGCCAATGGTGCGGGTGAGCCAGGCATCGTCCTGCCCGCCCTTGAGAGCCGTGCGCCATGTTCCGCCGTACTTGCCGATTTTCTCTACCGGCTTGACAACGAGTGGGTTAGCCGGTAGACGCTGCTCGACGGGTGGCAGCTTGCCGGCCTTGACCAGATCGGCCAGCATGGGCGCTTCCTTGTACTTGGCGGTTGCTGCGGCGGGGGCAGCGGTCGCGGTTGGTGGGGCCGGTGGCTTGGTGGCCGTGGGCGGCACAGGTGTTGCCGTTGGCGTCGCACCACAAGCAGCCAGAATTGAGCCTGCTGCAAGAGCACCACTGACGGTCAAGAACTGCCGTCGGTTCAGCTTTTTCGTGCTCATCATTCCTCTCCTTTCTTGAAATAGGTCGGGCGAGTGAAGCAAATCTCCAGGGATCCCAGGACATTGTGTGGGTGGATAGCCCCAATTTAATCTGCGTCCCTCCTGCATGTCCTCGTGGCCCGTGCGTGCACAGTCAATCAACGGTGGGTGTGGTTGTCATGGCCGGTTGCTGACCCTGGAAGCGCAGCTTCTGCCCGCAAGAGTCGCGTATGACTAGCTCCGTCGGCAGGATGACATGCTGTGGCTCCAGGCGCATTGCCGAATTGAGAGTGCGGGTTTCGAGAATATCAATGAGCATAGAGGTGGCCGCGAATCCCATGCGTTCGATTGGCTGGCGTACGGTTGTCAACGGGGGTTCTATTGATCTGGCCATTGGGATGTCATCAAAACCGACAACGGCAATGTCAGACGGCACATGCAAGCCTGCCTCGTGGATGGCGCGGATGGCGCCGATGGCCATCTCATCGGAGGCACAGAACACGGCCTCTGGTATTGGGTCAGCAGCCAGTAATCGTCGCATGGCCTCCTGTCCGGCCTGCATGTTGAATGGTGCCTCGACGATGTAGTGATCGGGACAGAAACGTCCGGCCTGGCTCAGGGTATCGAGAAAACCATTGCGACGACCGACGGCGCCACCGTGATCGCTCGGCCCCGTAATTGTTGCGATGCGGTTGTAGCCCAGCCAGAGCAAGTGCTGGGCGGCCATGGCCCCGCCCTGCTCATAGTCAGCAGCCACGGTGTTTATATCTGGCATATCGGGTTGGCGACCGATGAGAACAAACGGAAAACCCTCGGCGTGAAGCCACGAGAGAAACTGCTTGCCGACAGACGTGGTCGAGATGACCAACCCGTCCACTGTACCGCTGTGAATGATCCGTTCATAGCCCTGCGGGGTGAGCATTGTTGCCGGCGAGAGCATGAGGCTGTAACGTCGTTGCTCACAGGCAGTCGTCACTCCATGCATGATGAGGGCATAGTAGGGTGAGCCAATGGAGGCATACATTGTGGATGGAATGATGAGGCCGATAGTCTGTGTCCTGCGGCTGGCCAGCGAGCGCGCGGCAACGTTGGGGTGATAACCACGTTCGCGGATGATCGCCAACACGCGCTGGCGCGTCTCACTGCTGACGCGCGGCTGGTCGTTGATGACGCGAGAGACGGTAGCACGAGACACACCGGCCAAGGCTGCAATCTGTTCGAGCGTCAACGCTGCACCCTTTGGCATGGGCACTCGATGTGGCCTACATGCCCTTTCCTAACAATAGCCACTGAAAAGGGACGACGCCCCACGGTTTATGTGAGAACGCTCTCGCACAAGAAACGTATAGGCAGATGATGCCAGTCGTAGACGAGGGAATCTATGTCATGAAGCTTCCGCTGCTTTTCACATCGCCTCGTAACAGGATGAGGCAAAAGCAGGGGCAGAACTTAAGCCGCCGGGAGGTCGGTGTGATGGCAGACCCAGTTCACGAGATATGAGAGCGCTCTCATAACAAATGTACAATATCACACTTTGGGCCGTTTGTCAATAGGCGTTGCGCCCCCGAATCATCTCGATGACGGTGCGCAACATGATCTTGAAGTCCAGCCAGATGGACCAGTTCTCCACGTACCAGACATCGTAACGTGTTCGCTCTTCAATGGAGGTATCGCCGCGCAGGCCATTGATCTGCGCCCAGCCGGTGATGCCTGCCTTCTCGCGGTGGCGATCCATGTAGCGTGGTATCTCCTGTCTAAACTGTTCGACGAAAGTCGGCCGCTCCGGGCGTGGACCGACGATGCTCATGTCGCCGACCAGAACGTTGATGAACTGAGGGAACTCATCAATAGAGAAGCGACGCAGAATCGCCCCGATGCGTGTTCGCCGCGGATCGTTCGCTGTTGCCCAAACGGGGCCGGTTTGCGCTTCGGCGTCCACCTTCATCGTGCGAAACTTGATGCACTGGAATGGTTTTCCATCCAGTCCTACCCGCTCTTGGATGTGGAAAACAGGCCCGGGCGAGTCGAGTTTGATGAGGACCGCCAGCAAGAGCAAGAAGGGCGAGAAAAGGATGAGGATGATGGTACTCAGGATAACATCAACGACGCGCTTGAACGTGAGCCGCCAACCGCGCAGCGCCACGTCGCGCACGGTGACCAGCGGTACACCGTTGAGGTCGTTGATGCTAACCTCTGAAGCTATGATCTGGAACAGGTCGGGGAAGACGCGGATATTGACCTTGGCCGGCTCACAACGCGATACAATGTCCAGAATCTCCTGGTGCGGAGCATGGGGCAAGGCAATCAAAACATCGTCAACCTTGTTCTGTGTCAAGATGTCAGGCAGGGCATCGGTTGTGCCGATGACAGGAACGCCGTCAACGCCGGTGATGGCCGGATTATTGTCAATGAAGCCGATAACCTGGTAACCGAGTTGAGGTGAGTTCTTGATTGTCTCGTGCAGGTTAGTGCCCACACGTCCGGCGCCGATAATCACCACACGCTCCACGGCCAGGCGGTGACGACGCATAATGCCCAGAACTATGCGTACGCACAGGCGCGCCGTACCCACGAAGATGAAAGTGAGTGCCCAGGCATAAGGGATCATCAAGCGCGGGTAGTCCAGGTTCTTGAGCACGAACGATGTGACTGCCAGCGATAAGACTGTGCCAACCGACGAGCCGACGAAAACAGCGTTGAGCTCGTCAATGCGGGATGCGCCAGGACGGGTGACATACAAGCGCATGAAGGCATAGGATGTGATCATGGCTGCTACCTGAATGATCAGCATCGGCACGTAGGTGTCAAAAGTCGGTACACGCACCGGGGGCGGATATTCGGTATGCAGGCGCAGAATGTAGGCCGCATAGAATGCCAACCCGCTCATGAGGGCGTCCAGGAA
>Ga0272448_1003579_pt1 | contig 18379 bp, 17 predicted proteins | sample YNPCB0191_FD_202220 | JGI IMG/M metagenome (GOLD analysis project Ga0272448, IMG submission 202220) | Hot spring sediment microbial communities from Yellowstone National Park, WY, United States - YNP-CB-019-1 | ecosystem: Environmental > Aquatic > Thermal springs > Hot (42-90C) > Sediment... | reverse complement strand
CCCCAACACCTCATCTCCGCCACAACCCCTAGCCCGCCCGGCTCACCAACTCCACAACACATAGCCCTCTCCCCACCTCAGACCCGCTGCGCAAGCCCTAGGATGGGGTGCGCGACAGTTTTTAGGAATTGAGAAAATGTGATACCCTCCGGTTGTCGTATCCGCTTTTCAGCTGGAACCCGGAGGGTATCATGAGCACACAGGCCACGAGGGCGCTGCTGCTCGGTACTATTATCCATGGGTTCGAGCAGCGCGTCAACCAGTTCATTCGCTACGGTGAGTCACATCCCGAAGCGACCCTTGCTGATCTTGAGAGGAAGGCCCGCGAGCTGAGCCGGGACTGCTTTGCCGCCGCCCTGGAGGCTCAGGTGGGGGCGCGGCGTCAGGGTGCTGAGGAGAAGGCTCGCTGTGACTGCGGGCGCTTGATGACCTACAAGGGCGACCAGGTACGGCATTTGGAGACCTACGTGGGGCGGATCGCCATACGCCGAGGCTATTACTATTGTCCGGCCTGCCGGAAGGGGCGCTATCCACTGGATGAAGCCTTGGATATTGGGCCGGGCCAGTTTAGCGACGGCGTTCAGTCAGGGGTCTCGCGGCTGGCGGCGCGGGAGCCCTTTGAGGCAGCCGCTCAGGACTTTGCTGGGCTGACGATGGTCAGCATCGCAGGCCGGGAGGTAGAGCGGCTGAGCGAGGAGCGCGGCAAGGCGCTGGAGGCGCAGCGAGCTGCCCAGCGGGCCAAACTGTTCGCTGGCGAGGCGCCCCCAAGCGTCAAGCGGGAGGACAAGCCCGGGGTATGGGCCGTGGCTATGGATGCGGCCAAAGGGCACTTCAAGGATGGCTGGCACGACGTAAAGGCCGGCGTTGTGTTCTGGGCCAGGCCAAGAGCGGGCGAGGATGAAATTGCGGGGGCGAGAGCCGAAGACCAGAGCTACATCGTCGAGGTTGGGTCCCTCGAGGAGGCTGGGCGGAAGCTCTACGCCGAGGCGGTGCGACGGGGGATCGACCCGGCTCGGGACCTGGTGGTCTGTCTGGGAGACGGTGCGCCCGGAAACTGGAAGCAGTTTCTGACGCACTTCCCGAAACGCGTAGAAATCCTGGACTGGTGGCATGCCCTCGACCACCTGTGGGCAGCGGCGAAAGGTGTGTTCGGCGAGGGGACAGACGAGGCTGCGGCCTGGGTGAAAGCGCGCGAGGCCGAGCTGTGGGATGGAAAGGTCGAGGCGGTGATCGCTGCGCTCAAGGCTGAGGGGGACAAGCCCAGGGGCAAGGCAGCGGCAGACGAGATCCACTACTTCGAGACGAACAAAGAGCGCATGCGCTATGACCGGTTCCGGGCCAAAGGCTATCCGATCGGCAGCGGCACTGTGGAGAGCGCTTGCAAGCGAGTGATCGCCGCCAGGATCAGGGAAGCCGGCATGATCTGGACCCAGGAAGGCGCGCAGGCCATACTCACCTTGCGCGCAGAGCTACTGAGTGGCCGCTGGGATGAAGCGTGGCGAGACAGTCGCCGACTACGCAGGGCCGCATAGGCGTCCCCGGCTCATGTCTTCCTAAATCGAGTCGCGCACCTCCTAGGATGCGGAGCGTTGACATCCGGCCTCGGTTGCGCTATTATACGTGCTCTATTGTCCTCAGGAGTGCGGATGTGAAGTGGGATGCGGTACGCCAGGCGCGCCAGATCCTGGCGGCCGAAGAAGGGGCCATCACCAAGGATTGGGGGGGCAAGCTGCCCATCGCCCTGACCTACGCCAACAGCTACTACGTCGGCATGTCGAGCCTGGGCCTGCAGGCCCTCTACCAGTCGTTCAACCAGCGCCCCGATGTGGTGGCCGAACGCGTCTTCTGGGCAGAGGGTGAGGCGCCCTACTCCATCGAATCGCAGGAGCCCCTGGCCAGCTTTGCTGTCGTTGCTGCCACCATCTCCTTCGAGCTCGATCTCCTGCACCTGGTCGATATGCTGCGGCGCGCCGGCCTGGGCGTGCTCGCTGCGGATCGCGGCGACGACGCGCCCCTGATCCTGGCCGGCGGTCCGGTGCCCACCGCCAACCCCGAGCTTCTCGCACCTCTCGTCGATGCCGTCTTTGTGGGTGAGGCCGAAGGCCGCCTCGACGCGCTGATCGAAGCCCTGGCCGCAACCGCTGGGGCGCCCCGCCACGAGCGGCGCCGGGCACTTGCCCGGCTGCCGGGCCTCTATGTGCCCGGGGAGAGCACCGGCCCAGTCGCCCGCCTCCAGGTGGAGGACCTTGATCCGTATCCGGTACACTCGGTGGTGCTGACACGCAATACCGAGTTCGGCGACATGTATCTCATCGAGATCTCCCGCGGCTGCTCTCGTGGCTGCCGCTTTTGCCTGGCTGGCTATCTCTACCGCCCTCTGCGCCAGCGCTCCGTCGCAGTGCTCCTCGAGCAGGCTCGCGCGGGGCTGCGCTACCGCCCTACCTTGGGGCTGGTGGGGGCTGCCGTGTCGGACTATCGCGAGATCGACGCGCTCCTGGCCGGCCTGCGCGAGCTGGGCGCCCGCATCGCCGTCTCGTCGCTGCGGGTACACCCGCTGCCCGAGTCGCTCCTCGCGGCCCTGGCCGAAAGTGGCACCCACACCCTTACCCTCGCCCCGGAGGCCGGCTGCGAGCGCATGCGGCGCCTGATCAGCAAAGGGGTGACGGAGGAACACATCCTCTCGGCGGCCGAGCGCGCCGACGAATTCGGCTTCCCACAGCTCAAGCTGTACTACATGATCGGCTTGCCCACCGAAACAGAGGAAGATGTTCTGGCCATTGCCGAGTTGACCCACGCTGTCAAGGCCCGGTTCCGCCGCCGGGTCACCGTGCACGTGACCCCCTTCGTGCCCAAGCCCCATACCCCCTTTGAGCGCCAGCCCATGGCCGACGCCAAAGCCATCGACGCGGCCATGAGGCTGCTGACTCGTGCCCTGCGGCCAGCAGGCATCGCGGTCCGTGGCGAGGGCACTGCCTGGGCCCGTGTGCAGGGCGTGTTGGCCCGTGGCGACCGTGCTCTCGGCCAGGCGCTGGCCGAGCTGCCCGAACCCACCCTGGCCGGCTGGCGGCACATGATCCGCCAGGCCGGCATCGACGAGCAGGCTTACCTGCGCGCGCGCAACCCCGAGGAGCCCCTGCCGTGGGATGTGGTACAATAGTGCGTATCGAGCGCGACGGCCTAGTGTATTATCAATTCGAAAGGCTCCGTGCGCAGACTGGCCTGCGGCACGGTTTCTTCACGCGGCTGGGCGGGGTGTCGCAGGCCCCCTTCGCCACGCTCAACGTCGGTGCCAGCGTGGGCGACGATCCGCTCGCTGTGGCCGAGAACCGGCGCCGCTGCTTCGCCGCCCTGGGTTTCGCCGAGGCACAGGTGGTGAGCCCCAACCAGGTGCATAGCACCGTGGTCGCCCGGGTCGGCCGCGTCCAAGCCGGCGCGAGCATCGAGGCCACGGACGGGCTGATGACCGATGAGCCGGGCATAGCGCTCTTTCTGCGCTTCGCCGACTGCGTGCCCATCCTGCTCTACGACCGCCACCTGCACGTGGTGGCCCTCGTTCATGCCGGCTGGCGCGGCACGTTGCACGGCATCGCCCCGGCGGCCGTGCAGGCCATGCGGAGCCATTACGGGTCGCGGCCAGGAGATGTCTGGGCAGGGATCGGTCCCGCCATCGGGGCCTGCTGCTATGAGGTCGGCGCCGACCTGGCAGGCGAGTTCCGCCGGCGCTTCGGGGCCGGCGTCGTCACCCAACCCGCCAGTGGCCGCCCGCATCTGGACCTGCCGGGCGCCAACGCCCTCGCCCTCGCGGAGGTGGGGGTGCGGGAGGTCGAGCTATCGGGCCTGTGCACGGCCTGCCACGTCGACGAGTTCTTCTCGCACCGGCGCGAAGGCGGCCGCACCGGACGGCTTGGCGCGTTGGTTGGATTGGTGTGTAGCGAGTAAGCATGGGTCTGTGGTCGGCGGAGGGCTGCCTTCCGCCCAGCAGCAGGGCAGGCGGTCTGGCCCAGCCTGGGGGCGTCTTTGGCGCGACCGCGGTCCCGGAGTCCCGAACTTGTTCGGGCCGCGTTGCAGAGTGGCGTGTAGTGCGATTTCTGGCGCCACGTCGCAGCAAGGCCCCAACAAGTTGGGGAGTCCGAGATCGGGCTGGCCCCACCCTGCACTGCACCCTGGGCAGCGGGCGAATGACCACGGACCGCGGGCAACGGACAACGGGCGGATGGATACTGAACATGACTTGAGGACACACCTCGACTCGGTGCGCGAGCGGATCGCCGCAGCGGCCCGCCGGGCTGGGCGGCAGCCCGAAGAGATAGAGCTCGTCGCCGTGAGCAAGACCGTCGCGCCCGAGCGCATCGCCGCCCTGGCTCGCCTGGGCGTGCGCTACTTTGGCGAGAACCGCGTGGAGGAGGCATCGGCCAAGCTGCCCGCCCTGCAGGCGCTGCTCGGCCCGGAGGCCTATGCCAGCAAGCGCTGGTGCCTGATCGGCCACCTGCAGAGCCGCAAGGCGGCGCAGGCCGTCGGCTTGTTCGACGAGATCCACTCGCTCGATAGCCTCGGCCTGGCCCAGCGCCTCGACCGGCTGGCTGCGGCTCACGGAAGGGCTCTGCCGGTGCTCATCGAAGTCAATGTATCGGGCGAGGCCAGCAAATACGGCTTGCCCCTCGCCCAGCCGGCCGCCCTCTACGGCGCCATCGAGGCCATGCTCACGCTGGGGCACCTCGAGATCCAGGGCTTGATGACCGTGGCGCCGCTGGTGGCCGACCCCGAAGAGGTGAGGCCGGTCTTTTGCAGGCTGCGCGAGCTGCGGGATGACCTGGCCAGGCGCTGGCCGGCCCGGCCGTGGCACCACCTCTCCATGGGCATGAGCGACGACTTTGAGGTTGCCGTCGAAGAGGGGGCCACCATGGTCCGCCTGGGGCGCGCCCTCTTCGGCCCGAGGAACTGACGCCTGACTGTCGGAGGTCGATGGCCCAGCGACGGCCGCCGAGCCGCCGGCAGCGTCTAGAAAGGGTAACTTGTCCACCATGAGCGCCTTGGAAAACACTTCGCTCGCTTTCATCGGCAGCGGCGTCATGGCCGAGGCCATGATCAACGGCCTGCTCCGCGAAGGCCTGGTAGGCTCCGAAGCGATTACCGCCAGCGACCCCCGGCCCGAGCGCGGGCAAGAGTTGGCCGCTCGCTACGGCATCGCCCACACAACCAACAACACCGAGGCAGCCCGCCAGGCACAGGTGGTCATCCTGTCGGTCAAGCCGCAGGTGCTCCCCCAGGTGCTGCCCGGGCTCCAGGGCCGGGTTCGCCCCGAGGCGCTGGTGCTCTCGATCGTCGCCGGGGCCCGGATCCAGACCATCGCCAAGGGCCTCGGCCACAACAAGATCGTGCGCGTTATGCCCAACACCCCCGCACAGATTGGCCAGGGCATCTCGGTCTGGATGAGCACACCGGAGGTCGAAGACCGGCAGCGCGAGCAGGCACGGACCATCCTCATGGCCCTGGGCGAGGAGCTCGCGGTGGACCAAGAGGACTATCTCGATATGGCCACTGCCCTCAGTGGCACCGGCCCCGCCTATGTGTTCCTCTTCATGGAGGCGCTCATCGACGCCGGCGTCCATCTGGGCTTCTCGCGCCGGGTGGCCCAACAGCTCGTCCTGCAGACCCTGCGCGGATCGGTCGCCTTTGCCCAGCAGTCGAGCCTGCATCCCGCCGAGTTGCGCAACATGGTCACCTCGCCGGGTGGCACCTCGGCCGAAGCGTTATATCAATTGGAAAAGGGCGGCCTGCGCACGGTGCTGTCGCGGGCTGTCTGGGCGGCTTACCAAAAGTCGCGCTACTTGGGAGGATTGACTGACGAATGAGTTGGCTCTACACGTTCATCGATCTCTTGTTCTATGCACTGAACCTGGCCATCCTGATCCGGGTGATTGTATCGTGGCTGAACGTCAACCCGTACAACCCGCTCGTTTCCTTTGTCTACCAGGTAACCGACCCCATCCTTGAGCCGTTGCGGCGCATCATCCCGCCACTGGGCATGATCGACATCACGCCCATCATCGCCATGCTGCTGCTCTCCATGGTTCAGCAGGTGCTGCTGCAAATTGTGGGGATGGTTGCGCGCTAGTACCACAACCGCCCTCGCCCCTCAGGGCTTGGATCGCGTCCGGGCAGGCGCGGAGCAGGTTTGCCGGCTGTTGCGGGGTGTGGGTTGGACCGAGTGCGGTTGTGGCACCAGAGGTGAGGCATGCCGGGCTGGATTGTGTCCGAGGATGCGGCTGGCGTCACCATCGCCGTACAGGTGGTGCCCCGCGCCAGCCGCAACGAGGTGACAGGAGTGCAGGGGGGCCTGCTCAAGGTACGCCTCACGGCGCCACCGGTCGAAGGGGCAGCCAACGAGGCCCTGCTGGCCTTCCTGGCCGAAGCCCTCGGCCTGCGCAGGCGTGACCTGGAGCTGGCATCAGGAGAACGGGCGCGGCGCAAACTCGTGCGCATCCGCGGGCTCGACGCCGCTGCCGTGCGCGAGCGGCTGGCGCCGGGCGCCGCCTGGGAACCGTGAGCCCCCGAGCAGAGAGGCTGTGCAGCAGAGCGCCCTGCTGTCGCCCTAGGGCGCTGGCTGCCAGGCGGGCGCCTGCTCGATCGCAGGGCCCTGCGTGAGGTTGGTCTTCTGGCTGCCATCGGCGCGCATCTTGAAGATATCCCAGCTCCCATCGCGGTTCGAGTAGAAGGTGATCCACTTGCCATCGGGCGACCACGCCGGCCCATGCTCGTCGGCCCCAGGCTCGTTGCTGATGTTTCGCAGGTCCGAGCCGTCAGGTGCCATGGTGTAGATCTCCATGTTGCCGTCGCGGTAGGTCTCGAAAGCGATCCGCGTGCCATCGGGCGACCAGTGGGGCGAAAGGTCCGTCGCGGCGTCTTTGGTCAGGCGCTGCAGGCCGCTGCCGTCGCGGTTGACCACATAGACCTCCGGGTTGCCATCTCGCTCCGACACGAAGGCGATGCGCTTGCCATCGGGCGACCACGACGGTGCATAGTCGGCGGCCGGGCTCCAGGTAATCCGTTGCGGGCTCGTGCCGTCGGCCTTGGCGACGTAGAGCTCCCAGTTGCCGTCGCGGTTCGACGCAAAGGCGATGCTGGCGCCATCAGGCGACCAGGCCGGCGTCCACTCGTCGGCGGCCGTCCGCGTCAGGTTCTCGCGGTGGGTGCCATCGGCGTTCATCACCCAGATGTCTCGGTTGCCATCGCGGTTCGACACGTAGGCGATCCGCGTGCCATCGGGTGACCAGGCAGGCAGCGAGTCGTCGCTGGTGCCGTCGCTCAGGCGCACGGGGTCCGAGCCATCATCGCTCATCACCCACAAGCCCCATGGGTCGTGGGGCGTGGCCTGCGCCATGTAGCAGATCTTCCCAGGGAGCACCACCCGGGTGGGCGTGGGCCGCGGCACCGAAGTAGTCGCCACCGTCGGCAGCGGCACCACGGCAGCGGCCCGGTTCCGTGACGCCCAGACTCGGGCCACCACCAAGATCGCTGCGGCCACCGCCCCCCACACGAACACCCCTGTCCAGTCGATCGACAGCCGCGGCCGGGCGGGGGTCTCCGCTGCGGGGCGCGGGCGTTTGCCGGTCAGCACCTCCACCAGCGGGTGAGCGCCAGCCAGCCAGGCGCGCCACAGCTCCATACGAAGGGTGTACCCGCTGCCCCCCAACCAGTGCAGGATGCGATGCTTGCATAGCTCCTGAAGGCTCTGCTCCACGGCGCCGCTGGAGCGCGTGACCCCATGCTTGCGCAGCAGCACCACCACGTCCCAGGGCGTCACCGTGCCCTGGTAGCCCGCCTGGCTGCCGATGGCTGCCAGGGTGATCTGCTCATCGCGGGCCAGTCGCTCCCAGGCTGCTGTGAACAGGGGCTCCGCAGCCGAGAGGATCGCCGGCAGCAGGTCACCCACGGTGTGAATGGTGACCTGGCCCATCGGCGCCAAGCGCCGGTACAGCTCGGCGCCGAACAGGTGCAGCAGGTACGGGTGGCCACCGCTCAGGGCACAGATGCGCCGGATGGCATCATAATCGAAGCCGAGCTGAAAGCGGGCCAGGCCCACCAGCAGTTCCTCAGCCTGGTCATCGTTCAAGCCCTCGAGATCGCGCGCCGGCAGCCCTCGCAGGGCGGGGACGGGCCCCGCAGGCTCGGTCGACGCGCCGGAGACCGCCAGCACCACCCAGACGTCGGCCTCCTTGGCCGCCAGCTCGCGCAGGCCCAACACCAGCTCGGCCCACGGCCCCTCGTTGAGCCGGGCGAGCTCCAGGCTGTCTACCAGCAGGGCCAACGGCCTGCCCCGCAGGGTCTGCCGCCAGAGGGGCAGGAGCTCGCTCCGCAGGCGCTCGGGCGCAGCCAGGAAGGCATCGCGCCGCAGGGCGGGCCACTCATCGCGGCCCTCGCCCAGTTGGGCGTGCACCCCAGAGACCAGGCGCCACAGCATCTCCGCAGCGGTGCCCTCGGCGCCGGCCAGGTCCACATAGGCCACCGCAGCGTGGCCGGCCAGCCGGGCGCGCAGGCGGTAGAGCAGCGAAGTCTTGCCGATACGGGGCGTGCCGTAGATCACCAGCAGGCGCTCTCCGGCCGAGAGGCGGTCATCCACCCATTCGATGACGTCTTCGCGCCCGAAGAAGCGCTCCTCCTCCGTGGCCGGCTGATCGGGGGTAAACGGGTTGTTCGCTGAAGGGTGCGGCACAATCACCTCGTTGGTCCAAACCAGCTACAACCGGAGACCGCTGCGCGCCTGCCACTCTGGCCATGGCAGACGATCAGATGACCATCGACTCCGCGCGGCGCGGTCCCTGCGCCTCGATGAAGCGCTGCAAACGGAAGGGGTACGCCTCGTCAACGCCGCGTCCCAACACGAGCTCGACCAGCATGCGGCCGCCCTCGGGGCTGGCCATGATCCCATGCCCGCCATAGCCCACGTTGAGGTAGAGGCCCGCGAGCGATGGGCAGGCATCGATGATCGGGTTGCCATCCGGCGTCTCTGGGTACTGCCCCGCGCTGAGGAACACGCCATCGCGGCGCAGGTGCTCGGCCACGCCCCTCCAGAAGGGCGTCAGCTCAGAGACCGCCTCGAGGACCACCGCCGGGAAGGTCCAGTCGGTGGGCACTAGGTCAGCGGGTGTTCCCGGGGGCTCTGGCAGGGCCCAACCGAGCGCCGCCCCGCCCGCCTCGGGCCGCCAATAGGCCCCCGTGGCGTCGTCGATGGTCATGGGGGCGTCGGCGGGAATCTCGGCATAGCCGGTGACGATCACCTTGTGCCGGCGCACAGCCACCACCGGCACCTCGATGCCGACCCGTGCCGCCCACACACCGGCAAAGGGGCCCGCCGCCAGCACGGCGCAGCGGGTGGCGATGGGGCCACGGTTGGTCTCCACCGCGGCCACACCCCTCCCGTCGAGGGCCAAGCCGGTGGCCTCGGTGCGGACACAGAAGCGCCCGCCAGGGGTGGCACGGGCCAGGCTGTAGGTCAGGGCATGGGTCGAAAGCCAGCCATCACGGGCGCGGAAGGTGGCAGCAGTGACCTCTGGAGCCACGTAGGCGAAGCGGCGCCGCACCTCGTCGCCGCTCAACAGCTCCACGTCGTCGAGGCCGTGCTGCCGCTGGTGCTCCACCCGCCTCCTCAGCCGCTCAGGCGCATCCTCTGCCTTGCTCAGAAAGAGATACCCCTGCTGCCTCAGGCCGAGGTCCGCATCCTCAAGGCCGGTCATCTCAGCAAAGCGCTCGAAAAAGCTGATGCTGGCCTTCATCATGCGGATGTTCTCGGGCTCGGAGAACTGTGCCCGGAAACACTCCTCGGAGGCCGCAGTCGTCAGTGTGCCCAGGCCGTCGCGCCGCTCCAGGCAGACGACCTGCAAGCCCGCGCGGCCCGCCCAAAAGGCCGTCGCCACGCCAATGACCCCGCCGCCAATGATCACCATATCCGCCGTGCGGGGGAAATCCTCAGCGGTTGGCACTCCGATTGCGCCCATGTGCACCTCCGTGGGTCAGTCAGGCAGCATTGCCTCGCGGCGGGCCCAGGCAGCCCACCGCTTGCAGGCCCCGACGATGGGGGCTACTCACTCCACCCAGAGGATGCGGCCGCAATTGCCGCAGCGGATCACCCCGTCGCCGCGCCGCACCTGCTGGACCACGCCGGTGGGCACTGCCACCCGGCACCCTTCACAGAGGCCATTGCGGATCGCTGCGATACCGCGGCCGCCTTTCTTGCGGCAGAGGTCCTCATACTCTTCGAGGAGCGGGGCGGGGATGGTGGCTCGGAGATGAGCGATCCGCTCGTCGAGCCGCACCAGTTGCGCCTTCAACTCGGCCACCGAGCCTGTCAGGCCGCCTTGCTGGGCCTGCCACGTGGCCTGCGTTTTCTCCCAGCCAGCCCGCAACCCGCCCAGCCGCTTCTCACTCTCTTCGCTGTCGTTCAGGCCCTGAAGGATGGCATCCTCCAGGCGGTCGCGGCGGCCACGGAGAGAGCGGAGTTCTTCCTGCAGGTTCTCCAGCTCTTTGGGGCTGCGCACCTCGCCCCCATAGAGCCGCTTCTCGCCTTCTGCGATCTTGTCGCTCAGGCCTTCCAGCTCCAGCTCCAGATCGCGCACGCGCGTGCGCAAATGGGAAAGCTTTGCCTCCTCGCCCTCGAGCGCCTGGCGTGCGCTGCGCAGCTCGGCGCTCTCGCCGAGTCTCCTCTCCGCCTCCTGCAGCTTGCGCACCGCATCGGCCCGTTCCAGTTCGGCACACTGCAACTGGTACACGCTCTGCAAGCCGGGCATGGCACCTCCTCCAGAGAGCCCAGGGGGCCGCTGCTACTTCATCACCGATTATAGCACAGGGCCTCAGGGCCGCCAACACGCACCCGGCCTGTGCGGGTCGGCCAAAGACGCCCCCTGACTGCGCTGGCCCCCCTCCGTCGTGGCCAGTTGCGTCGGCCGCCCATCCCGACTAGAATCTCCCCAGAGGCCAGGGTGTGCCGCCGGCCGGCGCCGGAGCCCATCCTTCTCCCTGCTTCCATTGGTTCCCTGCTGGCAAAGGAGGTGGCTTGTGCCCTTCGCGCCGCTCGCCGCCCTCCTCGACCTCCTCTTCCCACCCCGTTGCGCGGGCTGCGGGCGGCGGGGCCGCTGGCTCTGCGCAGAGTGCCTGGCTCAGGTAGAACGGATCCGGCCACCCATCTGCCCCATCTGTGGTGAGGCTGCCCCCGATGCCGCACACTGCCCGCGCCGGGCCCGCCACCCCCAGCTCCTCGACGGTCTGCGTTCGGCTGCCTGGTACACCGGGCCCCTGCGCGTGGCCATTCACCGCTTCAAGTACCGTGGCCAGCGCGTGCTGGCCGCGCCCCTCGCCGCCATCCTTCTCGAGGCCTGGCGGCACGACCCACCGCCCGCCGGCCTGCTCATCCCCGTGCCGCTACACCCGAGCCGGGCCCGCCAGCGCGGCTACAACCAGTCCATGCTCCTGGCCGGGGAGGTGGGCCGCGCCCTCGCCCTGCCCGTCGATGCCACCCATCTCGTCCGCATCCGTGCCACGCCCCCGCAGGTAGGCCTCACCGCCGCCCAGCGGCTGGCCAATGTAGAGGGCGCCTTTCGCTACCGCGGCCCGTCGCTGGCCGGCCGCTCCGTATGCCTGATCGACGACCTCTGTACCACCGGCGCTACCCTCGAAGCCTGCGCCTCCGCGCTGAGGGAAGCCGGGGCGACGAGCATCTGGGCCTACACCCTGGCGCGGCCGCGCGCCCCCGACAGCCGAATTTGACCACAATGCACACTTGGTGGTATTCTGGAACCGCAGACAGGGAGGCACCATGGACGATGAGACGATCATCTGCCGCTGCGAGGAGTTGACGGCCGGCGAGGTCCGCGCCGCCATCCGGCTGGGCCTGAGCACCGTCAACGAGGTGCGCCGCTACACCCGAGCCGGCATGGGCCTCTGCCAGGGCCGGACCTGTGGCCGCCTGGTCGCCCAGTTGTTGGCCGAGGAGACCGGCCGCCCACTCTCCGATTTCCTGCCCGCCACCAGCCGCCCACCCGTCCGCCCGGTGGAGATCGCCATCCTGGCCGGGGCCGACGATGCACGCTGAACGCCCTTCCGAGGTGGTCATCATCGGGGCAGGGATTGTGGGCTGCGCCACCGCCTACGAGCTCGCACGTGCCGGTGTGCGGGTGACGGTTGTCGAGCAAGAGTGTGTGGCCTTCGGTGGCTCGGGCCGCAACGGCGGAGGCGTGCGCGCCCAGTGGCGCTTCCGCATTGAGCTGCCCTGGGCGATGGCTGCCATCGAGATCTTTCAAGGGCTCGATGAGGAGCTGGGCATCGACAGCGAGTACCGCCAGACGGGCAACCTGGTGCTGGCCGCCGACGAGGCCGAAATGGCTGAGCACCGCGCCAGCGTGGCCGAGCAGCGGGCCGCGGGGCTCGACACCTGCATCCTCAGCGCCGACGAAGTCTACCGGATCGCACCGGCCCTCGACCGGCGGGCCCCCATCGTAGGCGCCCGCTACTGCCCCACCGACGGCAGTTGTAACCCCATCACCGTGACCTACGGCTACGCTCGCGCCGCCCAGCGCCTGGGCGCGCGTTTTCTGCTGCACACGCCCGTGACTGCCATCGCCGTCGGGGGCGGCCGGGTGCAGGGCGTGGAGACGCCGGCGGGCCCCATCGCCGCCGACCTGGTGATCCTGGCGGCCGGGCCCTGGTCGCTGCCCCTGGCGCGTACCGTGGGGGTGGAGTTGCCCATCGAGCCACACCGCCACCACGTCTTTGTCACCGAGCCGGTGCCGCCGGTCATGGAGCCCTTTGGCATCCACCTGGCCTCAGGCGCGTGGTGGCGGCAGGCACGCAGCGGCGCCATGCACGTGGGCCTGGGCCTGGAGACGCCCCCCACCTTCAGCCAGGAGGCCGACGCCGCCTGGCTGACGGAGGCCGCGCGCACCATCCTCACCTTTCTGCCGGCCCTGGCCAGGGTGAAGGTCGTGCGCTGCTGGGCGGGGCTCTACGACGTCACCCCCGATGCCTGCCACATCGTCGACTGGGCACCGGGGGTCGAAGGGCTGCTCATCGCTGCCGGATTCTCGGGCCACGGCTTTGCCCTCGGGCCCATCACCGGGCGGCTGCTCAAAGAACTGCTGGTCGATGGCCGCCCGTCGCTCGCGCTCGAGCCCTTCGCCCTTTCGCGCTTCTCGGCCGAGGGCTTTGGCCGTGCGGCCACCATACTCTAGGCGAAAGCGCCCGGCTTGTGCCCGGGCGGTAGCCGGCTTTCCGCTCCGCCCCCGCCGGGCCCAGCCCCCGGGTGGGGGTTCGGGCTGGGCCGTGCGGGGGCGGAGCATCAAACCCGGACGTCGCTCCTTCTGGGCGACCAGCAGGCGCGAAGCCAGACTCGGCTGGGCCCGACCACTGACTGCCGAAAGCTGAGAACCAACCATGCGCATCCGAGAGCACCCCATCCTTGGCCCCGCCCCGGAGCGCCGGCCGATCACCATCCTGGTGGATGGCGTGCCGGTGCCGGCGCTGGAGGGCGAGCCGATCGCCGCGGCGCTCCTGGCGGCGGGCTACCGCATCTTTCGCCGCACCACCCGCCATGGCCGCCCTCGCGGCTACTTTTGCGGCCTCGGCCGCTGCACCGACTGCGTGATGATCGTCGACGGCCGGCCCAACACCCGCACCTGCGTCACCCCTGCTGCCGATGGCATGGTCGTCGAAACGCAGGTGGGCGTCGGCCGGTGGGGGAAAGGAACCGATCACCGCGGTGACGCAGAGGGCACGGAGGGTTCTCCTTGAATGCCTCCGCGCTCTCTGCGCCTCTGCGGTGAACCATCGCCGCGCTGAGGAGTGATAGAGCTTTGGATGCCGACATTGCCATCGTGGGCGCAGGGCCGGCCGGGCTGGCCGCCGCGGTCGAGGCGGCGCGCTGGGGGGGCCGGGTGGTGGTGCTCGACGAGAACGAACGCCCTGGCGGCCAGCTCTTCAAACAGATCCACAAGTTCTTTGGATCCGAAGCGCACCGGGCCGGCACGCGCGGTCTGCGCATCGGCGAGGAGCTCCTGGCCGAGGCGCGCAAGCTCGGCGTCGACGTGCGCCTGGGCACCGTGGTGCATGGCCTCTTCGAGGGCCGGGTGCTCGGCATCATCTCCGGCGGCCACACCACGACCCTCCGCGCCCGGCGCATCATCCTGGCCACAGGGGCCAGCGAGAACGCGCTGGCCTTCCCAGGCTGGGAGCTGCCGGGCGTGATGGGTGCCGGCGCTGCACAGACGATGATGAACCTCCACCGCGTGCTCCCCGGCCGGCGCGTGCTGATGGTGGGCGCAGGCAACGTGGGCCTGATCGTCAGCTATCAACTGCTGCAGGCAGGCGCTGAAGTCGCCGCCATCGTCGAGGCGCTACCGGCCATCGGCGGGTACGAGGTGCACGCGGCCAAAGTGCGCCGGGCAGGGGTGCCCATCCTCACCGGCCACACGGTGCTGCGCGCCGAGGGTGCGGAGCAGGTCGAGCGAGCGGTGGTCGCGGCCATCGATGCCCACTGGAAACCGCTGCCCGGCAGCGAGCGCACTCTTGAGGTCGATACCATCTGCCTGGCGGTGGGCCTCTCGCCCCTGGCCGAGCTCGCCTGGATGGCGGGCTGCCGCTTCGCCTACGAGCGCACGCTGGGCGGCTGGGTGCCCATGCACAACGAGCACATGGAGACCAGTGTGCCCGGCCTCTACGTGGCAGGCGATCTGGCGGGGGTCGAGGAGGCCTCCGCGGCCATGGAGGAGGGGCGCCTGGCAGGCCTGGCAGCGGCGGCGAGCCTGGGCCTGATGCCACAAGCAGAGGCCAAAGCAGCGCTGGCGGAGGTCCAGGAGCGGCTGGAGGCGTTGCGTGCTGGGCCATTCGGCGAGCCCCGCGCCGCGGCCAAAGCGCGGCTCGCAGGGCAGGCCGTGCAACCCGCCCAGCCCCACCGAGAGAGTGGGACAGGCTTTCCAGCCTGTCCCCCAACCGGAGGCGAGGACAGGCCGGAAAGCCAGCCCCACATCGTGATCGAATGCACCCAGGAGATCCCCTGCAACCCCTGCGAAACGGCGTGCCCCGCCGGCGCCATCACCGTGGGCGAGCCGATCACCAACCTGCCCCGCCTCGACCCGGCCCGCTGCACCGGCTGCGGCAAGTGCATCGCCGCCTGCCCCGGCCAGGCCATCTTCCGCGTCGAGCCAGCCTTTGCGCCGGGCAGGGCAGCCGTGTCGTTCCCTTACGAGTTCCTGCCCCTGCCGCGCAGGGGCGAGCGGTGGACGGCGGTGGGCCGCGCGGGGCAGCCGCTGGGCGAGGCTGAGGTACTCCGGGTGGCGATGCCGGCCGCGTATGACCATACGGCGGTTGTCACCGTGGCGGTCCCGCCGGAGCTGGCAGCGGAGGTGCGTAGCGTCACGCGCCGGGCGGCCAGCCAGAGCTCAGACAAGAGGTGATTCCGACCCTTTTTTGTGCGGACATTGACTCCTGTTGGCTCATCGAGTATAATGCCTTTTGTCAGCAATTTCCCTAGCGGTCCCACGATCATCGGTGAGAAGTGCGCCGCAGTGCCGCGGCTCGCAGCGCAGATGGCCCCATCCAACCGGCCCTTCTCGTTCCCCCGGCAATGCCATGCCGGCGTCCTCCTCTAGCGACGGCCCTGCCCGCATTTGGCGACACGTACAAAGCGGCAGGCTCGCAAACTCGGCAGTGATCGCGCGGGGCCGGGGCTGCGCCCAGGCGCAGCAGCGCGCCCCAAAGCGTTGTGCGTGCTCGTTTCGGGAAGGCGGACGATGGTGGCTCGTGGCCGGCCTTCGTGGCGGCCGGCCCCAACGTAGTCGGTTCATCGCAGAGGTCTGGAAGGACGGCCCTGGAGAGGGGGTGATGCTTCGCGCCTCGTGCGAACCCTGGCCGGCCCTGCCGGCGAGCCTGCTGGTGGTGCCATCGGTTTCCCACCAATGATAGGGAGGACAAGCCATGCTGAAGAGAACCGCGCTCCTGGTCGCACTGCTCGCCATCCTCGTTTCTGCCCTGCCTGGCTGCCGGGCCGCAAGCAGCACCATCCCCATCGGCCTGGAAGGCCCCATCACCGGCGACTATGCCAACGAGGGCAAGGGCTTTGAGAACGCGCTCAAGCTGCTCGTCGAACAGACCAACGCCGCGGGCGGCATCCTCGGCCGGAAAGTCGAGCTGTTCGTCGAAGACGACAAGGGCGACGCCAAGGAAGCGGCCCTGGTCGCCGACCGGCTCAAATCGAAGAAGGTGATCGCTGTCATCGGCGCCTACAACTCGAGCGCCACCGAGCCGGCCTCCGGCATCTACAACGAGGCCGGCATCCTCCACATCACACCGTCATCTACCGCCACCCGCCTGACCACCAAAGGCTACAAACGGTTCTTCCGCGTCTGCTTCCTCGACGACCGGCAGGGCCTCTTTGCCGCCACCTACATCACCAAGGTGATGGGCGGCAAGAAGGTGGGCGTGCTGCACGACAACTCGACCTATGCCCAGGGCCTCGCCGAATGGACGAAGAAGTACCTGGAGGAACAGGGCGCCACGGTGCCCTTCTTTGATGCCATCAACGACAAGGACAAGGACTTTACCCCCATCCTGACCAAGATCAAGGCTGCCGGGCTCGACGCCATCTACTTCACCGGCTACTATGCCCAAGGCGGGCTGCTCCTCAAGCAGGGCAAAGACCTGGGCTTGACCACCCCCTGGGTGATGGGCAACGCCTGCAATAACCCGCAGTTGGTCCAGATCGCCGGCCTCGATGCAGCCAAGGGCACCATCGTCACCACCGAGCCGCTGCCCACCGACCTCGATTACCCCGAGGCGAAAAAGTTCAACGAGGACTATAAGGCCAAGTACGGCACCTACCCCGAGAGCGTGTGGACGGTGATGGCTGCCGATGCCTTCCGTGTCATCAAGTACGCCATCGAGCAGACCAAGAGCACCGACCCCGCCAAGCTGGCCGAGTTCTTGCACTCCGACCAGTTCAAGGACTATCCCGGCATCACCGGCCCGATCATCGGCTTTGATGAGAAGGGCGACCGCAAGGGCACCGTACACAAAGCCTATGTGGTGAGCGACAAGGGCGAGTTTGTGCTGAGCCCCAAGCAGCCGTAGAACGCGACTCGCGGGCATAGGTCGTGGAGGGCCCGGCGAAGGCCTCGTTCTTCGCCCGGCCCTCCACGGTGCCAGGCTGCCCTGCCCCCTGTGGAAAGGCACACCCTCATGGAGCAACTCATCCAGCACCTGATCAATGGCATCACCATCGGTGCCTTCTACGCCCTCGTCGCTCTCGGCTACACGATGGTATACGGCGTCCTCAAGCTGATCAACTTTGCCCACGGCGACCTCTTCATGTGGGGCGCCTACCTGGGCTGGACCGTGCTCGCCGGAGCGGGTGCCCTGCTTGCCAAGACGGGTCCAGCCCTGCTCGCCCCCACCTTCGTCCTGGCTATGGTCAGCGTGGCGCTCATCGGCGTCCTGATCGAACGCGTGGCCTACCGGCCCCTCCGCCGCGCATCACGCCTGGCGCCGATCATCTCGGCCCTGGGCGCCGCCTTTGTGCTCGAGAGCCTGGCGCGCAACATCTGGGGTGCCAGCTACAAGGTATACCCGGCCAGTATCCTGCCGACGATGGAGTGGCGCATCTCAGGCGAGGTCAAAATCGGGCTGGTGCAGGTAGCCGTACTGGCCGGGTCGCTCCTGCTCATGGGTGCGCTGTACCTCTTTGTGCAATACACCAGGGTCGGCGCGGCCATGCGAGCCGTCTCGCTCGACCACGACACCTCGCGGCTCGTCGGGATCGATGTCGACCGCATCATCGCCGTGGTCTTTCTCATCGGTCCGGCGCTGGGCGCCGCTGGAGGCGTGATGGTGGGCCTCCACTATGGCTCGTTCGACTTTACCTTGGGCTGGATGTTCGGCCTCAAAGCGTTCATCGCGGCAATCCTGGGGGGCATCGGCAACATCCCCGGCGCGGTGCTCGGCGGCCTCATCCTGGGCGTCGTCGAATCACTGGGTGCCGGCTACTGGGCCGCGCAGTGGAAAGATGCTATGGCCTACTTTCTTCTCATTGTGATCCTCATTGTGCGCCCCCGGGGCCTCTTGGGAGAGCGCGTGGCCGAAAAGCTGTAGGGGCGGTTCGGGAACCGCCCCTACAGGTGGAGCCATGGGTGCAGTAGGGGCGGTTCGGGAACCGCCCCCCACGTGGAGCCATGGGTGCAGTAGGGGCGGTTCGGGAACCGCCCCTACAGGTGGAGCCATGGGTGCAGTAGGGGCGGTTCGGGAACCGCCCCCCACGTGGAGCCATGGGTGCAGTAGGGGCGGTTCGGGAACCGCCCCTACAGGTGGAGCCATGGGTGCAGTAGGGGCGGTTCGGGAACCG
>Ga0272448_1003577_pt1 | contig 18386 bp, 11 predicted proteins | sample YNPCB0191_FD_202220 | JGI IMG/M metagenome (GOLD analysis project Ga0272448, IMG submission 202220) | Hot spring sediment microbial communities from Yellowstone National Park, WY, United States - YNP-CB-019-1 | ecosystem: Environmental > Aquatic > Thermal springs > Hot (42-90C) > Sediment... | reverse complement strand
CGGTTGCCTGACCATCCGCAGCGCTGGGCGGAAAGACTTCTTTGGTTCCTTTCTTGGTCACAAGAAAGGAACATAGAAAAAGTTATAATACTATTTATACTTACCCACTATAAACTCGGAAGAACCTTTTTCGGTACGGCTTCTATCCTATCTTTCAAGATGCGGTATAACCCAGAACATCTCTTCTCTTCAAGCACCGACAAGGACTTTTCGGCCAGACTCAAAAATTGATCCCGACCGGTTTTCTCGAACAGGGCTGTTTTCACGACAGCCGTCAATTCTATGTCTTTGGCGCTATCCTTAGAATCGATCCAACGATCCACCAACTTCTGCTCCTCTGGAGTAAAGCCCTCCCCCTTCAGGCACAGGCTGAAGACCTCGGCCCTGACAGCGATATCCTGATGCTCGACCTCACGGGCCGTCTCCAAAGCCCGGCGGCAGGCCTCATCTGCCTCCGGCCCCTGGCCAAGCAGCCAGAGCACCTCGGCCAGGTTGTAGAGATAAGCGTCGAGGTACTGTTTGAAGCCGATCTCCCGTCCCAGGTCTGCCGCTTGGGATAAGTGCGTCACGGCCCTCTCCAGCTCCCCCCGATTTTTATATACCATTCCCAAGTTGTACAAGGCATAGCTCAGGCTGGCTGGATCCTCGCCGTATTTAGAGATCTGGGCCATGCGGCGGTAACATCTCTCTGCCTCGAATAGATCGCCTTGCTGCATCCTCAATCTGCCTAGATTAGCCAGGGCCACGCCCTCCTGATAAAGATCTCCTATTTCCAGAGATATGCGATGCTGAGCCTCACAGCATCTTTCGGCCTCCTGATCCTGGCCCAGTTCCATATAGACATGGCTTAAACTACCCATAGCCAAGCCGATGCTCTGTTTATCTCCCATCCTCAAGGCCAGGGATAGGACCTGGCGATAAAGTTCTCCGGCCGCCTCCAGCTCGTTCCTGGCCAGGTGGATGTTTCCCATATTGCCGTAGACCTGCATGAGACCGCGCCGGTTTTTCAAAAATTGGTAGATCTCCTCGGCCTGTCTAAGGTACTGCAAGGCATTCTCGTATTCCGCCAGATCTATAGCCAACAGACCCAACCGGGAATATGATTTAGCCTGGATTTCGGCATTGCCCATCTCCCGGGATCTTTCCAAAGAACTCTTAAAATAATTCTGGGCTTCCTGATACCGGCCTCGGTCGTGATAGATGCCTCCTAGATTGCTTTCGGTGTCTGCCACACCCCTAAGATGGCCGCACCGGGTGTAGATATCAAAAGCCTGCCGGTAACATCTCTCTGCCTCTAAAACATCCAGACGAAATCTCTTTATATCCCCAATTTTATTGTAACAGAGGGCCATGCCCTGGAGATCGCCGGTCCGCCTTTGCCATTCTAAAATCTGATCATAGAGTCCCTCGGCCTCGTCCCATCTACCGATCAATTGATAGAGATCCGCCCGGCGCAATTGAATGTCCTTCGGATAGAATGAATTTTCATCCTTTTCCCAAAGAATACGTCTGAGGTAATTTTTAACCATCCTTTTCTACGTCCCAGAGACAGAGTAGCCGGGTGTTGCATTTCACCTTATTCCATCCCCTCCTCCACCGCCGCCACCGCCTGTTTCAGGGTTTCGGCCTCGAACGAAAATTTGGCGCCGGCCGCGGCATAGAGCTCGGGCAGGGGCCGGGTGCCGCCTAAGGAGAGCGCCTGTTTATATAGGGCCAGGGCCCGGGCCGGATCCTTCCGGGCATTGGCCCACACCTGAACCGCGCCTAACTGGGCCAGTCCGTACTCCACATAATAGAAGGGATGGATATATATGTGCAGCCGCCTTTGCCAGCCCGCGCTCCGGAAATCCTCGTAGCCGGAGAAATCTATCCCCTTCATGAAACGTTGGTAGAGTTCGTCCCACACCTGGTCGCAGGCGGTGGGATCCATGGCCTTCTGTGGATTCTCATAGGCCCAGTGCTGGAACCCGTCCACCACCGCCATGTAGGGCCAGAACAGAATGATGCCCTCCAAATGCTCGACCAGGGCCCGGGCCATATCCTCCTTAGTGTAGAAAGCCTCCAGATGGGGGCCGGCCAGCAGCTCCATGGCCATGGAGGCCACCTCGTTGAACTCCATGGGGGCCTCGGTCTGCTGGGCATAGGGCAGGGCGGCTCGGCTGCGAAAGGCATGGAAGGCATGGCCGCTCTCGTGGAGCAGGGTCTGGACATCGCCGTGGGTCCCCACCGCATTGGCGAAGATGAACGGCCGGCCGGCGGCATTGAAGGTGATGCAGTAGCCGCCCGGCCTCTTGTTCTTGCGGCTCTCTAGGTCCAGAAGCCCCTCCTGGGCCATCAGGTCGAAATATCCGGCCAGCTCGTCATCCAATCTATGAAAAACCTTGGAGACCCCGGAGATGAGCTGCGACATGTCGGAGAAAGGTTTTAGGGGCGGACGCTTTTTCAGGTCCACGTCCAGATCCCAGGGCCTGAGGCCATCCAGGCCCAAAGCCTCCTGACGCTTTTCATAGATCCGCTGGGCCGCCGGCACCACCACCTGTTCTATGGCCTCTCTGAACCTTCGGCAATCCTCGGGGGTGTAATCGAAACGATGGAGCGACTTCCAGCGGTACTGGCGAAAGCTCTCCATGCCGGCATTTTGGGCTATGCGTCGGCGCAGCTCAAAATATTCCCGCCACAATTGGCTCATGGCCTCCCGATCCTGAAGCTGGCGTTGGGCGGCTTTCTCCCAGGCCTGCTGACGGAGGCCGCGGTCCTGCTCCTGATAGACGGGCCGCAACTGGGCCAAGGTCCTCTCCTGGCCCTGCCAGTTGACTGTCTGGGAGCCGGTGATGGAGCTGAACTTTTGCCTCAGCTTCTGTTCCTGCGAAAGCAGCGGGAGATTCTCCTCTCTGAATATCTCGGCCTCGGTCTGCATCTTCTTCAGCAAAAGCTCGCAGCCCCGGGGGCAGAGCCCGCTGGCCAAGAGTTTCTCCTTTAAGGCCTGCTCCTCGGCCTTGTATTTGGGCTGGACATTATCCAAGTAGCTGTCGAACAGCTCCTTGCTTTTGACGTCGGCGGTATCGGCGGTGGTGGCCACATAGAGCCGACTGTAGACCTCATCCACCAGCGAGTAGATCTTCGACCAATCGGCCATCCATCTATCCACATTGTCTGCGGCCAGGGGCCTCTTCTTCAGGTCGCGGTAGTAGGGCTCGATCTCTGTCCACTGCCAGGATAGCAGCCCTTTGGCATCCGCTGGCAACCGGTCGAAAATCGACATCTCGCCTCCTTTAATCTGATTTTCGGATTTCAAATTTTGGATTTTGGAATTTGAATCTTAGTAGAGTTATTTCAGTTCGGCCACCGTCACCCCGTCCTGGCCCTCGTCCCAGTTCCCCAAACGGAAGGATTTTATCCGGCTATCCTTTGACAGCGCTTCCTTAACGACCTTCCGCAGAGCCCCGGTGCCCTTGCCATGGACGATGCGTACCCGGCTTATGCCCAAAAGCACCGCCTCGTCCAAATAGCGGTCCAGCCTATTTAGGGCCTCATCGGCCCTCAGGCCCAAGAGGTGAAGCTCGGGAGGAAAACCCTCCGCTGAGACGAAATTGGCCTGAACCTTGGCGGCCTGGGCCGGTTCCGGATTTTTAAGCACCTGAACCTGATCCCGCTTTACCGTCATCCATACCGAGCCCACCTGGACCTTGAGCCTTCCGGCATGATCCGGCAGGGTCACCACCTTGGCCCGGCTGTTGGTGAGCGGCAGGAAGACCTCCTGTCCCAAGGATAGTTCTGAGGACAGGTCGGTTATCGGCACCGGCTCCTGGCCGGCGTCAGCCTCCTTCAACCTCTCCCCGGCCCGGGAAAGGATACGGCGCGATTCTTTGATGCTCTCCTTGGAGGCCTGTTGGCTGCGGATCAGGGCCACCGCCTGTTCCGCGGCGCTCCTGGCCTGGGCTATTATGGCCTCGGCCTCCTGCTTAGCCTGGCTCAGGATTTCATCCTCCCGGACCCGCCATCCCTTCACTTTAGCCTCGTATTCCTGCGCCAGTCGGGAAGCTGCTACCGCCTCCTTTTGGGCTTTGGCCTTAGCCTGCTCTAGATCGGCCTTCACCGATTCCAGATAGCCTAAGAGGTCCTCCAACTCTACTGATTTGGAATCCAACTTGGCCCTGGCCCTTTCCACCAGTTCTCTAGGCAAGCCCAATTTCTCGGCCATGGCCAATCCGAAGCTGGAGCCGGGCAGGCCGGGACGGAGCCGGTAGGTAGGCTGGAGCCTCTCCCCATCGAACTCCATGGCGGCATTGATCATGTCGTCCCGCTCCTGGACGAAGGCCTTGAGCGAAGCATAGTGGGTGGTGGAGAGCAGCAGGCATCCCCTGGCGGACAATTCCTCCAAGACGGCCATGGCCAGGGCCGCGCCCTCGCCCGGCTCGGTGCCCACGCCGATCTCATCCAGGAGGACCAAGGACCTCGGACCGGCCTTACCCAATATCTCCACCAATCGGACGATGTGCGAGGAGAAGGTGGAGAGCGATTGGGCGATGGACTGCTCGTCGCCGATATCGGCGAAAACATCGTCGAAAACCGGAAGCGCCGTGCCCTCCTGGGCCGGGACCTGCAGTCCGGCTTGGTGCATCAGGGCCATCAGGCCCACCGTCTTCAAGACCACGCTCTTGCCGCCGGTGTTGGGCCCGGTGATGACCATGGCCTTCCGGCCGTCGCCTAACTCCAGATCCAATGGCACGGGCGAGCTCAGGGCCGGGTGCTTAGCCTGGATCAATCGGAGATAATTTCCCTCCGGGATGAGCGGTGCCGTCGCCTGCCAATCCAGGGCCAATTGCCCCCGGGAGATAATGAGATCCAGCCTTGATATCAAACTTAAGTTTGTTCCAAGGTGCTCCGAGTTCTCCCTGGCCCTGGAGGAGAAGGATCGCAGTATCCTCTCTATCTCGTGCTGCTCGTCGATCTCTATCTGCCGGAGGCGGTTATTCAGTTCCACCGTGGCCAGTGGCTCCATGAAGGCTGTGGCCCCCGAGGCCGAGGTGTCGTGGATAATGCCTTTGAATTTGGATTTCTGCTCGGCCCGCACCGGCAGCACATAACGGCCCTGGCGGATGGTGATCAGCGATTCCTGGAGGGCCTCGCCGCAGCGGGAGATGATCTCCTCCAATTTCCGGAGCACCCTCTCCCTGGCCTGTTCCTTATCCCGTCGTATCCTCTGCAGGGCGCTGCTGGCCGAGTCCCTGACCGTGCCGTCAGGCTCGAAGCTGCGCTCGATGTCCTCCTCCAAGGCGCGGTCGGTGAAGAGCTCCCGGGCTATCTCCCAGAGCTTGGGATAATCCTCCCGGCGCAGCTCGATGCCGGTCTTGAGCAGCCTGGCCAGGCGGAGATGTTTCTTCAAAATGAAGAGTTCCTGGGGCTCCATCACCGCCCCCTGTTCCCAAAGCCCCTTCAGGGCCGGACGCAGGTCGCCTGTGGAGGCGAATTCGAAGCCCAGCCCGGCTTCCAAGAGTTTTTTGGCCTCGGCCGTCAGGCCCTGCTCATCGGCCACCTTCTCCGGCCGGCTTAAGGGAACCAGGGACAGCGCCTCCTCCTTAGCATAGGCCGTTCCACAGCGGACGGCTAAGGCCTGGCGCACCAGGTCGAACTCTAAAACTTCCAGGCTGTGCTGGTTCATCACCACTGCCGCAGAGAGAAAATGTCTGACCCGAAATGAAAGATGTTCCGATCCCTTTCAATCTATTTTTTATCAATCGAAGCTGAAACCCTTGGCCCTGGCCTGCTCCCTGACCGCCTGGATGATAGCATAGCCCAACATCCTCTTTTCCTCTCCGGGGGCTAGCTTCCCGGCGATATATCTCTCCCGCTCCTGATGGAGTTTCCTGATCCTCTGGCCTATCTCCATCCTCTTTTGATAGAGCCTGTCCAAATAATCTCTCTTCTCCTTGAGGCTCTTGCCCCTGAGCACATAGGGCAGTTTGGCATCCTCGAGTTTGGCGATATCGATCCGGCCCGACCTCACCGCCTCCACTAGATCCCAGGACACGCTGTATTGGGCCGTGGTCTTGGCCAGGGCCCGGTCGCTCATGGTGCTTGGGCTTAAGGCCGAGGCGTTGCGGTCCTGCTCCATCTGCCGCTCCTTTCCCTTGCGGTCGCTGCCGGCCCAGGCTAAGAAGGTGGCGTTCAGCTCCTGGTTGAGCTCGGCGATCGGCCCGTCCTGAGGGGCAGCCATATCCGGCAATTTCTGTTCCTGGTCTATATTGGTATACCGGCCGCCGCCCAATTCGGCGCCATGCTCCCATTTTATCCGCTGGCCCTCCTGGTAACTGCCGCAGAAGATGGTATTGACCAAAATCCCCCGGGACAGGGCCTGGCGGCAGGCCGGCTCATAATCCACCGAACCCTGGTTGAACTCCTCATTGCCGGCGATGAAGATTAGCTTCAGATCCCCGGGCTCCTTAGACCAATGGAGCTCTTGGGTGGCCTCCTTTATCGCCCAGCCGCAGTATTCGTACCCGCCTTCGGTCTTCAGTCCGAACAATTCCTCGGAGATCAGGTCCAGGTCCCGGGTGAGGGGCGATACCTGACGAATGAAACCCTGTCTGGAATCCAGATTTGAATTGCCGTATTCGTAGAGGGCCACCTCCAGCTGCGGCGCCTGGCCGCCCTTGCGGGCCAGTGACAGCTCGTTGACGATGCGCCACAGCTGCGACTTGGCCTGCTCTATCAAACCGTCCATGCTGTTGCTGGTATCCAAGAGGATGGCTATCTGCACCAGGCCCCCTCTGGCCTTGGCCTGGCCCAGGGCCAAACTGGCCGCCATCAGCAGGGCCAGGGATAGAATAATAAAGTTCCTCTTCATTGTTATCTCCTATTTAGGTGCCCATATCTTATCTGCGATGGAACAAGAAATATCCTAAGCAGGCCATTCCTGGTTTTCTGGTTTCCTTAGAAGGCACTTTTGACCTCAGATGGGTTCTAACTGTTCCACCTTCTTGGGCTCGGGCTGTTTCCGGAAATCCTTATAGAGCTCCTGGGCCTTGGGCCATAGCCCCTTGCTATGCTGGTAGACCCAGGGCGCCACCTTGCGCATGGAGCGGATGGCGGCCGAGCGGTCCATCCTGTCGGCGACCTCCTTGGGCAAGGGTATCATGGCCAAAAGAAGCAGGATGATGGAGAGCACTAAAGCTCCCTTTATCAGGCCGACGGCCATGCCCCCCAACTTATCGGCCAAGTCCAAAGGCGTGGCTTTGATGATCTTTGAAAGTAGCCAGCCGGCGATGGTGATGGCCAGGAACACCGCTAAAAAACAGGCGATGAAGGCGGCCGTGGGCGCCATGTTTTGAGGCACGGCCGGGATCAGCCCCCTGAGCCAGGCAGCCGCAGTTTTGTGAAACAGCACCGCCGCCACGAAGGCCGCGGCTAAGGCAGCCAAGCCCACCACCTCCTGCACCAGCCCCTTGCGGAAGCCGAGGAATACGGCTAAGGCCAGGAGCACCAAGACGACAATATCTATCCAGAACATAGCGATTGTTTATATATCAGGGATAAAGATGGCTAATATCCAGTAACCGCGAATAAAGCGATCTCTTAATCAAGCAATTAAATCCGTATAATCATGGTTCAGGTTTATTCCACCTTCTCTATCCTCACGGTCCTCCTCTGGCCGTTCCAGTCCAAAGTCGCCAGATAACCACCGCTGGATGCCATCCGACCTCCGGCATCGCGACCATCCCAGGAGGCGGTATAGTATCCCGGGCCCTGATCCTGGTTGCCGAGTATCCTCACCAATTGGCCGCTCAGGTTGTAGATCGCCAGCTTAGCCCTGCCCCGGGCTGGAATAAAGTAGCCGAAGGAAAACCTGCCGACGCCGGGATTGGGCCCGGCGGCAGAGAGCCTCAAGCAAGGGGAGGCCGATAGATCCTCCTCTGGCCAGGAGACGCCGCTGGGTATCGCTCCTTTGTAATTGGAGAGGCGCGTCTCATAGCAACTGTCCAGGCCCCAGACCGCGCTCACCTTATAGAAATAGGGCGTTCCGGCCACCAGGCCGCTGTCCACATAGAAGGTATCAGGACAGATCGCCTGGTTGATGCGCAGATAGCTTCCATTAGCAGATCCGGCCCGGTAGATGTTGTATCCGGCCGGCGGCTGGGGATCGGATGAGAACCGGTACCATCTCAAGGTGACTTTATAGGTACCGGCCGTGGCCGAGATCAAGCTGGGCACCGCATAGTTAGCCTCTTTGAGTATCCAGTTGTCGGGATCCAACTTGAACCAGGAGATGGTCGATGGAGACTCGAAGACGAATGGTCCGGAGATGTTAGCCGACAGCCAGACTACGGTGTCCCTGATGCCCGCGGCGCTGGAGCAGGCTAAAGCTATGGGCATGGTATAGATATTACCGCTGGTCGAGGTCTGCACTATCTTGGCCCCCACCGCATGGCTGTCCGGCCTGGTGCGCTGATAGACGATGGCATTATAGATGGGATGGCCCGGCCAGAGATAGACCCATTGATCGAAGAACCAGTTTAGATCCGATCCCTTAAACCTCTCGGCTATCCTCTGGAAATCCGAAGTCACCGCATTCCCATAGGCAAAGGAATCCCCATAGGCCCGCATCATGGGGAAGAAAGAATCATCGCCCATCACCCAGCGCAGCATGTGCAGCACCCAGGCGCCCTTGGCGTACTCCATGGAATAGTCATAGATGAGTTCCATCGGGGGATTATAGATGGGATAGGTATTGGCAAAGCCGGAGAGCGCTTCCGAGAAATTACTGTTCATATAGACCCCGGGCTTTCGGCCGGTGCGAAATTCGTCGTAGACCGCCTCGCAGTAGCTGGCGAAGCCCTCGTTAAGCCAGATGTCGGCCCAGGTACCGCAGGTGACCCGGTCGCCGAACCACATGTGCGACAGCTCGTGGGCGATGCCGTACTGATCGTCGCCGGTGATCCAGCTGCGGATGATAGTGGTCATGTTCTGGTTCTCCATGCCGCCGTAGATGAAGGGATAGACCGCGGCCATGGCGTATTTGGCAAAGGGGTAGGCCCCGAAGCGGCTGGTGTAGCACTCCATCATCTGGGGCACTGTGGAGAACACATTGCGTGATTGGGTTGAATCCTGTGGCCAGACGAAATACAAAAGGGGCACGGTGTCGCCGCCCGTGGTCCGGGCGGTGTCGCTCCAGCAGGAGTACTGCGAGACATGAAAGGCCATCAGGTAGGTGGCAATGGAACGGTCCTCCACCCAGCGCCAGGTGAGGCGGTTTCCCTGGCGGATGGTGTCGGCTAATAACCCGTTGGCGGCGGTGACAAAGGTATCGGGCACGGTTATCTCGAAGACGCAGCCGGAATCGGCTTTGTCCCAGGGCTCGTCATAGCAGGGCATCCATTTACGGGCATCCTGGGGCGCGCTGCAGGTATAAGCCACCGTCTTCAGGGTCTGGCCCGATTTGGGATAGCGATAATAACCGCGATAGGTTCCATTGTTGGCGAAAATGCCTCCCCGGTAAAAGATTTCCAGAACGAAAGGCTGGTTCAAACCCAGGCCGCCCAAAGACACTAACAGGCTGTCCGGGGGCCGGCGGAAGCCGGCCGAATCCCCGTTCACCTTGACCGAATCCACCACCAGGCGGACGCAATGCAGCAAAATGGTATCCAGCCCGGCCGTCCGGGAGAGGGCGGTTATGGTCTGCTGTCCGTAGAGCGAGTCGTTGTACATGGTGGGCTGCAGTTTCAGATGGTAGTGGCGGACATCGTAGCTATGGACCGTGTCGAATTTGGCTCCGGCCCCGGGATCGAGCCGGGACGGGCGATATTCCCTGGTGCCGGCCCATAGCAGGCCGACTGCCATCAAGGCCAGCGCCCAAAGGAGGGCAAAAACTTTTCTGGTGGACATCAAGGCCTCCAAGTTCTATCTGATCTTGACCATTCGCCTGACCACGGTTTTTCCGCCCGTCTGGATCCGACAGAAATAATGACCGTTCTGCATTACTGCTCCGGAATCGTCGCGTCCGTCCCAAAGCAGGCGATGCCGGCCGGCGCTCAGGGTCCCGTTGAACAAATTTCTTACCGGTTGGCCGATTATGTTATAGATTCTGACGGTGACCTGTCCGGCCGAAGCCAGTTCTATCTCCATGGCCGTTTTCTCCTTAAAGGGATTGGGCCACCAGGTCTTTAGATGCATATCCTGGAGACCCTGGCCGCTGTTCTCGGCCACCCCTCCGGTGATGCCGGAGATGATGTTTGATCCCTTCGTCAGATAATTGGTATCCGACCCGTTGACCGCGCAGAGGTAATAGTACCAGAAGATACACCCGGCGGCATTGCTGTCGACGAACGATGTATCGGTGATGACCGTTTCATTCAATCTGACGTAAGGCTCCCAGGTGCCGGTGGAGTCATGGCTGCGATAAAGATGAAATCCGGCTATCGTGGTGTCGGCCGTGAAGCGACGCCATTGGATGAGGATGGTCCGATAATTAATGGTGGTGGTGCTCGCCAGGTACGGCAGGCTGTCGCTCCATTCCTTGAGCACCCAGTTATCGGGATCCAGCATAACCCGTAGAATCGGCTGCGAGCTGTTGAGCAGGAAGTCGCCGGCCATACTGGTGCTGTCCCAGACCACTATGGAATCGGAGATTCCGGCGGCCGTGCTGCAGGCCAAAGCCAGCGGCATCTTGTAGTTATGGCCGTCAATCGAAGATTGACGTATCTTTACCCGGACCGAAAGGGTGTCGGAAGCGCGATAATAGCTGACGGTGGCATAACCGGGATGGCCGGGATGGCAGAGCCATTGATGAAAGAACCAGCTCAGGTCCTGGCTATAGTATTGTTCGGCTATCCTCTGGAAATCCGAGACCACGGCATTCCCGTAGGCGAAGGAGTCGGCATAGGCCCGCATCATGGGAAAGAACAGGCTGTCGCCCATCACCCAGCGCAGCATGTGAAGCACCCAAGCGCCCTTGGCATATTCCATGGAGTAGTCGAAAAGAAGGGACTGTGGCGGATCGTAGATGGGATAGATGTTAGCATTTCCAGACAGGGCCGTCGCAAAACGCTGCTTCATATAGACCCCGGGTATGAGCCCGCCCAGCCATTCGTCGTAATAGACCTGGAGGTAGCTGGCGAAGCCCTCGTTCAGCCAGATATTGGCCCAGGTGCCGCAGGTCACCAGGTCGCCATACCACATATGGGCCAGCTCGTGTAGAATACCGGTTTGAGAGTTGGTCAGAATCCAGTTGCGATGGATGGTGGTCATGGTTTGGTGCTCCATGCCGCCAAAGGCGAAAGGATAGACCGCGGCCATGCCGTACTTCTGGAAGGGATAATCGCCGAAGGTGGAGTCTAAAAGCCGCACCATGGCCGGCACCGTGGCAAAAACCGTCCGCGACTGCGCCGAGTCCTCGGGCCAGATAAAATAGCTCAGGGGCAAGGCCCTGCCCGAGATCAGATGGGCGGTATCCGACCACAAGGCGAAGCGGGAGGCGGTGAAGCACATCAGATAGGTGGTGATGGGATGAGGCTCCTCCCAGTGCCAGGTCGTCCAGCCGCCGTTTTGGACCGTATCTATCAACAGGCCGTTGCCGGCCACCTGGTAGGAATCCGGCACGGTTACATAGAGGACACAGCCCGAGTCGGCCTTGTCCCAGGGTTCGTCATAACAGGGCATCCAGTATCTGGCGTCCTGGGGCTCAGCCATAGTGTAGCCCACGGCATGGAGAGTGCCGGAATTGTATCCCTTAGGATACCAGTAGTACCCGCGGCGGCTGTTTCCCCTGTTGCCCAAACGATAGAAAATATCTAAGGACAACCCCTGGCCAGAGCCATGTTCCGGAATGTTGAGGTATAAGGTATCTGCCTGGTGGGAATAGGTAATTCGGACCTGATCGCAAAAGGCCGAGTCCACGGTCAAACCTGCGGCATTCAATTTGATGACGGACAGCCCGGCCACATTGGAAACCGCGGATATGCGGTTGTGTCCGTACAGGGAGTCGTTGTTGAATGGCAGTCGGATCCATAGGGTATATCTGGTTACATTGAAATCATGGAGGCTGTCCCAACGGGCCGGGGAATGTTTTGAGACTGCCGGCCGGCTCTCAAAAGGCACGGCCGGGGCGGCTCCGGCCAAGAAAAAGGCCGAGAGGACGAAGAAGGACCATCCCCCCGTTGCCACCTTCGCCACTTTTTTCATTATATACCCTCCGGCCCTGGATGTGTTTCTATCTTTTCGGGTCCTACTAACAATAATCGGCTCGGCCAGCGGCCGCATTAGCCTAATTCTCCTAAATGCTCCAAGGCCAATATTGCCAGAACCAGCCCAGCGGTCTCGGCCCGCAGCCGTCGCGGCCCCAAAGTCACCGGATGCACTCGCTTCTCCTTGGCCCGCCGCCTCTCCTCCTCGGTGAAACCGCCCTCGGGCCCGATGATACACAGCACCTTCCTGACGTCCTTGTTCTCGGGCAGGTCTTTAAAGACCTGGGCCACGGTCTGTCTTCGTTCGGCTTCGTCGGCCATCAGCACCAAGTCATAGGCATCGCATTGCTCCCAGAGCGCAGCCAGTTCGGTCGGCGCTTGTATCCTGGGAAGCACCGACCGCCGCGACTGCTTCATGGCGGCCACCGAAAGCCGGGTCCAGCGGGCCTGCCGCCCCTCGTCGGCCTCTCCCGGCATGGCCAGATCGTTCTCTGGCTTGACCACCGAGTTCTGGGAGATCAGCGGAATGAAGGCCGAGACGCCTATCTCGGTGCCCTTCTCGATCACCAGATCCATCCTGGTGCCTTTAGGAATCGCCTGGGCTAAGGTCACCTGGCGGATGGGCTCCCGGCTCTTGCGGGAGCGGTTGATGATCCTGGCCGACACCGCCTGGGCCGTGACCGCCTCCAGGGAGCATTCATACTCCACGCCCAGGCCGTCTACGAACACTACCCGGTCGCCCCGCTTATGGCGGAGGACACTGGCGATGTGCTTAGCCTCCTCGCCGGAGACGTTCAGATAGCGCTCGGAGACTTCTGACGGTTTGACGTAAAAGTACTCTGACAATAGATGAATCCTATCAAGTCTTTAATAATAGTTCCTCAGAAAATATCCTGCACCGGCGGTAATGAAACAGAAAATGTTATAAAAAACGGAACATGACGACCGGTTCATCATTCTGATATCATCCCCCCTCCGGCTCCCAGCGATAGGGCTTGGGCACCCGGCCCTGCTGCAGGTCTCCTAATTGTTTCAGAATCTTTCTCTCCTCGGCCGAAAGTTTCGAAGGCACCCAGATTTCGATCCTGACCAACTGGTCCCCGCTGCCGGTGGAGTTGAGATGCGGCAGGCCCTTGCCCCGTAATCGGAATACCTTGCCCGAGGGCGTGCCCGGAGGGATGGTCAGCTCGGCCGTGCCCAAAAGTAGCGGCACCGTAACCTTGCCGCCCAAAGCGGCCACCGGCAGGCTCACCGGCAGGGTCATCATTAGATCGTCGCCGTGTCTGGCAAAGAGGGGATGTTCCTTCTCCTCGATGACGACGATGATGTCTCCGGCCGGACCGCCTCTGGGGCCAACATTCCCCTGGCCCCGCAACGGTATGTAATTCCCCTGGGCCGCGCCCGCCGGTATCCGCACCTTGATAGTGGCCTCCTTTTTAATCCGCCCCTCGCCCCCGCAGCTCCGGCAGGGGTTGGCGATTATCTTGCCCTGGCCCTGGCATTCGGGACAGGTGCCGACATTGATGAACTGTCCGAAAAAGGAGCGCGATACCTGCCTGACCTCGCCCGTTCCCCGGCAGGTGGGACAATCCCGGACATCGGCTCCGGACTTGGCTCCCGAGCCCTGACATTCGGGGCAGGACTCGTAGCGTTTGAGCTGGATGGTCTTCTCCACTCCTCGGGCCAGCTCTTCCAAAGTAAGCGGCAGCCTTATCTGCAGATCGTTACCCCGGCTGGCTCGGGAACCGCTCCTCTGCCTGGTGGCCGTCCCTTGTCCGCCGAAGAACATATCGAAGATGGAGCCCCCGCCTCCAAAGAAGGACCCTAAGATGTCCTGGATGTCCTCCATATGGGTGAAGTCGCGGCGGAAATCGAAGCCGCCGGCCCCAAAGGAGGGATCCACCCCGGCGTGGCCGTACTGGTCGTAGCGGGAGCGCTTTTCCTTGTCCATCAGGACCTCGTAGGCCTCGGAGATCTCCTTGAACTTCTCCTCGGCCTCCTTGGGGTTGTCCCGGTTGAGGTCGGGATGGAACTTTTTAGCCAGGCTGCGATAGGCCTGTTTGATCTGGGCCTCATCGGCGTTTTTGGGTACGCCCAAGATCTCGTAGTAATCGCGCTTGGAAGCGGACATGGTTACAATTAATAAAGAATTAAAAATAGTTTCAAGTAATATTGGACCTCTATCCCTCAATTCACCTCGTTCGGGCCCCGTGAATCACTGCCGACAGACCCCAAACATTGGAACCGAAAGCAGGGCGATAAACGCTTGGCCTTCCCGATCGTGCGCCGCCGAAAAAGAGACGATAGACGAGATTGAGGGCTCCTGGTGTTTGGGTTTCCCCCTCTGGATAGCCTCTATGGGCACCGTTTCTGGGTTTGTTTTACTATTTACCATAACTGATTATCAACGCAACAAGGGGAGAAGACACTGCTTTTTTCAAAGCCTCCTCCCCAGGTGTTGGTAATACCCTGGGCCGTCTTTTTTCTGACGACCCATGGTTCTGGCACTATGTCGTCTCCCGGATATATTTCGGAAAAATCCGTGGAGATCGGTGGCGAAATGAATTACTTGCCCTCGTCCACCACCTTGAAGTCCGCGTCCTCGGCGCCTCCGGACTTCGGCGGCTCCTGGGAGCCGGCTCCGGGCTCCGGCCCCGACTGGGCCTCTCCGCCTGAGCCGCCGGCCGCCTGCTGCTGGGCCGCCTTGGCATAGACCGCCTCGCCTATCTTCCTGGCTGCGGCCGCCAGCTCCTCGGTGGCCGCCATGATGACCTTGGCGTCCTCGCTCTTGATCTCGTTCTTCAGCCGGTTGATGGCCGATTCGATCTTGCCCCGATCCGCAGCCCCTATCTGCGAACCGTACTCCCTCAGGGTCTTCTCGGTTTCGTAGATCATGGCGTCGGCGCGGTTGCGGGCCTCTATCAGCTCCTTCTTCTTGCGGTCCTCGTCGGCGTGGATCTCGGCGTCGCGCTGCATCTTCTCCACCTCCTCCTTGGTCAGGCCCGAGGAAGCCGTGATCTTGATGCTCTGGGCCTTGCCGGTGCCTAAGTCCTTGGCCGAGACATGCAGGATGCCGTTGGCGTCGATGTCGAAGGTGACCTCGATCTGGGGTATGCCCCGCGGCGCCGGCGGGATGCCCACCAGATCGAACCTGGCTAAGGTGCGGTTGTCCACCGCCATCTCCCGCTCGCCCTGGAGCACGTGGATGGAGACGGCCGGCTGGTTGTCGGTGGCCGTGGAGAACACCTGGCTCTTGCGGGTGGGGATAGTGGTGTTGCGCTCGATGAGGCGGGTCATCACCCCGCCCAGGGTCTCGATGCCCAAAGATAGCGGAGTGACGTCCAGAAGCAGCACATCCTTGACCTCTCCCACCAAGACACCGGCCTGGATGGCGGCGCCCACGGCCACCACTTCGTCCGGGTTGACGCTGCGGTTGGGCTCCCGGCCGAACAGCTGCTTGACCGTCTCCTGGACCTTGGGCATCCGGGTCATGCCGCCCACCAGCACCACCTCGTCGATGTCCGAGATCTTGAGCCCAGCGTCGTCCAGGGCCCGGCGGCAGGGGCCGATGGTACGGGTGATCAGATCGTCCACCAGTTGCTCCAACTTGGCCCGGGTCAGGGTCAGGTCCAGATGCTTGGCCCCCGAGGCATCGGCGGTGATGAACGGCAGGTTGATGTTGGTCTGCATGGTGGTGGAGAGCTCGCACTTGGCCTTCTCGGCTGCCTCCTTGAGCCGCTGCATGGCCATCTTGTCGTTTTTGAGGTCTATGCCCTGGGATTTCTTGAACTCGTCCACCATCCAGTCGATGATCTTCTGGTCGAAGTCGTCGCCGCCTAAGTGGGTATCGCCATTGGTGGAGCGGACCTCGAACACGCCCTCGCCCAGCTCCAGGATGGAGATATCGAAGGTGCCGCCGCCCAAATCGTAGACCGCGATCTTGTGGGCCTTGCTCTTGTCCAGCCCGTAGGCCAAGCTGGCCGCGGTCGGCTCGTTGATGATGCGCAGCACCTCCAGTCCGGCGATCTGCCCCGCATCCTTGGTGGCCTGGCGCTGGGAGTCGTTGAAGTAGGCGGGCACGGTGATCACCGCCTGGGTGACCTTCTCGCCTAAATAGGCCTCGGCCGCCTCTTTGAGATAGCGCAGGATCTTGGCCGAGATCTCCGGAGGCGAAAACATCCTGTCGCCCACCTTGACCCTGGCATCGCCGTGCGGACCCTCCACCACCTTATAAGGAACCAATTTTATTTCCGAATCCACCTCGCTGTAGCGCCGGCCCATGAAGCGCTTGATGGAATAAATGGTATTCTCCGGATTGGTGATGGCCTGCCTCTTGGCCACCTGGCCCACCACCTCCTCTCCGGTCTTCAGAAAGCCCACTACCGAGGGCGTGGTCCGCATGCCCTCCTGGTTGGGGATGACCACCGGATTTCCGCCCTCCATAACCGCCACGCAGGAATTGGTGGTGCCCAAGTCTATTCCGATGACTTTACCCATATATCCTTCTCTCCTTAAGATTATCTCTATTGATCAGTCCGCTGTCTCCGGTTGTTCCTCAATGTTATCTGCCTCCGCTTTTTGGATCTCCCCTTTCTCTTCCTCCTGGACCGGTTTCTCCTCCAGAGCTGTTTTCCGTTTGGAGACCGTCACCCGGGCATGGCGCAGCACCTTGCCCCGAAAGGCAAAGCCCTTTTCTATTTCATCCAGCACTGTGTTGGGCTCGTGCTCGTCGGTCTCTATGGCTAACATGGCGTCGTGCCTGGAGGGATCGAATTCCTCGCCCTTGCTATTGAACTCCTTAAGGCCCTCGGCCTCTAAAATGGCATGTATCTGCTGATCTATCAGCCTGACCCCCTGATAGAAGGATTCGAAGGAATCGTTCTTATCCTGGATGTTCTTAGCCGCCTCCAAGGCCCGATCGAAGTTGTCCAGTACCGGCAGGAGCTTGGCGATCAGGTTGCGGTTGGCCTCCTCCACTTTCTCCTGATAGTCCCTGGCCATCCTTTTTCGGAAATTGTCTAGCTCGGCCATGGCCCGGAGGTATTTGTCGAAGTTTTCCTCGGACAGCTGGCGATAATACTCGGCCCGGCCGGTCAATTCCTTAAGTCTTTGCTTTAACTTATGATATAAAGATCTCCGTTTATCTATTTCGGACACGATCTCTCCTTAATATCTAAATTAAGGCCCGAAAGCAGGATAATTACATTCTAAGTCATTATAAATATAACTATTAATTAGGCATTTGTCAAGGACAAATATTGCCGCAAAACAGAAGAAGGCCGACACCAGCCGGCCTCCTTCGCCTCCGCTTTAATGTATTTATCTTATCAATGTCATCTTTTTGGTCTGGCCGAAATCACCCGATTCCAGGCGGTAGAGATAAATGCCGTTGGCTGCCAGCTGTCCGTTCTCATCCCGTCCGTCCCAGACCACCTGATGATGCCCCGCCTTCTTCTCTCCATCCTCCAATACCCTCACCAATTGGCCCAGGGTGTTGTATACCTTCAAGCTCACTCTGCCCGGCTTGGCCAATTGATAGCCGATGGCGGTAGTCCTGTTGAAAGGATTGGGAATGCTGGGCAAAAGCTCATAGCGATATGATAACGTCATCGGCCCCGACTCTGTCTCCTGTATGCCTCCGGCCTTATCGCCCTTTCCGCTGGTGTATTCCACTATCTCCAGCGCCGCGCAGACCGCATACTCGCCCTTGATCTTTCTGATGCTCACCTCCACCGCCCCGTCGTTCAGGCATTGCTTGGGTATCTCTCGCTCCAAGGTTACAACAGTTGTGTCCGGCAGATGCACCGTGCCCAAGGAAACCTGATCGCATCTGGGCTGCAGCAGCCAGTTGTTGGAGGGATTGGGATCGCCGCCGCTGGCCCGATAGAAGACTGCTTTTAGCTTGTAACGGTTATCCTTGTTCAACCCGGCGAACCGATACTTCAATTCTTGAGGATGGTAATCCACCGTCCTGTAAGCCCCGGCCCCATAGCAAAGCCCGCCCGCCCTCTGGGTGCAGTATTGGGAGGCCTGCTCGGTGCGGGGATAGACCTCCAAGCTGGGCACCGGCTGAATTTCCTGTTTGTATAACTTGATATTGGGCAGACGAACGACAGCCTTGGCGCTTTCCGGAAAAGATTCGGTCCAAAGAATGTAAAGAGAGTGGTTTGGCCATTTGTTGGAGAAGGCTACACCGGGATAGCCCGA
>Ga0272448_1003576_pt1 | contig 18389 bp, 18 predicted proteins | sample YNPCB0191_FD_202220 | JGI IMG/M metagenome (GOLD analysis project Ga0272448, IMG submission 202220) | Hot spring sediment microbial communities from Yellowstone National Park, WY, United States - YNP-CB-019-1 | ecosystem: Environmental > Aquatic > Thermal springs > Hot (42-90C) > Sediment... | reverse complement strand
AGCGCCGATACGGCGCATGGTAGTAGCCGGCGCCCGCAATGTGGTGGTCGTTGGTGTACACCGCGTCGGTACTGACAGGCGAGCGACTGTCGGACGGACCGCAACCGCTCAGCGCGCCCGCAGAAAGCCCGCTGAGGAGGACCAGTTGAATGCGTCGGCTGCGTTTCACCGGGGGGAACTCAACCCACAATGGACGCGGCCACGATGATGGAGACACCGAGGATCACGGCCCCGGCGACGATGGCAGCGGCGACGTTTTTGTTTTCGATGATTTCGCGGTTCATGTCGCCGGGCGTACATTTGTCGAACACCTTGTAACCGACAATGGCCACCACGATGCCGACTACGGCAAAAATCACCATGCTGGCAAGCGCGGACAGCAGTTGGGCGGGAGCGAGCAGAGCAAGAAACGGGTTCATGGTCGCGATTCTACTGTCGCCCCCCGTCGAGTCAAGAACTCCGGGATTATCTGCCCATAACGAGTGATATGACCGCTGGAAATAACGAGTGAATTGGCCGCTCAAGGCGGGATAAGCAACAGGCCATCAACCACAGGAGGTTCGATGAACGGTTATCCGATCCCTGAAGTGGAGCGTGCCATGAAAGTTCAAGCTGTGATTCTGAAAGCCATCAGCGGTCAGTTGCAGCGGTGGCAGGCCGCCGAGATTCTCGGTGTGTCCTGCCGCACCATGCGCCGCTGGAAACAACGTTGCCAACAATACGATTACGACGGCCTGTTCGATCGCCGTCACCGCCGCCCCACCCCCCCGCAAAGTCCCATTGGCGACTGTCCAGAAGGTCTTGCGTCTGTACCGGGAACAATACGCGGGCTACAACGTCGCCCACTTCCGCGACCAATTGCGTCAGCATCATGACATCCCGCTCATCTATCCTCTATCCATGGGTCAAGACCGCCCTGCAAACCGACGGGCTGGTCGCGCCTCGTGCCCAACGCGGCCGTCACCATCAACGCCGACCACGCCGACCGCTACGCGGGATGATGTTGTATGTGGACGGCAGCCATTTCTTTCACACGTCAAAGGCCGGTGGGACGATGGACAACCGTTATATTCGGGAGAAGTTTCTGCCGTGGCATTAGCAGTATTGGACGCAGTCGGCGGCGGAGCCTGGCACGGCGTTTGTGCCGTGCGGGAACGTGGATCTGGAGGTGATCTCCAGCGTGCAGCGCGAGCGGGTGGTGGTGGGCGGACTGCGGTTGCAGATCGCGCCACAGTCGCCGCGGTGGAGCGATGCGCAATGTCGGGACAAGCTGTGCGAACAGTTGGATGGGCGCTGGTCCGTGCGGTACGGGCCACACGTCATAGGCTGGTACTCAGCCGACGGTCGGGCACTGGTGGTGATGTGAAGGGCGCCCACGCCCAAAGGGAAGAAAAGGGACGGTTGACATTGCGGGCTTGCGTTGGCGTTGGCAGATGATTAGCATGGGGGCCATGAAAGTTTTCGTGACCGGCGGAGCGGGCTACATCGGTAGCATTTGCGTGGAGGAATTGCTCAACGCTCGTCATCAGGTGTATGTGTATGACAACCTGAGCGAGGGCCATCGTCAGGCGGTGGACCCGCGGGCAACGTTTATCGAGGGGGACCTTTCGGATCGGCCGTTCCTGTTCAAGACGTTGGAGCAGTTGCGGCCCGATGCGGTGATGCATTTTGCGGCCAACGCGTTGGTGCCGGAAAGCATGACCAATCCGTCCAAGTATTTCCGCAACAACGTGGCCAATGGCGTGAACCTGCTGGAGGCCAGTGTGCAAGCGGGCGTTGGTAAGTTCATTTTTTCCTCGACGTGCGCGATTTTCGGGATGCCAAAGAAAGTGCCGATTCGCGAGGATTTCCCGAAGGAACCCATCAACCCATACGGCGAGTCGAAGCTGATGTTTGAGACGATGCTGGAGTGGTTCCGTAAGATTCACAAGCTCCAGTACGTTTGTCTCCGCTACTTCAACGCCGCCGGTGCCTCCCAACGTTACGGTGAGCATCACTGGCAGGAGACGCACCTGATTCCGAATGTATTGAAGGTGGCGCTGCGCTTGAAACCGCACGTCGAAGTGTACGGCACCGATTATCCGACCAAGGACGGCACCTGTATTCGCGATTACATTCACATCCTGGACCTGGCACAGGCGCATTTGCTGGCGTTGCAGTGCGAGGAAAGCGATGTCTTCAACCTCGGCAGTGGCACTGGCTACTCGGTGTTGCAGGTCATCGAGGCCGCCCGACGGGTAACCGGCCATGCGATTCCGGTAATCGAGAAACCCCGACGGGCGGGTGATCCGCCCAAATTGATTGCCGACTCCAAAAAGATTCGCAAGACGCTTGGATGGGAACCGCGCTACGACAACATTGAGGCGATTGTCGAAAGCGCTTGGAACTGGCAGCGCGCCCATCCCAACGGCTACCGTTAGTCATCCCAATGGCTCAGCGCGGTAGCGGCGGCGGGGTTGTTACGGTTAGTGGCTGGCGGTTTTTCAGCCATGCGGCGGCGCTGAGGTGCAGGGTGAGCGTCGAATGGATTTGGCCGGCGCCATTGGCGGTGTAGTGGATCATGGCTTCGACACGGTAGTGGGCGTCTGTCCAGATCAGGCTGCGATGAAATAGCAGTCCGGCCAATTTGCGATTCAGGTCATCGGCGGTTTCCTGCACACCGATCTTGAGTGGGGCCAGCCCGGAGGGCGACGCGAAGGGGATCGGGCCGTTAATCTCGGATTGTTCGGCAGGCGGACCAAATTGCTCAATGAGGTCTTTTTGGATGAAATCCGGGCTGACGCGTTGTTGGGTTCCGATCAGGTACACCTCTTTGAGGATCCCCCCGTAGAAATAGGCGGTTAGAAACTCCCAGTCGCCGGTTTTGGTGGCTTCGTAGATTTCCGGTTCCATGCCACGGGTGTTTTGCAGGCGCAGATTGAAGCGATGCTGCATATCCTCGCGGCTCGATTCGAGGCGGATGTTGTGATACTGGTCCAATGTTGTGGGCGGCCGTTCGGGCACGGAGATGACCGGCGCGGTGGCATTGCTTTGCGGCGCTTCAGGAACTTTCAGTCCCTCGGTGTCCTCGCTGAGGATGATGGGATTCTTGCCGTAGCGTTCCTGCACCCAGTACACCCAGAACGGCGACAACAACGCCAGCGCCAGGACGATGCCCGCCCCGTAGATCAGCGGGCGCGGCAACGGTTCGAAGACGCGTTTCCAAGTTTGTTCGGAGGGACGCGGCTCGTCCGACGCTTCCCCGTAATCGCGGGGGCCTCGTCGGGTCGGCGGGCGCACCTGCATGGTTACGCCGCAGGAGGAACAGACTACTTCCAGCGATGTGTCGGTCGGTTTGCCGGCGGGCACCGTGAGTCGTTCCCCACAATTCTGGCAGCGGACTTCCATGGATGGCGGTCACTGTAGCGGTTTTGCCGACGGGTTTCCACTGCGAAATGTTGTTTGGGGCTTTGTGTCTCTGTGGTAAACTCCCGCCCGCTTATGGAGTCGCTTCCTACCAGTCCGCGGCGTTCGCGCGACCTGTTGCAACTGGCTGCCGCCGGTTGTGTGGCGTTATTGATTGTTGGGGAGGTGGCGTTGTTGGTTGTGGTGTTTCGGCAGCATCGGTCGCGGCACATGCCGGTGCAGGCATCCGAAGAGGTGGTGGTGGCACCGTCGGTTTTGACCACCAACGCGCCGGTAACGAATGTCGTTGTCGCCCCAACGCCCAAGTCGTCGTCGGTGGTGGAAGTGGCGGCGCCGGTGTTGAATCCGGCGTTGAAGATTCAGGAGGTCCGATGGGTGAAAACGCCGGGCGCGGCCCAGGTTGAGGTGCGTCTGCGGGCGCAAACCGGGGAGCGGCAGTTCGAGGGGCGGGCGGCGCAGGTGGGTATTGAATGGGAGTTGGTGGATGGGACCCGGCAGGAGGAGTGGCTTGCGGTGCCGGTGGAGTGGGAGAATTTTGCTGTCAAAACATTGCGGGCGCGGTACGATGGGGCAGTGGCGCGCGTGCGCGGTTGCACGGTCAGAACATGGTATCGGCAACAACTTCAGGACACGAAGTCAACAGAGATTTCAATCCCGTGAGGTGGCAATGGAAGGAATAATGTTAGGTCCGTATTTTGTCGAGGAACAGATTGGTCAGAGCCAGTGGGGACCGGTCTATCGGGCGATGCAGACGGCAGTGAATCGTCCGGTGGCGTTGAAGGTGTTGTCGGCCGATCGGATCGCGCAGCCCGGCATGGTGGATCGGTTTTTGGCTTCCGCCCGCCAGGCGGCCAAACTCTCGCACGACGGTGTTGTCGGAGTCTATGAAGTTGGCACGGACAGCGGAAACTACTATTGCGCGATGGAATTGATGGACGGGCCGCCGTTGCAGGAGTTTCTCCGCAAACAGGACCAGCCCGGTCACGTGGATGAACATCGTCTTTTGCAGATGATCATCGAGGTGGCCAAAACGCTGGAGTTTCTTTGGAAAAACAGGGTTCCGCATCAGGTTCCCCAGCTTTCGAATCTGCTCACCAACAAGGCCGGCCACGTCAAGATGATCAATGTTCATCCCGATGATCAGCCCGCCAGCGCCTCTCCCGACCAGGACCGGGAAGCCCTCGGCGTGCTTGTCGCCACCATTGCCAACCAGGTCGGCCTGGTCAGCCAGCGGGTGGGCGCCTTTGTGGAGCGACTGATGGACTCGGAAAGCCGACGCCGGTTTCATTCCCTGGCGGAGGTCATCGCCGCGGCAGAAGCGCTGGACCGGGAGTTGTTTCCTGTTGCCCCGGCGAAGGTCGTGCCGCCGCCACCGGTCAAACGCCGCAGCGGTCCCCTCGCCATCGCGGTTGGAGTGGTTGTTTTGCTGGCCATGATGGGCGGCATTATCTGGATGGCGCGATCGTTGTGGCGTCAAAGCGGCCCCGCCTCGCAGGTTCGGCCTGCCGATGCCGGCACAATGGTCGAGGTGCCGGGCGGCGAGTTCATTTATCAGAACGGCGAGAAAAAGACGTTGAAAACCTTTTACATTGACCGCTATGAGGTGACGATTGCCGAGTACAAGCAATTCCTCGATGCCTCGTACAAGACGTTGATGCGCGAGCATCCGTTTGCGCCGGCCCGCAAGGATCACACACCCGCCAACTGGGATTTGTTGCTCCGCGCCATCCAAAATCGCACGTTACTCAACGAAGCGTGGTTGACGTGGGATTCGCCCATCTTCGGCATTGACTGGTACGATGCCTGGGCCTATGCCGCCTGGCGGGGCAAACGTCTCCCCACCGAGGAGGAATGGGAAAAAGCCGCCCGCGGCACCGATGGCCGGTTTTACCCGTGGGGCAACGAATTCAAGGATGTCTGCGGCTGGGCCGGTTGCGACCAGCTTTTCCGTTGGAACTCCGTGTACCAGTTTCCGGGCGATAGAAGCCCCTACGGTGTCATTGGCATGGCAGGGGGCGTCAGCGAGTGGACCGACACTTCCAATCGCCGCATGGCCATTATCCGCGGCGGCAACTGGGCCAGCACCAACCTTCTGGTCACCACGCGAACCGAATCGGCGCGGGAATGGCGTTCCGACAGGGTCGGTTTCCGTTGTGCGGCGGATGCTGAAGTAAAATGAGAAAACAAAACGGTTGGCAATAGACGGAAGACGCCCCGGCATGGGGCGATCATGACCTGTCTTTTGCGAGTCTTGTCAGTAAACGATCCTGCCGCCATCCGCCGGTCTACCAGCCATCTTGGGAACCGCAAAGACGCAAAATCTCGAACAGCTCGTCTTCATTCTCGCAAAACGAGCGGAAGAATCATCCGCCACCCAACAACGCGGGACATCGAAGACGGTGGACGTGAAGTCCTCGGGACCGACAACGCCACCCGTTTCTTTTGCGTCCCCGCCGATACAGCTTCGTTTCATGACTTGAACATCCGCAGTAATGGCGTTCCTGTCGGCTGCGACCGCGACACGGCGTGAGATGACGGGCTTCAAAACGCGCCGTTATCTAGCCGGATCGGTCATTGTCAATGCGGCTATCATTCGGGCATTGGCAGGTTATACGATCCGCACTATAAAAAACACATGACGCCCCGGGAACGATTGCTCACGACACTGCGCGGTGAGTTGGCCGATCGCGTGCCGGTCGCGCCTTTCGTGCAAGAGGAATATCTCTCCTTCTACTACCCGTACAAAACCACCGTGGACCGTGTGATTGACGCCACCGAACTGGCCAACGAACTCGATTTCGATCTGATGGCCAAACACCGAGCACTGGAGACACCCCACTTCTTTCGTCGCAGTTACCCGAATTGGGAATTGCGTCGTTCCGAATCGCGCGCGGGCGAAATGATCCAGCGACGGCTCGAAATCGTCACGCCGGCGCGCACGCTCATGCTCGAAGAAACCGGTCCCGACAGCGGCGCAACCACCACGGGCGTGCGGTTTCAGGTAACCCGAACGTTGTTGCAGGACGCCGACGATGTGGAGGTGTTCCTGAAATATCTGCCGCTGCTCGGCGACGCTGACCGTCGGGAGATGCGCGAGACGGCGGCCACATGGCGCAAGATCATCGGCGAGCGCGGTGTGCTGGCACCATGGGGTTTTGCCGGTGTGTTCAATTTCTGTGCCGACCTGTGCGGCATGGACAATTTTTATGTCATGCCCTACGAGGACGAGGCGCGTTATCGGGCGCTGATGGATGGCGTGGCCGATGCCATGTGCGCCTACAGCGCCGCGCTCGGCGAGACGGCGATTGATTGCATCGGCATCCAGGGCCACATGGCCGGCGGGGCAACCACGGGACCGGATTATTTCCGCGAGTTCGTCCAGCCGTATGAGAAACGGGTGATTGACGCGATTCACGCTGCCGGCAAGTTCAGCGTGTATCACAATTGCGGTTGCGCAAAACGGCTCTACGCCAACTACCGCGAACTCGGCATGACCGTCTGGGAAACCGTCAGCGAACCGCCACGCGGCGACAACAGTCTCGCCGAGGCCAAGGTCGCGCTCGGCGATAAAATCTGCCTGCTCGGCAACCTGGATCAGGTGGACTTCCTCAAACGCGCCACACCCGCCGAGGTCGCCGCGAAGACGCGCGAGATTGTTACCATCGGCAAACCGGGTGGCCGTTACATTTTCTCGACCTCGGATTACCTGGAGAAAAACACGCCACGCGAAAACGTCGTGGCGATGATCGAAGCCGCCAAAGACGCCGGGCGGTTACTTTGATCCTCGTCGGGTGACGCGCTTATCAAACTTTTTGTAGGCGCGGCTGAAGTCGTTCGCGTGCCGATAACCGAGCGCGAACGCCACCTCCTTCACCAACAGGCCGTCCGCCAACAACTGTCGCGCCCGCTCCATTCGCAACCGCGCGTGGTATGTTGCGACGGACTCGCCCAGTTGCGCGCGAAACAACCGGTTCAACGTGACCGGCGAGACCTGAAGATACTCGCACAACGCCGCGACGGGATTGGCCGTTGCCAGGTTCTCCGCCAGCCAGCGCAACGCCAGTTCCATTCGCAGCGCTGGTTCGGGCGCCGTCGGGCGAGCCTGCAACGACCGCGCCAGCGCCAGTTCCATGTGCAGGCGCGCGTGTTCCAACGCCGGTTTGGTCAGCGCGCCGGGCCGTTCCACTTCTCGCCGACACCATGCGTGTGCCTGCTCCAACACTCGTTGCAGTGCCGCGTCGGCCGAAAAGTTACGCCAGCCGTTTGCCGGTGTCGCCAGTTCCTCGCAACGCGGCGGCGACCGCCACACCCACGTCAGCACTTCACAGATGCCGTTGGGGAAATCGGTCCAGCCGCTGGCGCAATCCGGCCCGACGATCAGCGCCAGACCGGGACGGGTGCGCAAGGGTTGCGTTTCCAAACAGAGTGTGGGCTGGCCGGTTTGCACGAGGAAATAGACCCAGCCGGGATGGCGCGATTGCGGAATCGGGCTTTGACCGAAGCGGCGTTTACCCCAGCCGAGGTAGAGCAAATCAAGCTGCGCACTGGCCGGGCACACCCAGCGCGGCCGACCGGCGGGCGGTAGGTACAACGCGCGCGGCATGGTAGCCGAATCATTCATGGGCGATACGGCTAGCATTATGGTCTTGGCGCGTGTCGTTGTCGAACCTATAACAGCCCCCAGACAGTCCGACGGGAGACACCACCATGAACCGACGCCAATTCCTCAAGGCAGCTACGATGTTCGCCGCCGGCCCATTGATCCTGCCGCGCCACATTCTGGGCGGCGACGCGCCAAGCAAGAAAATCGGGATCGGGATGATCGGCATGGGGCGGCAGGCATATTACTCAAATCTGCCGGCATTCCTAAACATGGAAGACTGTGTCGTGACAGCGGTCTGCGACGTGGATGCATGGCGACTCCAACAGGGGATGCAGGCCATCGAGCGGCACTACCGAAAGAAAGTGGCAAAAGCTTACCGGGATTTCCGCGAGTTACTTGCCGACCCGAACGTGGACGCCGTGATGATTTCGACGCCCGACCATTGGCATGTCCCGATGGCCATTGCCGCTGTCAAGGCCGGCAAGGATGTGTCGCTGGAAAAACCGATCACGCGCTACATCCATGAAGGCCGCATCCTTGCCAATCTCGTGGCGCGGCACAAGCGGGTGTTTCGTGTGGACAGCGAATTTCGTTCGATTGCCCATTTCCACAAGGCGGTCGAACTGGTCCGAAACGGTCGCATTGGCAAAGTGCTCGTCATCCGCACCGGCTCGCCGAAAGAACAATTTCCCGACGAGCCGGAAACTGTCACCGCGCCGCCGTCGGAACTCGATTACGATCTCTGGCTCGGGCCGGCGCCGAAGGTGGACTATATCCAAAAACGTGTCCACAAACCGCGAGATCTCCAGTCGCGTCCCGGTTGGATGCGTTGTCGGGATTATTGCGACGGGATGATCACCAACTGGGGCACGCACCTCAACGATATCGCCCAGTGGGGCGCCGGCACCGAACGGACCGGCCCTGTCAAGGTGAAAGCGACCGGCAAATTCCACGAGGGAAACGTCTGGAACGTGTTGGAACAATTCGACGCGTGGTATCAGTTTGCCAACGGGATGGAGCTGTTCTACCAGATGGGCGAGCCGCATGTCCGATTCGAGGGCGAGAAAGGCTGGATTCAGGTTGTCTATCCCGGACGCATCTCCGCCAGCGACCCGAAGATTCTCGCGGAGAAGATTGGCCCAGAAGAAATCCATTTCCCACTGAAACACGAGAAACAGGATTTCATTGATTGCATCAAAAACCGGAGCCGAACGCTCGAAGACGAGGAGGTCGGCCAACGCACCACCTCGCTCTGTCATCTCGCACACATCGCCATCCAACTCGGCGGTGCCACGTTACAATGGGACCCTGACCGGGAAATTTTTCCCGACAACGACGCGGCCAACAAACTGCTCTATCGGCCACCGATGCGCGCCCCGTGGAACCTGGAGGAATCATGAAACCCATCCTCGCCGCACTCCTGGCGTCCCTCGCCACAACTTTCGCCGCGAATCCGTTTTTCGTGTTCGACAACGGGCTGCGCGGCGAGAACCTGAAGACGATGGACGCGCAACTGGATCTCGTGAAGGAGATTGGGTTCGACGGCCTGAGTTGGCGTACGGACGATCCGGCACGCATCAAGCAGGTGCTCAACGGGGCAAAACAACGCGGACTGAAGGTGTTCGTCATCTACTGTAATCTCGATCTGAAGAACGGCAAACTGGTGTACGACCCGCGCCTGAAAGAGATCGTCGCGCTCTGCAAAGGCACCGACACGATGATCTGGCCCAACATCACCAGCAAACAATTCAAAAACTCCGACCCCGCCGGCGACGAGATTGCCGTAGCCGGGTTGCGCGAGTTGGCGGACCTCTGCGAGGCAAATGGCGTGCGCATTGCTCTCTATCCGCACGTCAACATGTGGTGCCACCGCGTCGAAGATGCGCTGCGCGTGGTGAAGAAAGTAAACCGCCAAAACGTCGGCCTCACCTTCAATCTCTGTCACGCGCTCTGGGACGGCGCCGAAGATCGCATCCCCACGTTGCTAGAGGAAATTGTCCCGTATCTGTTCTGCGTCTCCATCAACGGCGCCGACAGTCATCCGCCGGAACGGGATTGGGCGCGGTTGATCCAACCACTTGGCCAGGGCAGCTACGATGTCGGGATTGTGCTGCGCAAGCTGCGGCAAATCGGTTACACGGGACCCATCGGTCTGCAATGCTACAGCCTCAAGGGCGATCCCAAAACCCTGCTCACCGGCTCAATGGCTGCCTGGCGCCAATTGAACCGGTGAAAATTTCTTTCCCTCCCGGCAGCCCGTGAGCACGCCGCGCGCGAGGGTGTGATGAAAAGTGGCGGGTAACGCGCTCCCTTGTGAGACCTGCTTCCAGCTTGTCCACCCACGGAAACGACTCCGACACCCCGCCCACAACACGAATTAGGGCAATCTGAAAGCTTGCCCTGCCTTGACCCTCTTTTCTGCTCACACCCAGCGAGCAATGTCCCCTGTGCGATGTAACCTTTTGAGACCGTCTTCAGTATGAGTGATTGGAAACCAATGAAACAGGAGGCTTGAGATGAAAATGCGGATGATTTTGTTGGCAACGGGTGTCGCACTGGCAGCGGCGGTGGCGCAGACACAGGCAGAAGTCAGTATTTGGGACTCGATTCCTTCGAACCGGACGGCGGTGATTGTGGTGGATGTGCAGGTGTTGCAGGAGGCGCCCGCGTTCAAGGCGTTGGAGGGAGGAGGCTACTTGCGGGAACTCGACGAGGGGCTGAAGTTGTTTGAGGACTTCACCGGGTTCAATGTGCGACGGGACCTGTCATTACTGGTCGTGGGCAAACTCGGTGAGGGGAAGGAGAACGACCTGGCATTTTTTCAAGGCCGGTTCAAACAGGAGGAGTTGATCGCGGCGATCAAGCTTGCCCCCGATTACGACACCAGCCGCCATGGCGACGTGACCATTCATACCTGGTTCGATCAAAATGAGAACCGCCAGAAATACGGTGCGTTCCTTGCCGATGACCTCCTGGTAGTCGGCCCCGAGGACGGCGTGAAAAGCGCCATTGACACACGCGCCAACCCGTCGTCATCGTTTGGCGCATTGCCCGAGGTGATCCGCGCCACGAAAAGCCTGACGCACGAGTTGCCGTTGTGTGCCGTGAGCCGCACATTCGGCAAACCGGGTAACCCGTTTTACCACCGGGTGACGTCGGTGCTGTTGACGGTGGACCTGAAAGAGGGGTTCACCCTAAACCTGGCGCTCGAAGCGAAAGACGGAGCAACCGCGGGCGCGCTACGACTGTTTGGCAACGCCATCATCGCGATGGGCAAGTTGGCCAACGGCAAACCCGAAACGCAGGCGCTTGCCGAAAATGCCAGCATCAGCCAGAATGGCAACACCGTCGTTCTTTCGACCACGGTACCGAACGACAAGTTCACGCCGTGGCTGCTGGAACAAGCCAGGGTCAAAGCCGCAAAAAAACAATGACAAACGAGCGGACAACTCCGACGGATGAGGCGATCGTGCGCCGGGTATTGGAGGGCGACACCCCGGCCTATCGCCTCATCGTCGAGCGATACCAAAATCTCGTTTATGCCTGCGCCCACGCCATCACCGGCAACGACGCCGATGCCAAGGACGCCGCGCAGGAAGCATTCATCCGACTCTACCGTCACCTTGCCCAGGTTGACCCGCGCCGCCCGCTCAAACCATACCTGATGCGTATTACCGTCAATTGCAGCCGCACGATTACCGCCGCTCGACACGGCTGGGAACCGCTGGAGGAGACGAGCGAAATCGTCCCCCCGTCCGATGTCACGGAACCCGAACGGCACGCGGCGGTGCGCGAACTGGTCCAGCGGTTGCCGCAGACGCTGCGCGAGGTGTGCGCGCTGTTTTATTTCGCCGAACACTCCTGCCGGGAGGTTGCGGAGATTTTGCAGATGAACGAGACCGCCGTGAAAGTGGCGTTACACCGTGCCCGCAAGAAATTGCTCAACGAGTGGAGATGTGCCCATGAATGAAACCTGCGAAACCGTTCAGGCGATGTTGCCGGATTACCGCTGGCTCAGTCCACGCGAACGGGCGCCGCTCGACCGCCACCTGGCCAGTTGCGAGCGATGCCGCTCGGAATGGCGCGACGCGCAGGCGATGGACGACCTTTTCATGGAAGCGCGACGGCCCGCCCCACCGGGATTTGCCGATGCCGTGATGACAGCGCTCGAACCATCGCCGCCGCCCGTCGCTGTCAACCGACTCTGGCCGCTGTTGGCGGGGGCGCTGGCTGTCGAGGTGGTCGTGGCCGTGGTGTTGCGGGTCAACCCCGCTCCGTGGTGGCGAGCGCTCACCGCATGGGGCGGGGCGATGTGGCGGAACTGGTGCGCGCCGTTGGCCTCGGACACGATGGGGTTGGTGGCGGTTACAAAGGAACTGGCGCCGTCGTTGGACGCGGCGTTTTGGGGTGGCGCGTTGGCGGTGGTGGCAGGAGTTGCTTGGTTCACACTCAATCTTGGGAGGACAAAACATGTTTGACACAATGACGATGTGCGTGGCAACCGCCGTCCCGGAACAGACCCACGCGAATCTGTCGGGGTTGGTGACGGTGTTGCTGGCGGCGTTGGGAATCAGTGTGGGGCTGCTGGCGGTGTTGTTTTTGTTGGGCGTACTGTGTCCGCAGTCGGTCCGTCGCGGGAGCGAAATCGTGAGGAGCGCGCCCGGCCGGTGTTTGTTGGTGGGGCTGCTGGCGTTTCTGGTATGTTTGGCCGGTTTTGTCGTGTTCAAGGCGTTGGGACCGCTGGCCGGACTGCCGTCGCTGGCCTGGGCGCTGGTGTTCGGCTACTGGATGCTGAGCGGAATGGCGATGCTGGCGCATCACATTGGGGAACGGGTGCAGACGGCATTGATGGCAAGGAGTCTCGGCTCCGACGCGATGGCGGTGGTGTATGGCGCGGTGCCTCTGTTGGCCGTCGGGTTTCTGCCTGGCGTGGGTCAGTTGATTCAACTGGTGGCCGTAATGATCGGGCTGGGTGGCGCGATCAGCAACCTGTTTCGTCGCTCGAAACCGCCTCAAAATCAGGCCGGCACCGTGTAACGGCGGAGGAACTCGGCGGGATTGTAGGGACGCCCCGCGGCGTCGCGCACCTCGAAGTGCAGGTGCGGAGCAATGAGCATCCAGTTGCGCGCGTCGGCGCTGCGGCTGGTTTGTCCCATTCGTCCGATACATTGTCCCGCGCTGATGAGCGACCGCGGATGCCCAACGACCAGTTCCGCCAAGTGCCCGTAAAGCGTGTAGAACTTCTCGCCACAACGTGGCCAGCGATGTTCCACGACCACATGCCTGCCGAAATCGGAAACCGTCTCGTCGCCTACCGCCTCGACCACGATGCCGTCGCACGCGCAAAACACCTCGTCGTGCGGGATGAACGTCGGCTCCTCGCTTGGATACTCCCGGCCGGTAGCGCAGTCGGTGAACACCACGATCGTCGTCCGTCCCGTCGGCGTGACATGTACCGGCGCGATGTCGCAGCCGCGATGGAATCGGCGACCGCAATCGCGCGTCCAGCCGGGCCTGCCGTAGTCGGGATTGACGCGGGTGCGGGCGAACTCCCGTCCCGGCGTCGGCCAAACAGCCCGCAGCGGTTCGTCGGGCGGCAAGGAAACAAAGGACGGCGTGTTCATGCGCCGCATCCTTGCGAGGTGGCCGGCGCGTGTCAAACCGAAACGTTTCTTGGCAGGGTATGAGGTTACTGATACAGTGAGGTCATTCTCAGGAGATAACGCATGAGCCATGAGCCATCCCCGCGGTCGGAGATTCAGGAACTGAAATCCGAACTGGCATTCATGCGCCGGCGACTCGACGCCATGGCCCGGCGTCTGGAAACGCTGGAAGCAGAAGAGAAAAGTCGGGAACCGGAAGCTCCCATCTCCGGGGCGGCACCAACAGTGATTGAGGTTCCTCCGGTCATCGCGTCGCCACCGCCGGCGCCAATGACGGCGGCGGAACCGTTGCCGGTCGCGGTTCCGGCGGCGGACACGGCCGTGCCGCCGGTTGGAAGTCCGCCGGTGGTGGTTTCTCCGCCGCCACCTCTGCCCTCATCTCCGCCGGTGCCGAAAGAGTCGTTTGAGGTGCGGTTGGGGACGTATTGGTTGCCGCGGATCGGGATGGCGTTGTTGTTGACGGGCATGGTGTTTCTGGTGACATGGAGTTACCACTACATGGGGGCGGCGGGCAAAGTGGCATTGAGTTATCTCTGCTGCGCGGCGCTCGGCGCGCTTGGCGGGTGGCTGGAGAAACGGGCGGGACCGTTGGCGCGCGTGTTGCAGGCGGGAGCGCTGGCGCTGACCTATTTTGTGACTTACGCGATGCACTACGTCGAGGCGTTCCGCCTGATCGAGAGTCCGGGCGTGGCGCTGGCGTTGTTGATGGTGGTGGCGGCAGGCATTGTATGGATTGCCGACCGGCGACAATCGGCCGCGTTGGCGGGGATGGCCCTGTTTTTCGGTTACTACACCTCGGTGATGAGCGGTGTGGCCACATTCACGCTGGCCGCCAACGCCATGCTGGCGGCGGCGGCGTTGGTGTTGCTGATACGCAACCGCTGGGTGCCGATCAGTTACGGCGCGGTGTTCGCCACCTACCTCGTGTACGCGTTGTGGGCGTGGAAATTCAGTAACTGGCGGGAACTGGAGAAATTGGTGTTCGACACCGGTTATCTGACGGCAGAACAGTTCCGTCTGCGGGCGATGTTCCTGTCGCTGTACTGGGGCTTGTTTACCGTCGGCGGTCTGGTGACATCGCGCGACACGCTCCGAGCGGCAGAGCGGACAGGGTTGTTGACGTTGAACAACGCCTTCCTGTTTGTGCTTTTCTCAATGCTGATGCACCACGCGCATCCCGAATGGCAGTGGGTGTTTCAATTCTGTTTTGCGGGCGCGCTCCTGGTGACGGCGGCGGCGGCCTACCAACGTCTGCAACCGGACCGACGGGTGCTCGACGCGCTGTTTCTGCAGGGAGTGGCCGTGGCAACGCTCGGTCTCGTGAACCGTTTCAAAGGCGTCCACCTTGTCGCCTCGCTGGCGGTGGAAAGTCTGTTTCTGTTGTGGCTGGCGTGGACGATGAACCTTCGGTGGATCGCGTGGGTCGGGCGCGCGGCGTTTGGTGTGGCAGCGGTGTACGCGTGGAGCCGATGGCCGGGCTGGGATGACCCGATGACTTGGGGCGCAATATTCACGGCGTTGGTGGGCCTGGTTTGCGCGCGCGTGAGCAAGAGCGACGCCGCGGCCACGTCGCGGAGCGCGCTCTACTATGCGACGCTTTCGGTGGCGCTGGCGATGATGGCGGTGGGCGAGCATTTTACCCGCGCCCAATGTCCGTGGGCCTGGCCCGCGCTGGCGGCGGCGGTGGCACTGGTGGGAGTGTTATTGCGAACGAAGGAAATCATCTGGCTGGGCAATCTGCCATTGGTCTGGGCGCATCTGAGTTTCCACGCTGGCAATTTCGGCGCGCAACGCCATGAATGGACGGAGGCGCAGGCGCTCATGTTGGTGGCGGTGACGTTTGCGTTCGGGTTGTGCTTCTGGGCACGATTTCGCGCCCGCGGTGGCGTGACCGGCGAGGTGCTGGCTTCGGAAGCGATCCTGCCCTACGCGCTGGCGGCAACCGTCGCATGGATCGCGACAGCCGTCTGTCAATTCCCCGATCGCTGGCGGCTGGCGGTGTTGGGGTGCGAAGGACTGGTGTTGTTGTCGGCAGGGCTTTGGCTGCGCGAACCGGCGCTGCGATGGATGGCGATCCTGCCACTGGCCTGGGCGCACGGAACCTATCACCTGTGGCGCCTCAACGACACCCCCCCGATGCTTGATCAACCGTTGATTCTGATCGCCGTTACGCTCGTCTTCGGCCTCATCTTCTGGGCGCGAGAACACGCCGACGAGACAAATCCCGTTCGGGAACGGGATGCCGACAACGTGCTCTGGCCATTTGCCGTCGCGGCGGTCGGCGTGGGATTGCTGACGACGGTGGATTTCGTCCCGTTGCATTGGCAACCGGCGGTGTTTGCGGCGGAGGGCGTCGCATTGGTGTTGTCGGGTATAACAGTGTTTATTTGGCTGTCGTTGGCGCCGTTTGCCGCTGCTACATATGCGCTGGCCGGAATCCGTCGTCGTCGAATGGGGCCGCCGCTGGAAGCATGGGGCAATTTTGCGCTCTCGTGTTTGTTTTTGTTGCTTGGCGCGCGTTTGTTGCGGTTGCGGCGTGAGACACTCGCCCTGTCGGAGTCATCCCAGAAATTCCTGCGCGCGGCGCTGGTGACGATGGTGACGTTGATGGTGTTGTTTGGCCTGCACAAGCTTGCGATGGCGGAATATCGCACCGTGGCATGGGCCATGGCCGGGTTTGTGTTGCTTGCGCTGGGATTTGCGGTGGGCGAACGACCTTATCGCGTCGCGGGGCTTGTTGTACTCGGATTTAGTTTCCTGCGGGTGATCTTCTACGACCTGGCCCGGCTCGACACGATTTATCGGATTCTGTCGTTCATCGGGTTGGGCGCGATCCTGTTGGTGTTGGCCTTCCTGTACGCGAAAAACCGGGAGCGATTGTCGAAATGGCTGTGATCACGCTCGCGTTGGCCCTTTTTCTGGCTGCCGACCAACCGCAGTGGGGCGAGCGGTTCACCCGCAACATGGTGTCGGCGGAAACCGGCCTGCCCGATAATTTCGACCCCGCCACCGGCGTCAACATCCAATGGTCTGCCGCCCTCGGCACGGAAACCTACAGCACGCCCATCGTCGCTGGCGGGCGTGTCCTCATCGGTACCAACAACGAAATGCCACGCGACCCGCAACACACCGGCGACCGCGGCGTGTTGATGTGTTTCGACGAGCGCGACGGGCGATTCTGTTGGCAATTGGTCTGCCACAAAATCGCCACCAGCCCGTTTTGGGACTGGCCGCGCGACGGCATGTGCTCGCCGGCCACCGTCGAAAGCAATCGCGTCTATATGGTCACCAACCGCGGCGAAGTCCTCTGCCTCGATCTTTACGCGAACAAACCGACACTGACCGAAGAAGACGCCCTCTGGCGATTCAATATCATCAAAGAGTGCGGCGTCCGACAACACGACTCCGCTCACTGCTCGATTCTGCTGCACGGGCGATTCCTCTACATCAACACCTCCAACGGCCTCGACGACGCGCACCGGACCGTCCCCGCCCCAGATGCGCCCAGCCTCATCGTGCTCGACAAAATCACCGGCAAACTGGTGGCGCGTGACAACGAAAACATCGGTCCGAACATCTTTCACAGCACCTGGTCCTCGCCCGCGCTCGGCGATGTCGGTGACCGTCCCCTCGTCTTCTTCTGCGGCGGCAACGGCATTGTCTATGCCTTCGAGGCCATGCGCGAAGTCTCCTCCACCGTCGCCTCGCTGAAAAAAGTCTGGCAATACGATCCCGATCCCACCGCGCCAAAAGAAAATGTCCACCGCTACATCCGCAACCGCAAGGTCAGCCCCAGCAACATCAAAAGCATGCCCGTCTTCCACAACGGCCGCCTCTACATCACCCACGGCGGCGACGTTTGGTGGGGCAAAAACCAGGCGTGGCTGAAATGCGTGGATGCCGACACCGGTACCGAACGCTGGAGCTACCCGCTGGAACGCCACTGCATGAGCACCCCTGCCGTCCGCGACGGACTGGTGTTCGTTGCCGATTGCGGCCAGAAACTGCATTGCGTGGACGCCGACACCGGCCAACCACACTGGACCCACGACACCGGCGGCGAAATCTGGGCGTCGCCGCTACTGGCCGACGGCAAAGTTTATATCGGCACTCGACGCGGCGATTTTTTCGTCTTTGCCGCTGCCAGAGAGAAAAAACTTCTCTGTTCCGTTGCCCTCGGCAGCCCCATCCACGCCACCGCCACTGCCGCCAACGGGACGCTTTATATCGCCACCATGAAACGGCTTTTTGCGTGTTCCCTTTCGCGGTAACCGTTCTCGGCACCATCGCGCAGCGCATCACAACCAACTAATGGCGCGCCCAGCAGGAGTCGAACCTGCCGGAAAACGCTGTTTTTCCTGGTGGTTTTGAAGGCACTGTACCAAAGACTGTACCACTGGCACAAGTTCCTGTTGATTTGGCAGAAGTCGTCACGACGTGGCACGCGCTGGCGGAACCGCTCAAGGCGGCAGTCCTGGCCATTGTTCGCAGCGCAAAGGAGAAGAAGCCATGAACCGTCGGGACGCTCTCACGTCTGTGCAAACGGCGCGGGCGGGATGCGCCGTGCCAGCGGCGCACCCGCCTCGCCGTAGCGATGTGGGCTTGTCTTCATCGCATATCAGGCCGCACTCTCGTGGCGACCTGTGGCAAGTCAACGCATACCGTGGGGGGAGTTTGATACAGGTATGCGCGCCAAGCATGAGGGGAGAGAGCAACGG
>Ga0272448_1003575_pt1 | contig 18395 bp, 15 predicted proteins | sample YNPCB0191_FD_202220 | JGI IMG/M metagenome (GOLD analysis project Ga0272448, IMG submission 202220) | Hot spring sediment microbial communities from Yellowstone National Park, WY, United States - YNP-CB-019-1 | ecosystem: Environmental > Aquatic > Thermal springs > Hot (42-90C) > Sediment... | reverse complement strand
ATCCGCTGGCCAGAAGATATCTGATGGCCGATGGCGATCCCGGGCAAATCCAGCAGGTGCCTGCCTTAGCCGGGGTGTGCCTGCTTTTAAGCCGTGTTTTGTGGGATCGGATCGGCGGGTTCGATGAAGGGTTCTTCATGTACTTGGAGGACATCGACCTCTGCCTCAGGGCCTGGCAGGCGGGCTGGACCGTGGACTATGTGCCCCAGGCCCGGGTGCGACATTGGTGGGGGGCCAGCGCCTGTCAGGAGAGGCGGGCCATGGAGCAGAGGCATCGCCGCTCCCTTTATAGATATTTTCTCAAGCATCATCAGCCGAACACCTTTCAGAGACTATACCTCTACCTAGCCCTGACGGTTCATTGGCTGCTTGGTGGGTAAGAAGGTGAGGCCCGAGCCGCCCTTGGGGGCGGTTTTTTTTAACCGATTGGTTTTTACTTGATTTACCTGTTATTTTATGTTAAATTAATAAATCGATATGTTGAGCAATATTCTTTCCGCAATATTCGGCAATAAGCACCAGCGGGAGATCAAAAAGCTCTGGCCCCTGGTCGAGGAGATCAACAGCCTGGCCGGGGAGCTGCAGGGTCTGGACGATCGACAGTTAGCCGCCAAGACGGTCGAATTCCGCCGGGAGATAGCAACGGCATTGAAGGAGGGCGGCCAGGAGGCCGATATCCTCGATGAACTGTTGCCCCGGGCCTATGCCGTGGTCAAGGAGGCCTGCCGCCGCCATCTAGGCAAGTCCTGGAAGGTAGTGGGCATCGAGAAGACCTGGGACATGGTGCCCTTCGATGTCCAGTTGTTGGGCGGCATCGTTCTCCACCAGGGCAAGATCGCCGAGATGGCCACCGGCGAGGGCAAGACCATGGTGGCCATCTTCCCCCTCTATCTCAACGGCCTGGGCCTTAACCCGTCCTGGTTGGCCAGGGCCAGGGAGCGCTGGGGGAACGATCCCCGGCAGTGGGAGTTCGTGCCCCTGGACGGCCAGCCGGTGGGCCGCGGCGTCCATCTGGTGACGGTGAACGACTACTTGGCCAGGCGCGACAGCCAGTGGATGGGCGAGATCTTCAAATTCCTCGGCCTGGCCGTCGGCTGTCTGGACGACACCGAGCCGGGCTCCGAGGCCAGGCGCCGTGTCTATCAATGCGACATCGTCTACGGCACCAACAACGAGTTCGGTTTCGATTATCTGCGGGACAACATGGCGGTGGATGTCTCCCAGCTGGTGCAGCGGGAGCATTACTATGCCATCGTGGACGAGGTGGACTCGGTGCTGATAGACGAGGCCCGGACGCCCCTGATCATCTCCGGGCCGGTGGAGCATTCCACCCATCGCTACGATGAACTGGTGAGGCCGGTGGCCAGGCTGGTGGACGCCCAGACGCTGCTGGTCAATCGCTTAGTGGCCGAGGCCGAGGAATTGCTGAAAAAAGGCGACCTGGAATCGGCCGGCATCAAGCTGCTTCAAGCCCATCGCGGCGCCCCTAAGAACAAGCGGCTGTTGAAGCTGCTGAAGGAGGGCGGCCATAAGAAACTGATGCAGCAGACCGAGATGGAATATCTGCGCGACAAGAAGCTGCACCTGCTGGACGAGGACCTCTATTTCTCCATAGACGAACGCTCCAACGTGGTGGACCTCACCGAGAAGGGGAGGCAGTATCTCTCGCCTCAGGATCCGGATCTCTTCGTCATCCCCGATCTGCTGGAGGAGATGCACCGCATCGACAGCGATGAGACGCTCGCCCCGGCTCAGAAATTGGAGAAAAAGGAGGCCCTGGAGCGCCTGTTCACCGAGCGTTCCGAGAAGAACCAGAACATCGCCCAGCTGCTGCGGGCCTATTCCCTGTTCGAGAAGGATGTTGATTATGTGGTCTCCGACAATAAGGTGATCATCGTCGACGAGTTCACCGGCCGGCTGATGCCGGGGCGCCGTTACTCCGACGGTCTGCATCAGGCGCTGGAGGCCAAGGAGGGCGTGGCCATCGAGAGGGAGACCCAGACCTTAGCCACCATCTCCATCCAGAACTATTTCCGCCTCTACAAGAAGTTGGCCGGGATGACCGGCACCGCCGAAACCGAGGCGGCCGAGTTCTATGAGATCTACAAACTGGATGTGGTGGTCATCCCCACCAACCAGCCGGTGAGGCGGCTGGACTTAGAGGATGTCATCTACCGCACCAAGCGGGAGAAGTACAACGCGGTCATCGAGGAGATTGCCGAGCTCAACGCCCGGGGGCGCCCGGTGCTGGTGGGCACGGTCTCGGTGGAGGTCTCGGAGACCCTCTCCCGGATGTTGGCCCGCCGCGGCATCAAGCATTCGGTGCTCAATGCCAAGCACCACCAGCGGGAGGCCGAGATCGTCTCGCTGGCGGGGCAGGCGGGTGCGGTGACCATCGCCACCAACATGGCGGGGCGGGGGACCGATATAAAATTGGGCCCGGGGGTGGTCAAAAGCCCCCATTGCCGTCTGGTCAAGGACGACGGCCATCCAGATCTCTGCCCTCATTACCAGGAGTTGAAATGCTGGGAGTTCCCTCCCTGCGGTCTGCACATCATCGGCACCGAACGGCACGAATCGCGGCGCATCGACCGCCAGCTCCGGGGCCGGGCCGGTCGCCAGGGCGATCCCGGCTCGTCGCGCTTCTACCTGTCTTTGGAGGACGACCTGATGCGGCTGTTCGGATCGGAGAGGATAGCCGGCATCATGGAGAGGATGGGGGCCGAGGAGGGAGAGGTGCTGACCCATCCCCTGCTCACCCGGCAGATCCAGGTGGCCCAGAAGAGGGTGGAGGGCCACAACTTCGACATCCGCAAGCATCTGCTGGAATACGACGATGTCATGAACAAGCAGCGGGAGTCCATCTACCGCATGCGGCGCCAGGCCCTGGAGGAGCAGGACCTCGGCCCGACCATTCGGGAGATGATGGAGCGGCTGTTGGATTCCGTTCTGGATAAGCATGTAGATCCCAAGGAGTATCCCGAAGACTGGGATTGGGCCGGTCTGAGGGAGGATCTGAGGAAGCATTTCCTGCTGGACTTCGCCCCGCCGCAGGGACAGATGGCCCAGATCAAAATCGACAACCTCAAGGAATCGCTCTGGAACGCGGTCCTGGAACATTATCGGCTCAAGGAGTCGCTGCTGGGCGCCGAACTGATGCGGCGGCTGGAGCGGTTCGCTTTGCTGCAGACCATTGACCAGAACTGGCGGGAGCATCTGCATAAGATAGACATGATCAAGGAGGGCATCGGGCTCAGGGCTTACGGCCAGAAGGATCCCCTGGTGGAGTACAAGAGGGAGAGCTATGGCATGTTCCTGGAGCTGTTGGACAGCATCGATTCCCAGGCCGTGGAGCTCCTCTTCAAGGCCCATCTGCAGAACATGGAGCCGCCGCAGGCCAGGCCGGCCGTCTTCACTACCTTCAAGCCTGAGGCTCAGGCGGCGATGGGAGCGGCCGTGGCGCCGGGCGCTCAGGAGTGGACGGGCATGGTGGAGCCTACGGCCCCGGCGCCCAAGCCCAGACCGGTGGTGCACCAGGGCCCCCGGGTCGGCAGAAACGATCCCTGTCCCTGCGGCAGCGGCAAGAAATATAAAAAATGCTGCGGTGCCGGCGCCTGATCCTATGATGCGTTTCGAATGCCATAATTTAAGATCAGTCTAAAACTTGATAGCCAGGTATTCCGCAGGATATGGCAGAACATAAGGGATTCAGATAAAAAACCGGCACTTTTTACAAAAGCAGACTATTCCTTTATTCTTGGTCTTGTTGAATTCAGGTCCTTCCGGTTATATTGTAAGAAAGGCCTCCGCCATGGTTCCACCGACAGATAGATCACAGGATGCCGGGCAGTTCAATGCCTGGCTGGCCAATTTAGCGCCCTCCAAGGGCGCGGCCAAGCCGGCCCCGCAGAAGCCGCCGGCTCAGGCGCCCAAGCCGGCGCCGAGCCAGGCTGCCAAAGGAGGCGGGCTTTTAGGCTCGGTGGACGAGGAGCTGGACGACATCTTCGGCCGGATAACGTCTGCGGAGACGGCAGCTCCGGCTTCCCAAACGTCGGCAGCCCCGGAGATAGCGCCGGTCCGGCCTAAGCCCCTGGCCGATGTCCCCCGCCCACCGGTTCGGCCGCAGCCGGTTCCGCCGCCGGCTGTCGATTCCCTGCCGGCCAGGACACCGCCCATCCCCACTCCGCCCCGGGCCGAACCGCCGCGATCGGCGCCTCAGCCAGCTATCGTCAAACCCCAGGAGATGGCGGCGCCCAGGCCGGCTCAGGCCCAACCTCCATCGCCGGCCGTCTCCGAGAGGGAGATCAAGGAGATGATAGATCGGGCAGTGGCCGAGGCCAGGGCCTCCATGCAATCGCAGATAAAAGACCTGCAGGTGAAATATCAGGAGCAGCGGCAGAAATGGGAACGTCTGCTTTCCGACCTCAGGAACCGCAATGATGATCTGCATCGCCAGAACCAGGCCTTAGAGGAGGAACTGGCTTCGCTGCGGGAGAGGCATCGCCTCCTTTTACAGGAGCTGTCGCCGCAGAGGGCTATGGCCAGTCCTGCCGAGGCCGGCCCTGTGCCGGCTTCCGAGATCAGGGAGCCCGAGGTCTTAACCTCGCCGCCTCCGACAAAACCTCAGGAGCCGGAGATAAGCCTTGGCGTTTCGTTGCCTCAGGAGCCGTCCCGGCCGACGTCGCCGGAGCCAGCGCCTGCCCTGGAGATAGAACCGGTCATGCCCGAGCCAGCGGCCGGAGGCGAGGCCGACGATCTGCTGGCAGAATTAGAGGCCTTGGAGAAGGAGATGAAGAATCTGGGCGGCGAGGGCTGAGCCATGCCAGAATTGCCCGAGGTGGAGACCATCAGGCGGGACTTGGCGACCTCGGCGCGAGGGAAGCGAATCGTCTCGGTCAGGGTGTTGCACCCGGGTTCGGTTAAGGGAACTGGTGGTAAGGAATTCGCCGCCAAGCTTGCCGGCAGGAGGATGATTGACTTTCGTCGGCGGGGCAAAAATCTGATCATAGACTTGGACACGGGCCAGGCCCTGGTTATCCATCTCAAAATGACCGGGGTCCTCTTGATGCAGAGAGCCGATGATTCGTTGCCCAGGGCGGCGCGGATCATTTTTGATTTTGCCGGAGGCGGTCGGCTGGTTTTCTGCGACCAGCGTAAGTTCGGCTCCATCCAGCTTGCCGACGATCCGGATAGCTTAGCCAGCATATCCAATTTAGGGCCTGAGCCGCTGGGCCGGGCTTTTACCCCACAGGTCTTAGGCCAAAGGCTGAGGGGCCGTTCGGCACCCATCAAGCCGCTGTTGTTGGACCAGACGGTCATCGCCGGATTAGGAAACATCTATGCCTGCGAGGCCCTGCACCGGGCCGGGATCTCACCCCGACGTTCCGCTTCCAGCCTCAGCGTAAAGGAGATAACCAGGCTGCACCGGTCCATGGTAGAAGTGCTCAAGGCTGCCATCAAGGCCAGGGGCAGTTCGGTGGATACCTACCGGGACGGCCGGGGCAGGAGCGGTTGGTTCCAGGTTAATCACCGGGTCTACGATCGGCAGGGCAGGAAGTGTTTGAGGTGCGGCTGCCTCATCAGGCGCGAGACACTCAGGGGCCGGGGAACCTACTGGTGTCCGAAGTGCCAGCGCTGATGACGACAATCCTCTTACCAGGCTACGTTCCACTCTGAACGACCAACGTTACTAGGTCATATGAAGATCGGCATCATCTCCGATACCCACGACCGGCTGGACATGGTGCGCCAATCTTGCCAGCTGCTGCGCCAGGCCGGAGCCCAGACCGTGCTCCACGCCGGCGACTTTGTGGCCCCTTTCGTCGTTTCCGAGTTCGACAAGGGCGGCATCAGCCTGATAGCTGTCTACGGCAACAACGACGGAGAGAGGATATTCCTTTCTCAGAAGTTCAAGGAGTATCGCTTTCAGCTGTATCAGGGGCCTTACGAGTTCGAGCTGGAGGGCCGTAAGATCTGCCTGATGCACGAACCGCGCTGTCTGGAGGCCCTGGCCCGCTCCGGCAGCTACGACCTTATCGTCTATGGACATACTCATCAGATAGACATCCAGGAGGAGGGGACACTGGTCATCAATCCCGGAGAGGCCTGCGGTTACCTGTCCGGCAAGCCCACCTGCGCTTTGGTGGACCTGGCCGACATGAGCGGCCAGATCATCGAGCTCTGAGATCATAGAGGCGACGGGCCTGCCATGGAAGGATTGAGAAGAAAAGAGTCGGCGCTCCAAGAATTCATCGCCAACTGCGGCAGCGCCTTAGTGGCCTTCTCCGGAGGCGTGGACAGCCTGCTTCTGGCCTATTTAGCCGGAAAGGTTTTGGGAGAGAGATCTTTGGCGGTGACCGCCGCCTCCCCGATACGCCCCAAGAGAAACGCGGAGAGGGCCAAGCGGTTGGCCCAGAGGCTTAAGATAAGGCATCTGGTCGTTAGAACCGAAGAACTAACACTGCCGGGATTGGTGAGAAACGGACGGGATCGCTGTTATCACTGCAAGGATCATCTGCTGCAGAAATTGAACATCCTGGCGGCCGAGCATGGACTGAAATATATATTCGACGGCAGCAACCGCGACGACCTCAAAGAATACCGTCCCGGGCTGAGGGCATTGCGGAAATGGAAGGTCGTCAGCCCGTTCCTCCGATGCGGCATCGGGAAAGAGGAGATCAGGCTGATGGCCAGGAGATTTGGCCTCCCCGGTTGGAACCGGCCTGCGGATACCTGCTTGATCACCAGGGTCCCCTATGGGGTGCCGCTAACCAGGGCTCTGATCACCAGGATCGAAAGGGCGGAGGATCGGTTGGCGGAATTGGGTTTTGACGGCTTCCGGGTGAGGCACCACGGCCAGGTGGCCCGCATAGAGATCGATCCCAGAAAATTTTCTCGGGCGCTGAGGATGCGGCAGGAGATCGTCGGCGGCTTGAGAGCGGCCGGATATCGATTTGTGGCCCTGGATCTTGAGGGATATCGCATGGGCTGTTTCGATAAAAAAGGCCAATAGGCGCCTGATGGATAGGAAAAGATTAGTCCGATTGCTCCAGGATTATAAGAAGGGCAGAATTGACCTTGAGGCGGCCCTGAGGATCTTGGAGCAGCTGCCCTATGCCGATCTGGGGTTCGCCAGGGTGGATCATCATCGAACTCTGCGTCGGGGGGCGCCGGAGATCATCCTCTGCCAGGGCAAGACGCCGGATCAAGTGGCTAAGATCTTCTCCCATATGGCGGACCGGGGTTTGGTGATCGCCACCCGGGCCGGCGTTGACCACTGGCGTAAGGTCTGCTCTGTTTGCAAAGAAGCCCATTATTATAGGACGGCCAGGGTGATAAGCAATCGTCGGGCCGCAGTTCCTAAAAATGGGGAATATATAGTCGTGGTCACGGCCGGCACCGGGGATATTCCGGTGGCGGACGAGGCCGCGGTCACCGCTGAATTGTTGGGCTTTCGGGTGGAGCGGCTGTGGGACGTCGGTGTGGCCGGCATCCACCGCCTGTTCGATAATCTCGACCTGCTGCAGGGGGCGTCCGTGATGGTGGTGGCGGCGGGGATGGAGGGTGCGTTGCCGTCGGTGGTCAGCGGGCTGGTGGCCTGTCCGGTGGTGGCCGTGCCCACCAGCGTGGGCTACGGCGCCAGCTTTGGCGGGATCACGGCGCTGTTGGCCATGCTCAACTCCTGCTCTCCCGGGGTGGCGGTGGTCAATATCGACAACGGCTTCGGGGCCGGATACTTGGCGGCTAAGATTATGGAGCGCAGGCGGGGATGAGGGCGGTATTCTTCGACTGTCGTACCGGCGCTGCCGGCAACATGATCCTGGCTTCGCTGCTAGATGCCGGCGCCGACGCTGGCTGGGTGAGGAAACGGCTTGAAAAAATGCCCTTAGGCAGATGGTCGTGGAGATTGGAGCCAGTAAAAAGAAACGGCATCGTCGGCCTTCATCTGTCGGTTGTCCAGGGCTCCCAACCCGAGAGGAACCTGGATACTATCAACCGACTCATCGATAAAGGGAGATATTCCCCGGCGACCGGAGAGAGGGCCAAAAAGATATTTAGGGCCTTGGCTAAGGCCGAAGCCAGGGTCCATAGGACCTCTATAAATCGGGTCCACTTCCATGAGGTAGGGGCGCTCGATGCTTTGGTGGATATCGTGGGCACCTGTCTGGCCTTGGAATATCTAGCCGTTGACGAGGTATTCTGTTCGCCCCTCAATCTCGGCAGCGGACAGGTGGAGTGCGCCCATGGGGTTCTCCCGGTTCCGGCCCCGGCCACAGCCTGGTTGCTCAAAGGGGCCAAAGTTTATCAGGACGAGTTGACGGGCGAGCTGGTCACTCCGACCGGGGCCGCCATCCTGGCCACCCTGGCCCGGAATTTCGGCTTCCTGCCGGAGATGGCCATAGAATCGGTGGGGCACGGCGCCGGGACCCGGGTGCTGCCGGCGCCCAATATACTACGGGCCTGGTTAGGGCAGTGTCACAAGACGGATGGGGGACGGGAGGATCTGGTGCTGTTGGAAACCAACCTGGACGATATGGATCCCCAGGTCTATCAACATCTCATGGATCGTCTGTTTGAATCCGGCGCTCTCGATGTCTGGATGGCTCCGGTCTATGCCAAGAAGAACCGGCCCGGCATAATGCTCTCGGCCCTGGTCTCTGCCGATGACGAGCCGGCGGCCGTGGATATCATTTTCCGGGAGACGACCACCGGAGGCATCAGAAGGCGGGCGGTGGAGAGGTATCGCCTGCCCCGAAGGATGGTCACGGTGAAAACCAGATACGGCCTGGTGCGGGGTAAGCTATTCTTGGGGGACGGGCCGACGGCTAAGTTCCGGCCGGAATATGAGGACTGTCTGCGTTTGGCCCGGGAGAGGAAGATACCGCTGCTGTCGATCCAGGAGGAGGCCGTGGCCTCCTGGCGAAGAGGCCGTAAAGAGAAAAATTAATAGCGATCGGACTATGGATCTTAAAAGGATCATCATCAAGCCGAAACTTCCCAAGGTCATCTGGGATTTCTTCATGATCACGTTGGGCGCCGCCTTTATGGCCCTGTCCTACGATCTGTTTCTGGTGCCCCATAAGATAGCCCCGGGCGGGGCCGCCGGCCTGGCCACCATTTTCCACTACCTCTTCCATCTGCCCGTGGGCACGATGATCTTCGTCATCAACATCCCCCTCTTCGTCTGGGGGGTGTGGGAGTTCGGCAAGAATTTCGGGATGCGCACCATCTACGCCGTCTTCGTATCCTCCCTGCTGACCGATTTCTTTGCCGCCGCCCTTCACCTCAAGGCGGCCACGGCCAACCCCCTATTGGCGGCGCTCTACGGCGCGGTGCTGTTGGGCTTAGGTCTGGGCATCGTCTTTCGCCACCAGGCCACCACCGGTGGTTCGGACATCGTGGCCCAGATCATCTCCAAGTACAGCAATGCCACTCCGGGCATGGGCATCATGGTGGTGGACTTCGTCATCATCGGGCTGGCCGGGGTCAGCTTCCAGAAGGTGGATTTAGCTCTCTACGGCTTTCTCACCCTCTATGTCTCCTCCCGCATCTTGGACATGGTCTTGGAGGGCTGGAGCTATAACAAGGCCGCCTATATCATCTCGGACAACTGGGAGCTGATCCGGGGCGAGGTGGTGTTGGGATTGAACCGCGGAGGCACTATGTGGGCTGGGCGCGGCTTCTACCGTGGGGCGGAGCGGACCATACTCTTCTGCGTGGTCAGCCGCCGGGAACTATCGCAGCTGCGGGAGGCGGTGAAACTTCTGGATCCCAAGGCCTTCATGGTGGTCACCGATGCCAAGGAGGTCCTGGGCCATGGCTTCACCCCGTGGAGCTCCGTCTCCAAGGAATGAGGATGAAGGAATATCTTTTCCTAGCATCGGTTTTCCTGATGGTCATGCTTGGCGGGTCGGCCCCGGCCCGGGGGCAGGTGGAGGCCGGCGGAGGCGGCGTCGAAACAGAGGCGGATTCGTCGGCCGGCCATTCCAGAGGCGGCAGGCTCTTGGGCTGGCAGTTTACGGCCATGGCTGGAGTGAACTTCTCCTCCATCCATGTCTCTAAGAACTGGCAGGGGGCCGAGGGCAATGCCTATGCGCTCTCGGTCTTCTGCGACGGCACCGCCCGGCGGCGCTTCCAATGGTTCGACTGGAACAGCCGGTTCAACGCCGAGTACGGCCAGTCCAAATTCGGCGAAGGCCAGCCGGTGGAGACGGCCGATATGATCCACTCCGACTCCTACTTAGGATGGCGGGTGCTGAGGAGGCTCAACCCCTACGGCGATCTGACCCTGGACACCCAGTTCGACGCCTTCTTCAGGCCGGTGGTCCTGACTCAGAGCTTAGGGCTGGGGGCCATCCTGGCCGACCGTCATGACTTCACAGCCTCGATCAGGGCCGGGGTGGCTCTCAAGGAGATCTACGACCCGTCCTACGTGCTGGCCAGGCCGGCGGGCCAGCTGACGGTGATCCAGCCTTCCGACAGCTCGGCGTCCAAATTCAAACTGGGGTTCACCACGGTGGCTGTTATGGACAGGTCATTGCTGTCCAGCGCTCGGCTGGTCTCTGAGCTTAAGCTGTTCGTTCCTTCGGGCCTGGAGGCTGCCGATTGGAGATGGGACACGGCCGTTTATTTCAAATTGTCAAAGTACCTAAGCTTCAAGACAGGCCTGCTGGCTCTTTACGACTACGATCGGGATTACCCGGTCTTGCTGCGTGACGGCCTGCGAACAAGGCTGACCACCGGATTGGGCGCCAGCTGGGCGCTGTTCTGAAAAGATGGCATCAACTTGGATATCGACTGTTCCCCATGATTTCGAAATGAGAGGAGTGATAATCTAGTTCTTCGGCACTGGTTGAGGGAATGGGCTGATGACATAATCAGTTGAAGGGAGGGAAAACGTGAAAGACCTAGCACTCAGAGCCCTGGACGCGGCCCAGACCGCCGGCGCCGCCTATGCCGACGTCAGAATAATCACCGAGGAGTCGGAGAGCCTGACGGTGAAGGATGGAAAGGTGGGCCAGGTGAGCCGCAATCTCACGGCCGGTTTCGGGGTCAGGGTAATCGCCTCCGGCGCCTGGGGCTTTGCCGCCAGCCCCAAGGTGGAGAAGAAGGAGATCGAGCGCATCGCCAGGCTGGCGGTCAAGGTGGCCCGCGCCAGCGCCAGGCTCAAACAGAAGGACGTGGCCTTGGCGCCGGTGGAGAGGTATGTGGACGAATACATTACCCCGCATCGGATCAATCCCTTGCAGGTGCCGCTGGAGAAGAAATTGGACCTGCTGCTCAGGACCGATGCCGCCATGCGGAAGGTGAAAGGGGTCAGCATCACCGAGTCCAGTATGTCGGCCTGGGTGGAGGATCAGTTGTTCGCCTCCACCGTGGGCTCGGTGATTCGACAGCACCTCGTTCAGTGCGGCGGCGGTTACACGGCCACGGCCGTTAGGGGGAGCGATGTCCAGTATCGTTCCTATCCCTGTTCCCACGGAGGCCAGTGGGAATCGAACGGCTACGAACTGATAGAGGAACTTGATTTTATCGGCAACGCGGAACGGACCGCTGAGGAGGCGGTGGCCTTGCTTTCGGCCGAGGAATGCCCCTCGGGCAGAAAGGATATAATCATCGAAGGCTCACAGCTTTCGCTGCAGATACACGAGTCGGTGGGCCATCCTCTGGAGCTGGACCGGGTGCTGGGCTCGGAGGCCAACTACGCCGGCACCAGCTTTGCCACCATCGACCATTTGGGCAAACTGCGCTATGGTTCCCGGGCGGTGACTATCGTTTCCGATCCCACCTATCCCCGGGGCCTTGGCTCCTATGGCTACGACGATGAGGGGGTCAAGTCAGAGCGGTTCGACCTCATCCGAGAAGGACTGTTGGTCAACTATCTCTCCTCCAGGGAGACGGCCCGGGTTATCGACAAACCTTCCACCGGAGCCATGCGGGCCGACGGCTGGGAGAATATGCCTTTGGTGCGGATGACCTGCATCAACCTGCTGCCCGGGGATATCAGCCTGGAGGATCTGATAGCCGATACCGACGACGGTCTCTACCTGGCCACCAATAAGAGCTTTTCCATAGACGATCGGCGCTCCAACTTCCAGTTCGGCACTGAGATCGCCTGGGAGATCAAAGGCGGGAAGATGGGCCGGATGCTGAAGAACGCTACCTATACCGGGATCACCACCCAGTTCTGGAACGCCTGCGATCGGGTATGCGGCCAGAAGGACTGGCGGATCTGGGGCACGGCCAATTGCGGCAAGGGCGAGCCTCCGCAGACGGCTCGCACCGCCCAGGGCTGCGCCCCGGCCAGGTTCCGCAATATCCAAGTGGGCGTGTTGCCCAAGTAAGGAATTATTTTAGCCACGGATTTGCACGAACGTCCCTTGATTAAAATTAGGTAGATCGGTAAAGATCCGTGGCCGGAAAGAATAAGTTTTCAAAGACCTGCTAAGAATATTTCTCAATTAAACCATTATTTTAGCCACCGATTTTCACGGATGCCCTATTATTCATTTGATAGATCTGTGGAGATCCGTGGCAATTAAAAGGGGACGAAGATGATCGATAAGAAAGAAGCTCAGCGCATCTGTCTCAAGGCCCTGTCCTTCGTCGAAGAGGGGCAGGCCGAGGTTATATTGAACCAGGCGATCAGGCCCCTCACCCGATTTGCCAATAATATCATCCATCAGAACGTGGCCGTGACCGATGCCTCACTGTCCCTGCGGGTGGACATAGGAGATCGCTCCGGTCGCGCTACCACCAATCAGTTCGACGAAGAATCTTTGAAAAAATTGGCCCGGCAGGCCGCCGAGGCGGCCAGGGCCATCGGCGTCGACCAGGGGCTGCCCCCCATGGTCGGTCCCCAGCGCTATCGCCACTTAGGCGGCTACTCGGAGTCGACTGCATATGTGGAGCCCGGCCTGAGGGCGTCCCTGGTGAAAAAAGCAGTGGCCGTGGCCAGGAGGCATAAGGTGGATCTGGCCGGGCTGGTATCCAACATCGGTTATGTCCAGGCCATGGCCAACAGCAAGGGTTTGTTCGCCTATCACCGGCAGAGTTCGGCCAGCATGGAGATCACGGCCAGAAAGGGATTGGCCGCCGGCAGGACCGAGAAGAATGTCCGGTCTATCGGGAGGATAGATCCTGAAGCTTTGGCCAAGGTGGCCATCGATAAATGCCTGGGCATGGTCGACGCCAGGGAATTGGAACCGGGCGCCTATACGGTGATATTAGAGCCCGAGGCCGCGGCCACACCGCTTGGGTTCATGGCCTGGTTGGCCTTCGGAGCCCAGGCGGTACAGGAGGGCACCAGCTGTCTGGCCGGCAGGATCGGGCAAAAGATGTTTGGCGCCAATGTCACCATAGTCGATGACGCCTTCCACCCCTTGATGACCTGGGCTCAGCCCTTCGATTACGAAGGCATACCCAAGAAGCGGGTGGTGATCGTGGACCGGGGGGTGGTCAGGACTCCGGTCTACGACCAGAGGACTGCGGCTAAGGAGGGTAAGAAGACCACCGGCCACGGCCTGCCCCAGCCCAACACCTTCGGCCCGGTCCCCGTAAATTTGGTGATGAAGGGAGGCCGAAAAACCCTAAAACAGCTGATAAAATCCACCGAGCGCGGCCTCTTAGTTACCCGGTTCTGGTACAACCGGGTGGTGGATCCCAAGGTGCCCATCATCACCGGCATGACCCGCGACGGCACCTTCCTCATAGAGGACGGGAAGATAATTTGCGGGGTGAAGAACATGAGGTTCAATCAGAACTTGGTGGAGTTCTTCAATAATATTGAGGATTTGGGAATTCAGGAATCACAGGGCAATATGGTGGTCCCGGCCATGAAGGTGAGGAACTTCCATTTCACCGGAAGAACCGAATAAATTCAAAATGCAAAACTCAAATATCAAAATTCATATCCGAAGAGCCCGGCAGTCCGACAGGCCGATCATCCTCGGCTTCTGTCAGCACACCTTCGGGCGCTGGGGCGACTACCTGCCCGAGGTCTGGGACGAGTGGGTCAAGGACAGGAAGGGGATATTCTTCGTGGCTGTTCTGGATAAACGTCCGGTAGGTGTCGGGAAAATCACAGTCCAACGGCCGGGCGAGATCTGGCTGGAAGGGTTGCGGGTGGACCCCAAATTCCGCGGACACAAGATCGGACGGGTGATACAGGATTGGTCGTGGAAGTGGGCCCTAAATAAGAGGCCGAAGTTCATCCGCTACGCCACCGGGTCCTATAATAAGATCTCTCAACATTTAGGCCTGTCATGCGGCATGAGGATCATCGCCCAATTCGATGAATATACAGCCAGGCCCTGGCCGAAGCCGGAGACGGCTCTGGTGCCTTCTAACCTATCGGAACTGGAGGCCCTGGGGCAACTTTTCCAGAAAGACAGGGATGCCGACAATTGGAAAGGGCTGTTCCTGCAGGGCTGGACGGCCTGGGAGTTCGACCGGAAAGCCCTGGCCGGGCTAATAAGGAGGAAAAGGGTCTACTCGTTCTACGACGACAAGGGGCTGGCCGGAGCGCTGGCCTTAATGCCGTCGAAGGACAGGAAATACCTCAACTACTGCCGGGCGGCGGCTGTGGATGACACATCTTATAAATTCGTGCTTCGGGAGGGCCGGGCCTTGGCCCATCTTTTGGGGGCCAAGAAGTTGGAGATGCACCTGCCCAAGTCAGCTCGAAACCGGAGGCTGGTGAAGGGGACCGGCTGGCACAGGCCGATGGACATCTGGATGGTGGTACTGGAGAAGCGGCTCTGACGAACCGACGTGAATTATGAAAAGTGAATAGTGAATTGAGGAGTCAACAAAATGTATGTCAGGGCGCATAAGAGACTGAATGTATGGAGGGAAAGCGTGAAACTGTCGATAGACATTTACAAGATTACGGAACGCTTTCCCAAGACGGAAATCTATGGTCTGACATCGCAAATGAGACGGGCGGCGGTCTCTGTCCCGGCTAATATAGCCGAAGGTGCGGCTCGTAGGTCGTCAAAGGAGTTCATCGCCTATCTCTACATCTCAGGTGGTTCTTTAAGCGAGTTGGATACACTGATCGAGATCGCATGCCAACTCGAATATCTTAAAGCGGAAGAACGAACGTTGTTGGGCAGACAGATAGACTCGATCGGCAGCAAGCTGGGAGGACTTATCACGCATTTAGCCTCCCGCTCCAAACGCTGACCATTCATCCTTCACCGTTCACCAATCTTGGTGAAAGACGAGGATCTGAGTGAGCGACTTCAAGTTGGTATCTAACTACCGGCCCACCGGAGACCAGCCGCAGGCCATCGCGGCCCTGGTCGAAGGTTTGGAGCAGGGGGCCAAACATCAGGTGCTGTTAGGGGTGACCGGATCGGGCAAGACCTTCACCATGGCCAATGTCATCGCCCGCATCAACCGGCCCACTTTGGTCATCTCCCACAACAAGACCCTGGCCGCCCAACTCTATGGCGAGTTCAAGGGCTTCTTTCCCGAGAACGCGGTCGAGTACTTCATCTCCTATTACGATTATTATCAGCCAGAGGCCTATCTCCCCTCTTCCGATACCTATATCGAGAAGGACGCCGATATCAACGAGGATATCGAGCGCCTCCGACTCCGGGCCACCTCGGCCCTGATGGAGCGCAGGGATGTGGTCATCGTAGCCTCGGTGTCCTGCATCTATTCCTTGGGCTCGCCGGACGAATGGCGGGAATACATGTTAGTCCTGGAGAGGGGGCAGCGGGTCGACCGCGAGGATATCATGCGGCAGTTGGTGGCCATTCAGTACTCTCGAAACGACTTAGCTTTTGAACGGGGCACCTTCAGAGTACGGGGGGACACCATCGAGATCCATCCCGGGGACGAGCAGATCGGATTGCGCATAGAATTGGAGGAGGATCGGATAGCCCGGCTGTCGCGCTTCGAGCCGCTGACCGGCAGATTAATTGAGGTCAAGGAGCGGCTGGCCGTCTATCCCACCAAACATTTCCTGGTCTCCAACCCGCGTCTGGAAAAGGCGCTCCGGGACATCGAGGAGGAGCTCAAGTGGCGGGTGGCCGAGCTCACCAACCAGGGGAAGCTTTTGGAGGCCCAACGTCTACAGCAGCGGACCAAGTACGACTTGGAGATGATCCGGGAGGTGGGCTACTGCTCCGGGATAGAAAACTATTCCCGGCACCTATCGGGACGCAGGCCGGGCGAGAGGCCCTTCTGTCTTTTGGATTTCTTCCCCCGGGATTATCTGATGATCATCGACGAATCCCATGCCACCATCCCCCAGATAAACGGCATGTACCACGGAGACCGCTCCCGCAAGGAGACCCTGGTGGAGTTCGGCTTCCGCCTGCCCTCGGCCCTGGACAACCGGCCGCTCAGGTTCGAGGAGTTCGAAGCCCTGCAGAATCAGGTGATCTATACCTCGGCCACCCCGGCTGAGTATGAGATAAAAAAGTCTCAGGGCAGGATCGTCGAGCAGATCATCCGGCCCACCGGGCTGGTGGATCCCGAGGTCGAGGTCAGGCCGATCGCCGGCCAGGTGGACGATCTGATGGAGGAGATCCGGGTCCGCACCTTGAGGAAAGAGAGAATCCTGGTGACCACGCTCACCAAGAGGATGGCCGAAGACCTGGCCGAGTTCCTGAATCAGGCCGGGGTCAGGGTGCGCTACATGCACTCGGAGATCGACGCCATCGAGCGGGTGGAGATCCTGCGCGGCCTGAGGCTGGGCGAGTTCGATGTCTTAGTGGGCATCAATCTCCTGCGCGAGGGGCTGGACCTGCCCGAGGTGTCCCTGGTGGCCATTCTGGATGCGGATAAGGAGGGTTTCCTGCGCTCGGAACGCTCCCTGATCCAGACCTCGGGCCGGGCCGCCAGGAATTTGGCCGGCAAGGTCATCTTCTATGCCGATAACATGACCGATTCCATGAAGCGGGCCTTGGCCGAGATGAACCGCAGAAGAAAAGTACAGCTCGAATACAATGCCCAACACGGCATCACCCCGCAATCCATCGTCAAGTCCATAGAACAGGTGATGCTGGCTACCGCGGTGGCCGACTCCAAGCAGGAGGTAGCCCGGGAGGAGCTCTCGGCCTACCAGGTCTCGGGCCTCTCTGGTGAGGAGATCGTGGCTCAATTGGAAAAAGCCATGTTCGAGGCGGCCGCGGCCATGGATTATGAAAGGGCGGCGGTGCTGCGGGACGAGATCCGGAGATTGAAAGGCGAAAAAATAGAAGAAGGAAACGAGGTGGGAGGCGGCCGGAGGACGGGCAGGCCGAGGGCTTCATTTCGGAAGCCAGACCTGCAGGTGGAGAAGGTCAGAGGGCGTAAGGGAAGATCGTTTTGAAATGACGCGGTGATTATTTTCGGGCCGATAAATCGGTCTTTATATGAAGTTAGATATAAAGAAAACAAAGTCATTGATACGCCGAGCCTTGAAGGAGGACCTGGGCGCCGGCGACATCACCAGCCAGTTCACGGTGCCCGAGGAAGCCGGCGGATTGGCCCTGATCATGGCCAAAAAGGAGGGGGTGCTGTCCGGGATCGAAATCTGCCGCCAGGTCTTTCTCACCGTCGATCCGGGGATCAAGGCGGAACCCCAGAAGAGCGACGGCGACCGAGTGGAATTGGGCCAGGTAGTCCTGAGCCTCCAGGGGAAGACCCGCTCCATCTTGGCGGCCGAACGGACGGCTCTCAACTTCCTGCAGCATCTCTCCGGCATCGCCACTTTTGCCGCCAGGTTCGTGGAGGCAGTCAAGGGAACCAGGGCCAAGATCCTCGATACCCGCAAGACGACGCCGGGCCTGAGGGCGCTGGAGAAATACGCCGTGGCCTGCGGCGGCGGACAGAACCACCGGATGGGCCTGTGGGATATGGTGCTCATCAAGGACAACCACATCGAGGCCGCTGGCGGGGTGGCCAACGCCATTCGCAAGGTTCAGGATGCCGATCACGGCAGGATAAAGATAGAGGTGGAGGTGCAGAACCTGTCTCAGTTGGAGGAGGCCATGGCCTGCGAGCCGGATATCATCATGCTGGACAATATGAACCTGGAGCAGATGGCCGAGGCCTGTCGCCTGGTCTTCTCCCATCCGGCCCGGGACCAGGGCAAGCTGAGGCTAGAGGCCTCGGGCAACGTCTCCCTGGACAATGTCAGGCAGATCGCCGAATGCGGGGTGGACTTCATTTCGGTGGGGGCCATCACCCATTCGGCCCCGGCCCTAGACTTCTCTTTGCGTCTGAAGCCATTGGGGTGAGTCCCGGCCGTAATTGCAGGGTAACAATATCGGTTCTTCTGGCTTTAGTGTGGGTACTATAGAATTTTTTGGGAGCGTAACACGATGGCTTTTAGATTATTACCAGATTCCAGCAGCCATAAATACTTGTCTTTTTCCGCTTTCTCTTTAAAAGAG